>Ga0066857_10000051_pt1 | contig 38570 bp, 35 predicted proteins | sample ETNtaG_2_FD_65602 | JGI IMG/M metagenome (GOLD analysis project Ga0066857, IMG submission 65602) | Marine microbial and viral communities from oxygen minimum zone, Eastern Pacific Ocean - ETNP201406SV203 | ecosystem: Environmental > Aquatic > Marine > Oceanic | place: Pacific Ocean: Eastern...
CTGGTCGACTCGACGGTGACCGGTCGCTACGACCACAACTGGATTTCCATCATGCAGCGGAGCCACGACATCGCCCCCGAGCGCCTCATCAAGGCCCGAGCCGGGGTAATGGTCGTGGCCCCCGGCCTGGTGGAACGTCCATACGTGTTCGCAGGCAACGACACCCCAGGTGTCATTCTCTCCGGCGCCGCCCGGCGACTCATCAATCTCTGGGCCGTTAAGCCAGGAAACAGAGCCGTGGTCATGAGCGCCAATGCCGATGGGGATGCAGCGGTAACCGACCTGGAGCGGATCGGCGTAGAGGTCGTAGCCGTGCTGGACGCCCGCAAGGGCGAAAGCATTGTGTCCGTGGAGGGCAAGGGCCGCGTGTCCAAGGTCGTGTTAAGCGACGGGCGGACCCTCAACGCCGACCTAGTGGTCACCGCCACAGGCTGGACTGCTCCAACCTCGCTGCTCAACATGGCCGGTGACAGGCCCGTCTACGACGCCACGGCAGCCAGGTACTTCTCCAATTCGCTTCCCAGCAACATCCTGGCTACCGGTGGTATTACTGGTGACGGGTCAACTGCCGAATTGGAAGCTCATGGTCGGGCCACCGGTGCGTTGGCAGCCAACCGTTCACTGCGGCGTCGCCACGACCGGGTGGCCCAGACGGCCAGGTCGGAGACCCCCACCTGGGACAAGCCGGCCGAAATGGTGGACAACCGGACTCCCTTGATCCGTGCGCCGCACCCAGAGTGTTACCGGAGCACGACTCACGGCATGGTCGACTTCTCCGAAGACGTTTCCTCGAAGGACCTCATCCAGGCCGCCAAGGAGGGTTTCGACTCCATTGAGCTCATGAAGCGGTACACCACCGTGACGATGGGTCCGTCCCAGGGCAAGTTGGAGACGGTCAACGCCGCTGCCGTGTTGGCTGAGGCCAACCAGGTGTCTATGGCCGAGATTGGCACAACTGTGTGGCGGCCCCCCTTCGCCCCCATCACACTTGGTGCGTTGGCCGGTCGGATTCACGAGCCGGTGCGCCGGTCAGCTCTCCAAGACTGGCACGACGCCCACGGCGCCTCACCGCTCCTCGCCGGCCAGTGGGTGCGTCCTGACCATTACGGCGATCCCATGGGCGAAGCCGACAATGTGCGGAACAACGTCGGCCTTATTGACGTCACCCCGCTCGGGAAGCTGGATCTCCGTGGTCCTGACGTGTCGAAGCTCCTTGAACTCGTCTACGTCAACAAGTGGAGCAAGTTGGACATTGGACGAGTGCGCTACGGCACCATGGTGGCCGAAGACGGAGTCGTCTCCGATGACGGCGTCACCGGCCGCCTAGGCGAGGACCACTGGCTCATGACCTGTACCTCATCAGGTGCCGGCGCCGTCTGGGAGATGCTGGAGGACTGGCTACAGACCTACCGTCCCGAGTGGCAAGTCCACGTGACTGCCGTGACTGGCGGCCTAACCAGTATCAACGTGGCCGGGCCGCACTCCCGAACCCTGCTGGAGCGGATCGTGGAGGATGTCGACCTGAGTGCTGACGCCTTCCCGTACTTCAGCGTGCGCCAGGGCACAGTGGCCGGTGTGTCCGACTGCATTATCTGGAGGATCGGATTTACCGGTGAACTCTCCTATGAGGTTCACGTGCCGTCCGGTCATGCTCTCCACGTTTGGGAGGAACTCCTCGCACAGGGTGAAGATCTCGGCTGTCGTCCGTTCGGTGTCGAAGCCCAGCGCATTCTGCGGCTGGAAAAGGGCCACTACATCGTGGGTCAGGACACCGATGGGCTGAGTAAAGCTCCGACAGCTGGCCTCGGTGGGCTGGTAAAGCTGGACAAGCCGGACACCATTGGCCTGCCCGAATTGAAAGCCGCCTACGAGCGGACCGACCTGCCCATCTTGGTGGGTGTCCAAACCGACGATCCAGAGATCGTCCCTGAAGAGGCCGCACAGATCGTGGACGGCGGCTCGAACACGATCCTGGGACGGATCACCTCGAGTCGAATGTCGCCGACCCTCGGACGATCGGTCTGTCTGGCTCAGGTCGACCCGTCGCTGGCTGCTGCGGGTTCATCCATCACCGTGCTGCTTGCCGACGGGCGGCGGGTCACCGCCACCGTCCAGGAACACCACGCCCATGTCGATCCGGAAGGAGCACGGCAACGTGTCTGAGACCACCTTCAACAGCCCGGTAGACATCGGTCCCCTGAGCGCTCCAGACGGGAGCGTCACGGTGGCCGACGCTGCCTCAACTACCAAGGTCCAGGTTCGGGGCGGTGCCGGTACGGGGGCGGCAGCAGAGCTAGGCGTGGGCTATGGGAGGAGCCAGCGGCGAGCCGACGGTGCCCTCGTATGCGGAACCCGTCCCGACGAGTGGACCATCTATGCCGGCGCTGGACAGGCGTCGGCCATCACAGCAGCCCTCTCCGAGGTGTTCGGCCATTTCCAGGGAGAGCCCGGCGAGGGGTTCGTCACCGTCATCGACATAACCCACGGTCGGGCCATGCTGCGAATCAGTGGCTCCAATGCCACAGCAGCCCTGAACAAAATTTGCAACCTGGACCTGTCCGATGAGCTCACCCCAGACGGTGCCGTGTTCTCAGCATCGGTGGGAAACGTCGGCTGTGACCTGGTTCGCGACGACGAGGGTGGCCAGACGTCGTTTCTCATTGGCTGCGAACGGTCGTTCGGAAAGTTCCTGTTCATTGCCGTCGCCGACGCCTGCACCGAATTCGGGCTGTCGATCCCTCACGGCTGGGAACTGCACGGACACTGACCGGCAAGAGGTCCATCTTCGACGTGCCCTAGGGTGCGCCGGCGATGGACCTCGCCGCGTTGACCGCCACCGAGCAGAAGGCGCTGCTGGACGCCGGCACGGCGTCATGTCGGGAACTCCTGGCCGACTGCCGCACCCGGGCCGAGATGACCGAGCCGGTGGTCAACGCCATACCAACCGTCCACTGGGACACAGCCGAGGACCTCGCCGGTCGACTCGATGACGATCCGACCCTGCTCAAGGGCACTCCCCTGCGCGGCCTTGTCACCGCTTTCAAGGACCTCAACGACACCGCTGGCGTTCTGACGACCCGGGGATCATTGGTCTTCCGCGACCACATACCGACTGACGACGCTCCCCTGGTCGCCCATATCCGTCGGAGCGGCGTCGTGCCGGTGGGGAAAACCAACACGCCCGAGTTCGGAAAGGGCTCCCACACCTTCAATCCGGTGCTAGGCCTGACCCGTAACCCATGGGACCCGAAACGCAGCGCAGGTGGTTCCAGTGGTGGTGCCGCTGTGGGCCTGGCCTGTGGTTCTCTCTCAATCGCCGACGGATCCGATCTGGGTGGCTCGCTCCGGAATCCAGCAGCCTTCAACGCCGTAGTCGGCTTTCGTCCGACCACCGGATCCATTCCCCTGGACGTGCATCCCGATCCCCGAACCGATCAACCGATCGCCGGTCCGATGGGCCGAACAGTGGCCGACATGGCGCTCCTGCTGGGAGTGATGAGGTCTGCCGAGGTGTCGACAGACCCCGTCCCGACCGCTCCCCGGGTTGCGTTCTCTCCTGACCTTGGGGACCTTCCGGTGGATCCCCCCGTCCGGGCGGCAACGGTCCGGGCCGTCGATGCCCTGGCGGATGCTGGCTGGGAGGTGGTGGAGGCCTGCCCCGACCTGACGGGCGCCGATCGCTGCTTCGAAGACCTACGCGGCCTTTTCCAGACCTTCCATATGACCCCTCTCGTCGACGATGAGCGGGTGAAGGCCACAGCCCGCTATGAGATCCGGCTGGGCCTTTCTCTGGATGCCGATCGGATCGCCGCGGCAGTCGCCACCGAAGGGCGTATCCGATCCCACTGGGATCGGTTCTTTGTTGAGGGTCAGTTCGATGCGTTCCTGTCACCGACTACCCAGGTATCGCCATTTCCAGTCGGCATGGAGTGGGTCGACGAGATCGACGGCGTGTCACTGGACCACTACACCCACTGGATGCGGTCCTGTTCGAGGATCACCGTGACCGGTGCACCGTCGGCGTCCCTACCGGCAGGATTCACCGACGGTGGCCTTCCGGTCGGGATTCAGTTTGCTGGGCGGCGTCATGGTGACGCTGCCCTAGTGGCCCTTCTGACTGCTGCCGAGGAGGTGCTCGGCACGGCACCCGCGCCCGACATCGGGGCGTTGGCCACCCTTGATCCGGAGACGCTCCCACCGGGCCCCCTGGGCTAACAGCGGATACCGAGGCCTCCTGTGCCCCATGACCGTCGGGGATGATTGCCGCATAGGGCAGGACGGCCGTAGATTGCCGGCGTAAACGCCACCCCGGTGGCATCACCACCCCATTGGCAGTCTTCCGGTGCCGGTGGCCGACCGGACTGTGGAGGTCAGGTCGATGGCAGTAAGCCCCGAACCGCTCCGGGTGTGGAGCACCGTCGTTCCACCGGAGTGGATCGACTACAACGGCCATCTCACTGAGGGCTACTACGGCGTGGCATTCGGCCAGGCCTCCGACGAGGTCCTGGTCCACCTCGGCTTCGGCTCCGAGTACCTCGAGGAGCACGGAAGTTTTTATACGGTCGAAAGCCGAATCCGGTACCTCCGGGAGGTCAAGGAGGGAACAGCGGTACGAGCTGACAGTTGGGTTCTGGGTGCTGATGCAAAGAGGATCCATCTTCATCACGAGTTGTTCACCGGGGACCGCCCCGATCCGGTAGCTACCCAGGAGTCCATGATGCTCCACGTGACCCGAGGGCCGAATGGTCCCGAGGTTGCCCCTATGGTCGAACCGGTACTGGGGAACGCCCTAGCCCAGGCCTCTGATCACGCCGCCGTTCCCCTTCCCGACCATGTCGGTCGGGGTGTTAGGACCCTTCGATGAACCCGCCGTCGGCCGACGGGTCGACGGTTGGCACGGGACAGGGTCGAGCGTCGACCATTTCGTCCCTGCTCGGCGTGTGGGCACTGTTTTTGGCCTTCCTCTTCCTGCAGGTCGGCAATGGCCTACAACGAATCCTTCTGCCTATCCGTGCCGAATCTGAGGGCTTTAGCGCCGGAGCGATGGGCGCGGTGATGGCCGTCCACTTCGCCGGCTACCTGCTGGGGGCTAAGGCAATCGGCCGCGCCCTTTCGGCGGTGGGTCACATCAGAGTGTTTGCGGCGCTGGCCTCGACCGCTTCGGCCACCGTTCTCATCAACGCTGTGCTCGTGCTGCCCGTCACGTGGGCTGTCGTGTACTTCGTCGGTGGAGTCTGCAACGCCGGCATCTTGGTGATCTTGGAGAGCTGGATGAATGACCGGGCTACGAACGAAACGCGGGGCAGCATTCTCGGCGCCTACATGATGGTCATGATGGGTGGGACGGCCGTCGGTCAGCTGCTACTGAACGTGGGTTCAGCTGACGGGTTCAAGCTCTTCGTGCTGTCTTCAGTCCTCATCTCGCTCGCCGTGGTGCCGGTGACTCTCTCGGCTTCTACCGCTGCCCCGGTTCCAAGCGACGAAAAGATGCCTCTACGCGACCTGTATCGAACTATCCCCTCGGCGGTTGTCGGCATCGTTCTCTGTTCGTTCGTTCAGTCGGCATCCACTTCGATGGCCGCCGTGTTCGGCACCGAGTCAGGTATGGGCGCCGGGCGAATCACCCTGTTCACCTCTGCAGCTGTAATTGGGGCCATCACCCTCCAGATCCCGTTGGGCCAACTTTCGGATCGCTATCCCCGCCGGGCCGTGATCTTGCTTGTGGCGACCACGTCGTGTGGGTTGGCCTGCATCGGAGCCCTGGTTCCGGCGACCAGTGCGCTCCTCCTGATCGTCAACCTGGCCTTCGGAGCCTTCGTATTTCCCCTCTATGGGCAGTTCGTGGCCCTAGCCAACGATTGGGTACCCGCCCAGAAGCGGGTGGCTGCCGCATCGACTCTTGTGTTGGCTTCCAGTTTCGGGGCCATGGCCGCTCCAATGATCATTGGAATGGCCGTGCAGGCCTTCGGGCCTTCTGCCTACTTCTGGTCGTTGGCCATCTGCTTGGCCGTCCTGGCTCTGTACCTCTCGTACCGGATTCGAGCCCGACAGGCCGTACCTGTTGAACACCAATCAACGTTCCAGCCCATCCTGGCTCGATCGGGGGAGATCGCCCACTCGGTCAGTAGGTGGGTTCTCCACCCGCTGGCCGGGTGGCATCGCCAGCTGGACAAGCACGACTGCGAGGTCGACGCGCGGCACCCCAGCAACTACACGTCGCCGACAGACGGTTCAGGAGACTGACCAGACACGGCGTTCCTGACTAGTGAATTCGTTCCCAACGCTCGACACGGGAATCGGTTGGTTTGCTCGGCAGCCCGTCATCACTCAGTAACCAGGCAGTGCAGCCCACGGCGCCTTCGACGTTCGTCCACTCGGTAGTGGCCTCGCCTGGGCAGTCAGCGTCATTCGGACTCGTTACCTGCCAAAACGTGTCTTTTAGGCGCCACCCGGACGGAAGGTCTTTCAGGGTGTTCCACCGTTCAAAGGTGTCCTCCCCGACTGTCAGGGCCGCCGCAGCGTCGTTGACTGGGCTGTAGCCGGGCAAAGTCTGGAGGTAGTCCTTCTCGGCCAGAAACCAGCCGTAGTCGTCGTAGGTGGTTGTGGCCAGAATTGCACCTGGTCGCTCACTGTCAGAGAGGCGCCATCCAGCCATCTCCATGCCGGTGTGGGCGTCGATCCACGCCAACTGTCGGATGAATGCAGCGTGGCCCTCTGCCAACCGATGTGGGGCGACCCACCGCCTTCGTTGGAAAAGCTGCATAGGTGAATCTTGCGTTCAGACCAGGCGACGGAAAAGGCCCGTCTCGAGCGTGTCCTGATTGCCGATGCCGACTACAGCCTGCATCCGCTCCAGCCAGCCGGCGTCAGTCCGGGTGGCTGAGCTCTGTTCCTGCCAAGCAGAAACCGAGTCGTAGCCGTAGTAGAGACGAACCGAGTTGGGCCTACCCCAGCCGCTCACGGACACCACACCGGACGCACCGAAGTTCTCCCCCAGGTAGCTATTCAGGTCCACCGCCCAGGCAACGGAGTCTGGGAACCGCCCCGGCATGGCCTGGAACATGGCGTTTCCTAGTACTGCTGGAGCGTCAGGCCAGTCGCCTACTGAATGAACGACCTCCCACAAAGTGTCCTCGGGACTCCCGTCCATACAGGCCGCAGCTGCCGCGACCTTGTTCCGGAAGGTCTCATCCTCGATACCCCGTGTCGCCATCTCATCTGAAAGAGCTCCAAAGTCCGAACAGAGGGCAGAAACCCCAAATCCCCCGGTCTGGCCGAGGACCGTGCCCCACAGGTTGTAGACGTGGTCTGAGACAGTGTTCACATGGCCGACGGCGTCCATCATCAAAGGTGCCGCTTCGGTGAATCTTGCTGGACTCGCCATCAGGAGCCGGTTCCAGAGGTACATGGGGTTACGTCCTTTACTGTTGTCGTTTCTCCGCTGTCGAGACGGGTGACTCACGATTTCAGGCCCTGAGCCTTCTCGTCAACTAGAGGTCTTCGACTGCGAGAGAGGGGTCACTTAAGCAAGGTTCAGGATCTCCAGGGCGCGGTGTACCGACGGATCTGCCGCCAGGTCTTCGTCTCGCTCCACTTGGGAGAGCATGGTTCGGCGGCGCAGGAAGTCCTCTGGTTCCAGAATCCGTTCGTGGTTGGCCATGACTCGAACCTCGGCTTCGGTGAGGGGTACCAGGCCACCCATTGGCTCGCCCAGAGTCCGGTCCTCGTCGATCAGGTCGAGCGCCGGGAAGGCCCGCATGCCTTGGCGGCGCCACAGGTCTTCGGCCACTCGTTGGTTCAGCCCAAGGCCAGATGCCCGTTCGTTAAATCGTCGTCGGGCTGTACGGCCTGGTTCTCCGTACCACCGCGCTACCGGAGCGCGGGCTTGTAATCCGCAGCTCATTGCCGCCTCAACGACCTCGTCGCCGACGTTCAGACAGTCGGAAAGTTTGCCGCCCAGGATCGACACCACACCTAGGGTCTGGTCCACTTCCACGGCGTGTCGCCGTGACAGTTCTGTCCAGTCCCGGCCCTCCGCCGATCCGTCGGGCTCCACGGCGAGCGAACGGACTCCGCAGCGGTCGGCAATCACGTCGGTGTTAGTTAGCGGGCGCGGCAGGTCGATACGGGCGTTGATCTGCTCCAGCAGGAACGATCGATCCTCTCCAGTCACCGACACGTCGGGGTCCTCGACTGGGGTGTCCGTCGTGCCGATCACCGAACGTTCTCCCATCGGAAGCACGTAGAACAGCCTCTCGTCATCGTCGAAGAAAGCCAGGATCCGTCCCGAGTCCGTGATCCGAGGTACCACCAGGTGAATGCCTTTAGAAAACACCAGACGGTGGTTGGTGGCCGTACCGGTCAGAAGCCCTACGTCGGGCACGTAGGGGCCGGCCGCATTGACGACGAGAGTCGCCGAGCACTGGAAGGAGCGATCGGCCAGTACGTCGCTCAGGCTCACTTGCCAACCACCGACCCCGGTCTCAGCAGCCACGACATCAACCCGGTTGGCGATGACTGCTCCGTGTCGCACGGCCTGCAGTGCCATCTCCGATACGAAACGGGCGTCGTTATCTACCAGGAGATAGTCGGAGTATTCGATGCCTCCTCGAACCATCGAAGTGTCAACCGACGGCTCCAGGCGTTCGATGCTGGCCGTGGGCCGGTGGCGGGGAGGCTGGGTGGCCATTCGCCCCAGGCCCCAGTAAGTCACAGCCCCCAATGAAGCGAACCACGGTGGAAAGGGTGCCCCGTGGTCCAAGGCGGCTAGGAAGCGGGTTTCGGCCAGACGGGTCGGAAAGGCCCGAGCTAGACGATTGCGGGAGTCGCAGAGGCCAGCCACCAAGCGCAGGTCGCGGCTCTCTAGGTATTTGAAACCTCCCCAGACCATGCACGATGACTCTTGGCTAGTACCGGAGCCAAAGTCGTCACGCTCGACGAGGGCCACCCGTAGCCCATGGGCCGACAGGGCGAGGGCCGACACTGCCCCGTTGATGCCGCCGCCCACCACGAGGACGTCGAAAGTGCCCCCGTCGAGAGCGTCCAGCGCCTCAGCCCGCCGGTCCGGTGGTCGTTCCACACTCCCGTTTGTAGCCGGTCCGTCCCACGTGCACACCTCTGGGAGGTGCAGACGTTTCTCTCCTGTTGATCGACGGCTAGGGCGCTCGCAGGATCCGGGCCTTCCCGAAGATGGTGCCGTATACCAACCGGCCGTCCTCGTCGATGTGAACGCCCCCACCCAGAGTGTTGTAGCGAGAGTCACCCATCACCCAGTGGCCCCGCGACTCCCCTGTCGACCAGGACAATGCCTCGATGGTCCACTTTCCGTCTCGGGTTCCACATGTGTAGACGGTGTCGGCATCCTGGCTCACGTGGGGCACTGAGTTGGGTGAACTGACGTCGGTAGCCACCCACGCCTCTCTCAGGGTCTGAGTCGATGGATCCCACTCGTACTTGTGGAGGCCGTACGGAGTGAACCGCTCGTGGTGTCCTAAGAAAAAGCACAAGAGCCGAGCTCCCCGGGCCGGCAGCCAGTCGGGAAGGGAACCCGGCTCGTTATTGACTGTCATAGCCCCGTAGCCCGACACGGTGATGGACTGCTCGGTCTGGATCGCGGCGCGGGCCAGATCACCCATATGGGCCGGTCCTAGGCCGGCAATCCGCCGAGACGGGGCCCCGGGTAACTGCTCCCAGTGCTCCGGGATTCTGTCCCGCCAAAACAGAGTGATGTTGACCACCTCGTCGCCATCACCGATCACCACGAAGCGGTCCTCGTCAGCTTCGAACCCCATGAGCGACGGCGTTGTTCCTGAGCCCCGGCCGGTTTCGTTTCGGTAACGAGCACTCCACGCGCCGTCGGCCTCGTCTAACGAGAAACGCTCGCCGGTCCACACCACCCGATGGGTGTGGTCCACCGAACTGACGTAAATGCCCCCCGTCTCGTCGCAACACATGCTGGTACGCACCCAGCCGTATCCCGTATTACCCCGCTCGGCCTCCATCCGGGCACAGTGGTCGGCTGCCTCCTTGTCCGCTCCAGGCAGCCGGACGGCCACGTGGTCAGAGAAGTCCCGGGCCAGGCTGACCAACCACCCGTGGTCAGTGGACAGCACCAGGCGACCGTCGGGGGTCATATTGACACCGACGAACAGCCCCTCGACCTCTGCTGGTTTGGCCCACCGTGCGACCTCCACAAGGGGTGAACAACGATCCGTCGGGTCCACCTCGGCGTAGGCCACAGCACCCGTCTTGCACCCCAGGAACAGGGTGTGGTTCGCGTCCAGGAGGGAGTACACCCCGTCGAGACCGGTCAAGAACCGGGTGGCCAAATCGACGGCGTGGAGGACTGCCTCGTCGCCCTCCAGATCGTCGAGGCCCGCCACGCCAGCCTCCCAGTCCGCCATCGTGCTGGACTCCGGGCCAGGTAGATCCAAAGTGGCCAGGACCTCCAGGGTTTCGTAATCCAACTTGACCAGTCGCTCGCGGCCATTGCTCCAGATTGTCCGCTTCCCATCGGGGTACGGGCCAGAGATCAAACCCCCGAAGTGGCCGGGCCCGAGCCAGGTGAACTGCCTCTCGTCGTCGGCTAACTCGACCGCACCGTCGGGAATGGCCCCAGCTATCTCTGTGCAGTCCTGCTGGTCGCATCGACCGTGGGCGATCGGGTTCCCACTGGCGGCCAGAAACGGGTTGCGATAGCCGACGGTCACCGGCCCAGACTAGATTTTGTACGCGCCCCATTGACGAATTCCATCCTGAACGCAGCCCGCACTGGCTGTCACTCGGCTGGCCCGACATACAGCACCCGAGGAGATCCTCTATGCCCTTCGCTGACGTGAACGGTCAGGCCATCCACTACCTAGACACCGGTGGCGACGGGCCGGCCATTTTGCTGAGCCACGGCTTCAGCATGGACCACGAGATGTGGGTCCATCAGGTTGGCCCTCTCACCGGCGCCGGATGGCGGGTCGTGACTTACGATGAGCGGGGCTGGGGCCAAACCGTTCACACCGAGCCGTTCGACTACTGGGATTTGGCCGCCGACGTGATCGGCCTGATGGACCATCTAGGCATTGACCGTGCGGTGCTCGGCGGTATGTCCCAGGGTGGTTTCCTGACGCTGCGGGCCGCTCTCACCGCTCCTGCCCGGGTCCGGGCCATGGTGCTGGTCGACACCGAAGCCGAAGTTCTCTCCGGCGAGGACCGGACGCAGTATCAGGCGCTCTTTGACGCCGCGATCGCCATAGGGCTTTCCGGCGAGGTCGGTGACGCCCTCGAGATGGTTTTATTCGCCCCTGGTTACGCCGATGCCCGTTACTGGCGGGGCAAGTGGACCTCCAAGCCGATCACCGCCTGGAAGGGAGCGAAGGATTGCCTCTTCGAGCGCGACTCGATCCTCGACCGTCTTGGCGAGATCACCTGTCCGAGCATCGTTTTCCACGGCGATGCCGACATGGCCATTCCTCTGGAAAGGGGACGTCTCGTCTCGGAATTACTCTCGGGATCGTCGACCTTCGTAGTGGTTCCCGGCGCCGGCCATACCAGCAACCTTGAGGCACCGGCCGTAGTCAACCCTGCCATGCTCGACTTCCTGGCTGCCCTGGACTGATCTGCGAGCGCGTCGCCGGGGTTCAGGTGCCTAGTAGGGGTCGGAAGCCTGTGATCGTGACCCGTTCGAACAGTCCTGCCTCGGCGTAGGGGTCCCCGGCCGCGAACTCCTCGGCTGCCTCGCGGGTATCAACGTTAAGGACGATCAGAGAACCGCACATCTGACCGTCATCGTCTAAGAGCGGCCCGCCAAACGTCACCTCAAAGCCGGCCAAGTAGGCCAGATGGTCCGGTCGGGTTCGGGCCCGCAGGTCGCCAGCGTCCGAACGGTCAAGGGCGTGGATCACGTAGTGCATGTCGCATCAGGATCGTCGCGCCACGGCAGGTTCGCCAACCCCTGAATGTGGCAGGCGGACCTCACCGGTTCCTTGTACGCGTTTTCCTCTTGTTCCCGGACTGCTGTCATGACTCTTTGGCTGTCGGATAGTCGACGTAGCCGACGGGTCCAGGGGTGTAGAGGGTCCGAGGATCGAAGCGGGCCAGTGGCAGGCCGTCAGCTAAGCGCTCAACCAGGTCGGGGTTGGCCAGGAAGTGTCGAGCGAACGACACGGCGTCACACCGTCCACCGGAGATGGCATCTTCGGCCTCTCGGGCGTCGAAGGAGTCGTTAGCGACCAGTGCCCCGTCGTGGTGGTCACTGGCCAGTGCCAAGTTGTCCAGATCCGCTCCCGCCAGACGGATGACGTGCAGGTAGGCCAGGCCCATGGGACGGATCTCCTCTAGCAGTGCCCGGAAAGTGTCCTCAACGTCGGAAGGTCCCTCATCTTGAAGATCGTTGAACGGGTTCCCCGGGCAAATACGGAAGCCGACCCGGTCAGCCCCCACCTCGTCGGACATGGCATGTAGCGCTTCGACCACGAACCGGATCCGATTTCGAACTGGCCCACCGTAGGCGTCGGTTCTCCGGTTTGTGCCCGTGCACAGGAACTGGGCCGGGAGGTAACCACTCGTTCCGTGCAATTCGACACCGTCGAATCCGGCCTCGACAGCCAAGGCAGCAAATCGGCGGTATTCCCCCACCACTCCGGAAACCTCGTCTTCCGTCAATTCTCGCGGTTGGTCAAAGGGCTGTAAGCCGTTGCTGTCCGTATACATCTCTCCGGCGGCACGCACAGCCGACGGAGCCACAGTCTCGGCGTCTGGGGCCTTGTTGTCCCTATGGGCAATTCGTCCACAGTGCATGGCTTGGGCGACGATCAATCCGCCGCTCTGATGTACCGCACTAGTTACGGGCCGCCAACCGTCGGCCCGTTCCGGCGAGTCCAGGACCGGCGTACGGCAATAACCCTTGCCGTTTTCGCTCGGGGCGATCCCCTCGCTCACAATCAGGCCTGCTGATGCCCGCTGTCCGTAATACCCGGCCATCAGGTCGGTTACTGCACCATTCTCGGTGGATCGTGAGCGGGTCATGGGCGCCATGACGATTCGGTTCTTGAGTTCCAGAGTTCCGAGCGACGTCGGGGAGAAGAGGCTGACCACTCGAGGCAACCTAGGCCGAGGTCTCGCCGACCACGGCCACCAGCCAGACCAGACCGAGGATCATGACGAGGGCCAGACCGACCGCTGCAGCATCCAAGCTGCCAAGGCTGGCCACCACCGCCACAACCAGCGGTCCGAATACTCGACCGCCGTCGGTGAGGAGCGCGACCGCCGAGAGAAATGAAGCTGTTCCCTCTTCGGGAGCCAGGTCACTACTTAGGGTGAACAGGGAGCCAGCGCTCAGGCCGTTCCCGAGGCCCATCACTAGCCCCGACAGCAGAACCCCCGTCGCCGAGTCCGCCGCCAGCAGGCTGAGCAGGCCGAGCGCGAGTAATCCGTACGCTGGCACTATTGCCGCTAGGCGCCCCAAGCGGTCCATGATCAAGCCCGAGAGCGGGAAGAGGATCAGGTCTGCGCTGTAGCCGGCAGCCACCAGGATCCCGATAGCCGACGGACGGAGGTCCAAGGCAACCCCCACCAGGGGAAGCAACACCATCCGGCCCTCACGCGTTGTCATCGCGGCCATTCCGAACAGTCCTGCGTGTAGTAAACGTCGCCGATTCGCCCGTACCACCTCAAACAGGCCCGGACCTCCGGCACCAATCGGAGCGACCTCTCTTTCCGGCTTTAGGGCGCCAGGAAGAACTGCCGGAATACCTATCGCTGCTCCTAGGCCGGCGGCCCCAAAGGTCCAACGGGCACCGGCCACATCGACGAGGGTGCCGCCAACAATGGTCCCGAGGAGAACTGAGAACCGCATTGTCCCACCCATCAGCGACATGGCTCGACCTCTGAGCAGCGGTGGAATCCGGCGGGTCAGGTCGGCTTGACGTGACAACAGCACGCCGAGAGCGCCGGCGCCGAAGACAAAGTGACCAAATCCTAAGATGGCTACCGTCCCGCTGGTTGTCATGACGGCCGCTGAACCCGCCATGGCCAGGAGGGATCCCGCTCCCACTCTGGCTGGACCCCACCGATCAGTGGCCCAACCTGCGGGTAACGCCCCAGCAGCAGCTCCCGCACCCCCAGCACCAGCCACGATGCTCGCCACGGCATACCCGTAGCCATCGCCAACCAGGATGATTGGCAGAGCCACTAGGAGGAGGCTCATACCCAAGCTGGCCGACATCCAGGGTCCGTAGATCGGCCAAACGTACGGCGCTAGCGCTCGGAAGCCCATCGGCGCCGAAGGCTAGGCGGGGTGCCGTCTTCACCAGCGCTTCGGCCCTCTCTTAATGTTGAGGTCGGAACCGGGAGGCCCGGATGGGACAACTCGAACTGCTGCTCGACGACCTGGACTTTGGCGAAGGACCTCGCTGGCACGACGGTCGGCTCTGGTACAGCGACTTCTACCAGCACCGCATCTACGCCGTGTCGCTGGAAGGCGAGCGAGAAACCGTGCTCGACCTAGGCGACGAGCAGCCCTCTGGCCTTGGATGGATGCCCGATGGCTCCATGCTCGTCGTAGCCATGCTCGCCCGACAGGTCCTCCGTGTCGTGGACGGCGAGGTGAGTGTCCACGCCGACCTTTCTGAAGTCGCCACCTGGCATTGCAACGACATGGTGGTTGCGGTTGACGGCACGGCCTATGTGGGGAACTTCGGCTGGGATATCGAGGCCAACTACGGCCACCCACAGACCGCCACACTGGCCGTAGTGCGACCCGATGGAACCGTAGACACCGGGCCTGGCGACCTGCTGTTCCCCAACGGCTCGGTCATCACCCCCGACGGTCGAACCCTGATCGTGGGCGAAACATTCGGTCAGCGCTACACCGCCTTTGACCTGGACAGAAACGGAACGCCCGGACCGGCCCGAGAGTGGGCACCACTCCCCCAGTCGGCACCCGACGGCTGCACAATGGACGAAGCGAACGGAATCTGGTTCGCCGACGTAGCCACCTCGGGAGTGCTTCGGGTGGTAGAGGGTGGCGAGATCACCCACCAAATCGAAACTCCACAAACGCCCTACGCCTGCACGCTGGGTGGAGCCGATGGACGGACTCTTTACGTCCTTACCGCCCCCGGGGCTGGTTCCGACCGCACTGGTACCGGGGACGGATGCATCTGGACCACGCTCGTGGACCGCCCTCATGCAGGCCGGCCATGAAGACCCCGGTTCCTCTGCCCTGAACTCAGACTCTGATAGACCGCCTTACCTGATCGATGACCGGTTGATCAGTCGGTAATGGCCTCAGTCTCAGCCAGGCGTACCAGGGGTATCACCCGTTCCGTCTTTGCCTGATAGTCGGCGTAAAACGCTCGGTCCTCCACCAAGGCGGCCCACAGGGCGTCACGGGTGGGCCCTGCATCGAGAACTTCGTGCTCGGACCAAAACATGCCGCCCTGGACCCTGATCTTCACTCGGGGATTGGCCTCTCGGTCCCGTAGGTTTAGGACCCACGCCGGGTCTTTCGTCGCCCCGGCGAACGACCCGACCACGATTCGGTGCCCGTCGGCATCTCGCCAGAACGGCAACGCCACCTTGTGTTCGTTGCCTGATCGTCGCCCGACGGTGTGTAACAGCACGTGGTGCATGCCCACCACACACCACACGGCATCGTCGTCGGAGGCCTCCATCCCCATGATGTGCGCCTTCGTGATCTCGATAATCTCTGCATGGGTGGGGGTCTCCCACTCCATTACAACCTTCTGGCTCTCGGCTTCATCGCTCATGGGGCGGACCGTAGCCTCGGTCTGGCTTCCAAACGGGGTCCGGTCCCAGTCCCCGCTTCGGCAGACTGCTGTCTCGCGCAGGATGATCGCGGGTGACTGAAGGGCCAGCCATGAGTCGACGACCGAACGTCATCCTCATCAACTGTGACGACCTGGGCTACGGCGACCTGTCGTGCTACGGCTCAACTCAGCATGAGACCCCGGTCCTGGACCACATGGCCTCCGAGGGGGCTCGCCTCACTGACTTCTACATGGCGTCACCGGTCTGCTCGCCGTCACGAGCCGCAATGCTCACCGGCAGTTATCCGCTCCGGGTTGGTTTCGGTGGGCGGAGCATCGACAACGCTCCTGTTCTGTTCCCCGGCCAAGCCCAAGGGTTGCACCCTGACGAGATCACTATCGCCCGCCTCCTTAACGACGCTGGATACGCCACCCGTCTAGTCGGAAAGTGGCACTGCGGAGACCAACCGGAGTTCCTGCCTACCTGCCATGGTTTCGACGGCTGGTTTGGTCTTCCCTACAGCAACGACATGGGTCGGCAAGCCTTGTCGCCGGAGGAGCAGCCCTACCGAGACATCATGAAGCAGTTGGGGACGCCATTGCCTGATGACGCTCCGATGCTGGCTGACCGCCCACCTCTTCCCCTTATGCGAGACGACGAGGTGGTAGCCGAGCAGCCCGACCAGGCCGCCTTGACCGAGGCATACGTCGCTGACGCGATCGAGTTCCTACGCTCTCATCGGGACAGTCCGTTCTTCCTCTACCTCGCGCACCTCTACGTACACCTGCCGATCTACGTTCGGGATCACTTCGTTCGACAGTCGACTAATGGTCGTTACGGGGCGGCGGTGCAATGCATTGATTGGTCGACCGGGGCGCTTCTTGACGAGATTCGAGCCCTGGGCCTGGACGAGGACACAGTGGTTGTCTTCACCAGCGACAACGGTGCTCTGATTCGCGACGGCGGTGGTAGCAACGGTGAGCTCCGGGCATCAAAGGGCACAACGTGGGAGGGCGGGCAGCGGGTGCCATGCATCGTCCGGTGGCCGGGAAGGATCCCGGCCGGACAAACGGTCTCCGAGGTCGTCAATGCCATGGACCTCTACCCCACGATTGCCGGGTGGTGCGGCATCGACGTCCCCAGCGACCGAACCTTGGACGGACGCGACATCAGCACTGTCCTGGAGGGCGGCGACGCCCCGCCCGAAGCGCCGTTCTTCTACATCCTTGGCGGGAACGTCGAGGCTGTGAGAAAGGGACGTTGGAAGCTCCATGTTCGGAAATGGAATGTGGAACGGGTGAGGCTCTATGACCTAGAGGCTGATGTCGGCGAGCGAAACGACTTAGTCGAGGAATACCCCGCGATAGTCGCCGAACTGTTGGCTCTTGTCGAGGCGGCTCGAGCCGAACTCGGCGATGACGCCTCGGACACCATTGGCACCGATGTCCGCCCAGTAGGCCGGGTGGCTGATCCCGTCACGCTCACCTCCTATGACCCTGACACTCCGTACTTCATGGCCGAATACGACCTGACCGAGCGGGGTTGACCCCTACCGGAAATGGAGATGAATGCATGACCACTGTCCTGATCCACGGGAACCCGGAGACTGACGCCATCTGGACTGACCTCGTCGGCGAGCTCACCGACCGCAATGTCGCTGACCTGGTACTGCTGTCACCGCCCGGATTCGGTGCACCTACCCCGGATGGGTGGACAGCTACCCAGGTCGAATACCGGGACTGGCTGATCGCCGAACTGGAGGATCTGGACTCCAGTGGCAATCCGGTTCACCTGGTTGGTCACGACTGGGGTGCCGGTCACGTGTTCGGCGTGCTGGCCACCCGACCTGATTTGGTTCGCTCGTGGGCGTGTGACTGCACAGGCCTTGTACATCCCGATTACCGGTGGCACGACTTAGCTGAGCTCTGGCAAACGCCTGATGTCGGTGAACAGGTGTTAGAAGGCATGCGCTCTGTGTCACGCGAAGACTGGATCGCCAATATGGGCAATAACGGCGTAACCGAAGCGGCGGCCGCCGACATGGCCGACGCTCTCGAAACCATGGTCGAGTGCATCCTTCCGCTCTACCGGTCGGGTGCCCAGCCGGCAATGGTCCAGTTAGGCGAAGTCCTGGCGACCGCCGACCTCCCACCTGGGCTGGCCCTGGACCCGACCGAGGACCCCTATGTAGGTCCGCCAGGTCGAGCCGCCGAGGTAGCCGACCGCCTGGGGGCCCGTCACGCTCCGCTAGATGGTGCTGGCCATTGGTGGATGATGGAACGGCCCGGTGAAGCAGCTGACCTGCTTGTGGGCTTCTGGTCCTCGCTGTGATCGTCGACACCGTTCCACGCGTTGGCCCTGTCGACATCCGGGCGGGATGATGGGTTCTGTCTGATTTCGGTTGAACGGAGCACGTCCCCATGCAGGGCCTTATCCAGGAGGACAACGGCGAGGAACACGTCCGGCTGTCCGACGCCCTCGAGCACGCAGCGGACCTCGAACCGCGGCAGGTCCGCGTCGAGATCCGGGCGGCCGGCGTCTGCGGAAGTGACCTCAGTTGCGTGCACGGCAAGTACTACATGCCCACCCCGCTGGTCCCCGGGCACGAAGCAGCCGGCGTCGTTGTGGAGATCGGATCGGCCGTCACCTATTGCTCGGTGGGTGACCACGTGGTGCTTTCTACGTTTGGGAACTGTGGCCACTGCCCGACCTGCGAGGGTGGAGACCCGGGTAACTGTGGCTTCGGTGGTCTTCGGCACACTCACGTCGAGGGCGACCAGGCCTTGTGGGGGTTCGCCAACCTGGGCGCCTTTGCCCAGGAGACCATCGTCCACGAGAACCAGGCCGTCCCTATCCCCACTGAGGTTCCCCTCACCTCGGCGGCCCTCATCGGGTGCGGTGTAATGACCGGAGCCGGGGCAGTTTTTAACCGGGCCCGGGTAGCCGTCGGTGACCGAGTGGTGGTCATCGGCGCAGGGGGCGTCGGTCTAAACGTCATCCAGGCGGCCCGACTCAGTGGCGCCTCTCAGATCATCGCTATCGACCGGGCACCCTCCAAGGAGCGGACGGCCACCGAGTTCGGAGCCACCGATTTCCTGTTGGCCGACAGCGACGATTTCGACGCCGTGGCCGCTGTTCAACAGCTCAGCGGAGGCGGTGTAGACCACGCTTTCGAGGTGGTCGGGAGCACCAAACTCTTGGCCGATGCCATCTCTATGGCCCGGGCCGGCGGAAACGTTTGTGCCGTAGGGGTTCCCGACCTCACGGCCACTGTCACCTACCCGTTCCAGGCCCTTCACCAGAATAAGAACCTCTTGGGTATCCGAGCTGGGGGTGGTAAGCCTCGGCGGGATTTCCCGCTCTTGGCCGGCCTGTACCTCCGGGGAATGCTTCGACTGGACGAGTTGGTCTCCCACACTGCCGGCCTTGACGGCCTTCAGGAGGCATTCGACGCCCTGAAGGCCGGCGCTGAGGCCCGAACCGTCCTGCTCCCCCACGGTTGACCTGACCCGGGTTCAACCGCACACCAGCGATAACACGAGAGGAGATCAGCGTGCCCCGAATGGACCTGGAGGGCAGTTCCTCCATCGTCACTGGCGGAGCGTCCGGCATCGGTGAGGCCAGCGCACGCCAGCTGGCAGCCGCCGGAAGTCGGGTTGTCGTCGCCGACCTGAACGAAGATCGTGGCCAGGCTGTGGCCTCAGAGTTGGGTGGCTTATTTGTTCGATGCGACGTCACCAGCACCGACGACGCCGATACCGCGGTCGCCGCCGCTTCCGAGATGGGCCCACTCAGGGCGCTCGTCAACTCAGCTGGCCTCGGATATGCGGCCCGTACTATTTCCCGCGACAACGAGCCGATGGACCTAGAACGGTTCGAGTTCGTGGTCCGGGTGAACCTGATTGGTTCGTTCAACGTGCTCAGCCGGGCGGCCGGTGCCATGGCGGCGACCGAGCCGCTGGATGAGGACGGACAGCGAGGTGCCGTGGTCAACATGGCTTCGGCAGCGGCCTTCGACGGCCAGATCGGACAGGCCTCCTACTCGGCCTCCAAGGGCGGCATCGTGGGCATGACGCTGCCTATCGCCCGTGACTTAGCGGCTGTCGGCGTGCGGGTCAACACCATCGCCCCCGGCCTAATCGACACGCCCATCTACGGCGAGGGCGAGCAGAGCGACGCCTTCAAAGCTCACCTGGGCCAATCGGTGTTATTCCCGAAGCGCCTGGGTTCTTCGGAGGAGCTGGCCTTTATGGTCATGGACTTGCTTACTAACCCATACATGAACGGTGAAGTCGTCCGGGTGGACGGGGGCATCCGGATGCCTCCCAAGTAGGTAGACCGAAGATGAGCGGCAATGGGGAGTCGGCGGTGCTCACCGAGCGGCGGGGCCGGGTGATGGTCATTACGTTGAATCGGCCCGAGGCCATGAACGCCATCAACGGGGCCCTGTCCGAGGGCCTGTGGTCCGCCGTGCAGGATCTCAACAGTGATTCTGGGCTCACGGCTGGCGTTCTAACTGGTGCCGGAAAGGGCTTCTGCTCTGGTATGGACCTGAAGGCATTCTCGCGAGGCGAGGACATCGGACCGATGTTGGAGTTCGTTCAAAACGGTGCAGCCAAACCTCTTGTCGGAGCGATTGAGGGCTTCGCCCTGGCTGGGGGGCTGGAACTGGCACTGTCCTGTGACCTGCTGGTAGCTGCCCGTAACGCCAAGTTAGGCATCCCGGAGGTCGGGGTGGGTCTGTTTGCCGCAGGAGCTGGCCTATTCCGACTCCCTGGTCGTGTCGGCTACGGCACGGCCATGGAGATGGCCATCACTGGAGATCCGATCACAGCTGAGCAAGCTGCCGACCGCGGTCTGGTCTCCCGGCTGGCTGAGCCCGGTGACGCTCTCGGTGAGGCTCTCACCCTGGCCGAGCGAATCGCCCGGAACGCTCCGTTGGCTGTGGCCGCTTCCAAACAGCTCGTCCGGGCAACCCAAGGCGCCACCGAAGAGGAAATGTGGAAGATCCAGCGCCCCCACATGGCCACCGTCTGGAAGTCCAACGATGCTAAAGAGGGCCCTCGAGCCTTCGCCGAGAAACGCCCTCCGGAATGGACCGGGACCTAAACGGCGCTGACTCCCTCCCAGCTGCCTGCCGGACCTCGGTTCAACTGCCGACGGTTCCTGGAAGGAGCATGGCCAGTTGGCGGGACCGGGCGACTAGGGACCCATCGGCATCCCAGATGCATCCATCCTCGATCATCCGGCCGTCGTGCAGGTCCTCGGTGATGAATCGGCCCATCATCCACCCGGGCCCGGGACGGCGTCTCACGTGGACGGTCAGCTCGATGGTGGGCACCCAGCCGACCCTTCCGAGCCGGGAGAAGATCGACGGAGCGAAGGCGTCGGAGAACAGTACGGCGCCTAGAGCATCGGGGGGCCGTTTGTCGGCAAAACGGATCCATCCAACCACCTCGGCCTTGTTCGAGCCCCCAGCGGTCGACATCGCGGGGTGCACACGGAGATCAACCCGGCTAGAGATGAATAGGCGGACGCCCTGCTCTAGCCCGTCGCGTTCAACGCACTCCGCTAGGGGCGGCATGCTGGGTGGAGGAAAGGTGATCTCGTGGTCGTGGCCCGACGCGTCCGACAGGTCGCCTAGGGCGGCTACCACTTCAATCCGGGGCCGTCCGTCCTGTGAGAGCGTGGCCTGTCCCGTGGTCACCGATCGTCCGGAGCGCAGCAACTTGGTGGTTATCTCAGCATCCTGCCCCCCAGAGCCGGGACGGAGGAAGTGGGTCGTGACCGAGACCGGGTCCTGATGAGGTCCTGTTTGGCGTAGGGCCTGGAGGGCGATGGCCGTCAGGTAACCGCCGTTTGGATTGTCTCCGATGTTCCACGACCCGCTGACCTGGGCGGTGAATTGTCCCTCTCCGACAGGCTCCACCTCGGTCTCCCGATCGAACTGGCTGCTCATCCCAGTAGGTCCGTGCAGACGTCGTGATACAGCCCGGTGGTCAGACCTAGTGACTCGATGTCAATCCGCTCGTCGTTTCCGTGGAACCTCTGGGAGAATTCTCCACCACTGATCCGAGGGCTGAGGAGACCCGCCCCGTAGGCCACGGCTCCCATCTCCCGGTAGATACGAGCGTCGGTGAATCCCACGATGAACTGGGGATTGATCCGGGCCGTGGGAAATGGCCGTGCCACAGCCCGCTCCAGCGCATCCCAGAGGGGGGTGTCAACCCGGCTGGATGAGGCGGCGTCGTCTTGGAGTACCTCTACCTCAACGTGGTCGACTAGGTCTCCGAGTGCCTCGCGGAGGTGTTCTCGGACCTCTTCGGTGTGGTCGCCGGGCATGGTGCGGATGTCCACATCGATGGATACCCGGTCAGGTATCACGTTGGTCTTGCCTAGACCGTCAGCCACGTTGGGCGAGAAGGTGGTGTGGGTGCAGGCGTGCAGGTGTCCAGCCGTTCCCGAGCTTGGTACGGCAGCCAGAAACTCGTCGATCTGGTCCGTGTCAAGGAGTTGCTCTCGGAGCTCCTCATCTAGGGCCATAGCGTCCACCTGACCCCTCCACAGTTCGTGGAAGCGCGCCGGTGGTCGGTAGTCGGCTAGGCGCTGGATTACAGCGGCCGCCTTCACCAGGGCGTTGTCGGTCCGGTAGGGCGTCGAACCATGCCCTGGGGTTCCTCGAACGGTCAGACGCCGCCATGACGCTCCCTTCTCGGCCACGTTGACCGAGATGGCCGGAGCCTCTGCGTTCCCGGAGTGGAGGCCACCGTTCTCGGTGAGGACGTAGTCGGCTCGGATGGCGTCGGCCTCGTGGTCGGCCATCCAGCGGGCCCCGTGGACGCTGCCAGACTCTTCGTCGGCCACCGCGAACAGGATCAGGTCGCCGGTAGGCCGAAAACCGCTGTCAGCCAAACTTCGAAAGGCAACGGCTTGGGAGGCAGTCAGGTTCAGCATGTCGACGGCACCTCGACCCCAGACCTCTCCGTCCACCACCTCTCCATCAAACGGGTCGCGGCTCCAGCCGCTTGGATTCACCGGAACCACGTCGGTGTGACCCATGAGGCACAGAGATGGGGCGGCGGGGTCTGACCCCTCGATCCGGGCCACCAGCGAGGTCCGGCCGGGGGTGGGCTCGTAGCGCTGAAGGTCCAGCCCGGTGCCCTCCAGGTAGGTCGCCAACAGATCGGCGTTGCGAACCTCTTGGCCGGACTCTGGGGTGCCGTCATTCACGCATGCATTGCGGATCAGAGCCTGGAGAAGTTCAACGGTCTCCGCCGTCCGTTCGGTCGCCGTCGCCATCAGGTCTCACTGCATCCGTTCGGCGGCCGCCAACTCGATTGCCGCCTCATCTTCTGCCCGGAAGGCTCGTCGGGTGGCAATGTCCACTCGGTGGATTCGGCCCTGGAAAGCGAAGGGGGGCTCGTAGTCCGAACTAACCCCGGTTGGGTTCCGGCCCACGTCCAATCCGACGGGTGAGATCATGGTGGGAATTTCGGGGATGCTCTTCTCTCCAACCTGTGTTCCGTCAACCACCAGGCGGGCCCGTCCGGGACCTTGCCGCACGCGGTCCTGGTGAACCTCTAGGACGGAACACCCGGTTGGAATGGGTGACAGCGACCGGAGCACTGTGTGGTTGCCGTAGGCGTTGTGGTCGTAGATGAGGTGTCCTCGCTGGTCGACGTAGGCCACCAGCCCGTTGTTCACTGTGCCGACGGCTAGGAGGACTCCGGCCTCTTCTCCGTCGGGCCGCTCTACCTCGAAGCGCATTGTCCAGTTGCGTGAGCCGAAGGCGGGACCGGCATCCGGGGGAACACGCGGTGTGGGCGGAAGGTAGGTGAATTCGTCCCGGTTCTTTGGGGTTCCGGGAGTGGGGTGGCCGGCAAACAGGGGTCGTGACCCGCCGAGGTCTCCGGCGTCATCCATGATGGGTAGGACGTCGTAGCGTTCGGCCTCCTCCCAGAATCGGTCCACCATTCCAGCCAGTCGTTCAGGGTGGCCATCGGCCAGGTCGTGACACTCCGAGAAGTCCTCGTCGAGGTGGTAAAGCTCCCAAACATCGTCGTCTAATGCCGTGCCGTGTCGGTGATAGGCCACGGCCTTCCATCCGTCGTGCCAGAGGGCCCGGTGCCCTTGCATCTCGAAGTATTGGCTCTCCTTCCGTGTGGGAACGGCGTCGGCGTCCTCGGCCTTTGTGTCGAAGGTGTATGCAAGGCTGGTCCCCTCGATCGGCTGTTGAGCCACGCCTCCAATCGCATCGGGCGGTGCCGAGCCGACCAGTTCGAGAATCGTCGGGGCCAAGTCGATCACATGGTGGAACTGGGTTCGGATTCCCCCTGAGGCGTCCTGGTGGATGCCGTTGGGCCACGAAACAATCAGGGGATCGCGGACCCCGCCGCCGTGGGTGTTCTGCTTGTAGCGCTTGCCGGGGGTGTTGCCTACCTGGGCCCACCCCCAGGGGTAGTTGGTGTTGGACGTCCGGGTCCCGATGGCGTCCAGCCGGTCCATCGCTTCGTCGAGGGGCTGATTGATTCCGTTGAAATGTCGGAATGTGTCCAGGACTCCGTGGGCTCGGCCTTCCTGCGAGGCCCCGTTGTCGCTGAGTGCCACGATCACGGTGTCGTCGGTAATGCCCAGCTCGTCCAGCGAGTCCAGCAGTCGCCCTAGTTGGGTGTCGGTGTGGTCGAGCATGGCGGCGAAGGCCTCTTGGAGTCGGCAGGCCACGTCACGTTCGTCGGTCGAGAGGTCTTCCCACGCCTCCACTCCTGGGTTCCGGGGGGCTAGCTCCGTCCCGGGTGGGATCACTCCCATGTCCAGTTGTCGTTCGTAAACCTGTTGGCGGACTACGTCCCATCCTTCGTCGAATCGTCCCCGCCACTTCTCGAGATAGGCGTCCGGTGCCTGGTGGGGAGCATGGGTAGCGCCAAAGGCCAGGTAAAGAAAGAACGGACGTTCCGGAACCATCGTGTGTTGGGTCCGGACCAAGTCGATTGCGTGATCGACCAGATCTTCTGTGACGTGGTAGCCCTCCGCCGGAGTTTGAGGTACGTCAACTAGGTGGTTGTCCTCGTAGAGCTCCGGGTGGAACTGGTCGGTTTCACCCTGCATGAATCCGTAGTACCGGTCGAATCCCCGCTGGAGTGGCCAGTCTCCGAATGGGCCGACAGCCGAGGCTTCTCGCATTGGGGTGAGGTGCCACTTGCCGATGGCCCACGTAGCGAAGCCGTCCTCGCGCAGGATCTCAGCCAGCGTGCCTGCCGATCGGGCGATTCGACCGCGCATATTGGGAAAGCCGGTGTCGAAGTTGGACAGAGCCCGCATACCTACTGAGTGATGGTTGCGACCCGTTAATAGGCAGGCGCGAGTCGGCGAGCAGAGCGCCGTGGTGTGAAAGTTTGTGTAGCGAAGGCCCTGGGCGGCTAGACGGTCATAGTTTGGAGTGTCGACCGGTCCTCCGTAACACCCAAGATGGGCGAAACCGGTGTCGTCCAGCAGTACGACGACGACATTGGGGGTGCCGGCGGCCGGCAGAACGGGCTCAGGCCACCAAGGGGTGGACTCGCTGGTGGTGCGCCCGATGATCGGGCCGTCAACGGTGGGATGGTCCATGCCTTCAGCGTGGCGCAGGCTCCGTCCCCGACCCCAACCGGGGACATCATTCAGGCGACCTGATCGACCCGGCGGCGGCTTTTGAGGCGCTCGTGAGCCTCGCGGGTCCCGTCATGCCAGGTCCCGGTGACCCTATCGATTGGCGCCTGCGTGTTGCCGTAGTTCACCTCAAAGCATCGGTGGTGCAGTTGGTGGAAGAGGTCTCCTGCTGGGATTTGCCACCGGCCGGCGATCCTCACTCGTTCGAAACCCGAGTGGGATGGTGCAGGGCCGGGTCCTTGGTAGAAGCCGCACATCAAGATGACCACTGGGTGGACTGGTACTACCCACCAGAGAAGGAAGAGCGAGAAGTAGATCAGGTGCTCCAGGGGATGCATGGAAATTCCGCTCCACGGTCCTGGGTTGATGTTGCGGTGGTGAAGGTGGTGGGCCGCCCGGTACAGCGGCTTCCAGTGGAGGAGCCGGTGATTGGCCCAGAAGTGGAGTGTGGACCACAAGACCACACCCAGAGTGGCCATCACGAATACATAGGCCGGGTTGGAGACCCAGCCTGGCCGATCTACTAGTCCGCTGGCATAGGCCCAGTGGGTGAGCGCCTCGTAGGCCGTTAGAAAGAATCCGCCGCTGGTCAGAGTCCAGAATGCGTTGTCTTTTACTTGGTCGCCGAACAGATACTTGCCACCTTGTCCCGGCCATCGTCGATTGAATTTGTAGGCGTCGCCCTGGCGGCGTCGGGCGTAGAGCGACCAGTGCAAGCTGCCGGCCACCAGGGCAAGGACGGCCAGGTTGCGTACCCAGATCTGGAAAATCCAGTTTGCCTGCAGGGTGGCCATCTGATCTTCGGAAGGTAGGAGCCACTTCCATATAACGAGGGAAAGGATCAGGTAGGTGCCCACCCATGGGTACAGGAGGCGCCCGATAAACCACCGGGCTGTGGCTAGTGGTCTAGGCGGCCAGGCGTAGATCGGTGGGGGTGTGATCGGGACTGGCGGCTCGTAGTCGCTGTTAGATACTCCGGCGTAGGGAATCGGCGGGTTTGGGCTGTGGGGCATCGGACACGCTCCGAAGTTCCATGGGGTGTCGGGGGAGGGTGGTTGGTTGCCGCGCATTCTCCCTGTGGGGATTCGTCGACGTCAACGATCCCCCGACGGGTGCTAGTCGGCTGAGCCGTTGACTCGAGGGTCTTCGGCAACCATCACCCGGTGCATCACCCGCCGGTGTGGGAGGTAGTCGTCGGCCGCGTAGTGCTGGGTTCCGCGGTTGTCCCACAGAAGCACCATGTCCTTCTCCCACCGGACCCGTACTTGGAACTGTGGTCGGTTGATCATGTCGAACAGGAAGGCCAGCAGGCGTCGACCCTCGGGCATAGGCATGCCCAGAACGTGGGTTGTGAAGCACTCGTTCACGTGGATGAACGGTCGACCGGATACTGGGTGGTGGTCGATCATCGGATGGACTGTCGATCCGACTTCGGCCATCCGCTCGTTCATCAGTTCCACCCCGCCCTCTTGGAAGGTGTGGGTGCGGAATGAGCCCATGTCGTGGACGCTGGATAGGTCGCCGAGGTCGGTCCTCATTCCTGGGAGGAGAGCGTCGTGAACGGCGAACAGGCTGGCGAACAGGGTGTCGCCGCCGACGGGCGGTAGGAGTGACGGCTGGAGGATCGAAAGGAACGGTTGACCGGGACGGAAGCTCAGATCGGTGTGCCATTCGGCGTTGTCGGGTGGGTTGTCAGGTCCGTTGTCGAGCACTGTCACCGACGGGTGCCCCGGGAGGTGGGGGTACGTGTGGTGGGAAGGTGCCAGGGGCCCGAAGGCTGAGGCGAGCACCTCCAGCTGTTCGGGCGATAGTGACCTGCCGCGCAGGATCAGGACGTGGTGTTCGAGGAGGGTCCGGTAGAGAGCGTCGGTGGTGGCTTCGTCGATTCCGCCGGTCACGTCGAGGCCCCGGACCTCAGCGCCGATAACCGGAGTGAGCCGGACCGTTTCGAAGGGGGCGGACACGACGCGGATGCTAGAGCCGGAGTGGTCGATGAATTCGGATCAGACCAGCCATGAACTTCAGACCCAGTCGAGGGTGCGCTGTACGGCCTGGTTCCAGCGGGTGGTGAGTCGGGTCCGATCGTCGGCGGTCATCGACGGGGTCCAGCGGCCCCCTTCCTGCCAGTTTGCGCGAACATCGGCTAGTTCGGGCCAGCAGCCCTCAGCCAGGCCCGCCGCGTAGGCCGCTCCGAGGGCCGTGGTCTCCTCCACTAACGGTCGGACCACCGGCACTCCTAGAAGGTCAGCTTGGAACTGCATGAGGAGATCATTAACGACCATGCCTCCGTCAACTCGCAACTCGGACAGTTCTACGCCGCTGTCGGCCCGCATAGCCTCAAGCACTTCGGCGGTCTGAAAGGCCGTGGATTCCAAAGCTGCCCGGGCGAAGTGTCCCCTGTTGGTGTAGCGGGTTAAACCCACTACGGCACCCCGGGCGTCGGCTCGCCAATGTGGAGCGAAGAGACCGGAGAAGGCGGGGACCAGGTAGACGTCGCCGTTGTCTTCGACTGTCCGAGCCAACGTCTCAACGTCGGCCGAGTCGGCAATCAGACCGATCTCGTCGCGTAGCCACTGGACTGTTGCCCCGGCCATTGCCACCGATCCCTCCAGTGCGTAGGTGGGGGCCTTTCCCTTCTGTTGGCAGGCCACGGTGGTGAGTAGGCCGTGGCGGGACGGCACTATTTGCTGGCCGGTGTGCAACAGGAGGAAACATCCGGTGCCGTAGGTGTTCTTGGCCTGACCGGCAGCGTGGCAGCCCTGTCCGAATAGGGCAGCCTGCTGGTCGCCGAGGATGCCTGATATGGGTACGCCAGCTAACGAACCCACGCCGACACCTAGTCGCCCGATCGAGGGGACAACCTGGGGCAGCATGACTGCCGGGATGCCCATGGCGGCCAGCAGATCCGGGTCCCAGTCCAAGGTGGTCAGGTCCATGAGGAGCGTCCTAGAGGCGTTGGTGACGTCGGTTGCGTGACGGCCACCGTCTGATCCCCCGGTGAGGTTCCAGAGCAGCCACGAGTCGAGAGTTCCCAGTAGCGCCTCGCCGCTCTCGCCGCGGGCCCGTAGCCCGTCCACGTGCTCAAGCAGCCAGGTAGCCCGCGGGCCACTGAAGTAGGTGGCAAGTGGAAGGCCGGTAGTGGCCCGAAAGCGGTCCGGGTCGCCGTCGGCTAGCCGATCCACAATCTCAGTAGTCCGGGTGTCCTGCCAGACGATGGCCTGGTGGAGTGGTTGGCCAGTCGCAGGGTCCCAGACGACCAGGGTCTCGCGCTGATTTGTGATTCCCACCGCAGCGAGGTCCCCGGCGGTTAGGTCGGCCTGGTCCAGTGCCGCAGCGATCACCGTCCACGTGTTCTCGAGGATTTCGGTAGCGTCGTGTTCGACCCATCCGGGTCTAGGAAAGTGCTGGGCGTGGGGTCGTTGGGCAGACGTCACCACTGTCCCTGTCTCGTCGACTACCAGGAACCGGGTGCTGGTAGTTCCCTGGTCGAGCGCGCCGACGAGAGGCATGGTCAGCCTGTTCTCTTAGGATCGGCTGGCCGCCCGTTGAGTTGCCCGGGACCACGAGACCAGAAGGCCACATGGCCGGGAACCGTGTCGCCGGCTGAACCCTCGTCGGGCTGGGGCTCTCCGATGGCCAGACCGAGCGGAATCAGACCTGCCCACGTCGGCTCGTCTAGATCGTCGGGATCATCTACCACCCCAGTGGTCCGGGCCTTCATGGAACATTCGTTCAGCGGTAGAACGAGCACCGTGGTGGCCTTCACCTCAGCATCGTGGGCGGCACGGATCTGTGCGGAGCGGCCGGGGATGGTGTGATCGACGAAACGATTCAGGGCGGCCACCTTCTCCTCGCGATCGGTGATCTCGGTGGCCGTGCCCATGACGACCACCGATCGGTAGTTCATCGAGTGATTCAGCCCGGAACGGGCCAAAACCAATGCGTCCAGGAGGGTCACCGTCACGCAGACTTCGGCACCCTTCTTGGCCGTCCGCAGGAGCCGACTAGCTGGCGAGCCGTGCAGGTACATCACGTTTCCGTCCCGGGCGTACAGCATCGGGATAACCACCGGGTGTGCCGTGTCACCGTCACCAGCAATCAGGCCCACGTGGGCGACTAAGCCTTCATCCAGGACAGCGTGGATGGCATCGCGGTCCGCGACGGTACGGTCCGGTTTCCGCCGGAGTTCGGTCCGGTCACTCATGCTGGCCTCCTTAGGCCAGGAGCATCCCACGGGCCACGGTCACGGCACGACCCGTTAGATGGACCCGCCCATCCACCAGCTCGACGTCCATCTCGCCGCCCCGCGCCGACGCTTGCTCGGCCCGGAAGGTCGACCCAAGGCGTGGCACCCACCAGGCGGCCAGTGTCGTATGGGCCGATCCGGTCACCGGGTCTTCCATAATCCCCTCATTCGGGGCGAAGAACCGCGACACCACGTCAACGTCCTGCTGGTCGTCGCACACTGAGGTCACGATCACTCCGCGGGGCGCCAACTCCCCGATGATTCCGATGTCGGGGCTGCACTGGCGTACCTCGGCGGCCATTCCGACTTCAAGTAGCAGGTCGGTGGCCCCACGGCCTGCGGCCACGACCTCGGTTCCGACGGCGTCACTCATTCTCTGGGTCACGTCACGGGCCTTGATCACATCCACTGGAAAGTCGAGCCGGATTCCGTAGTCGCCAGCGACCGCAGCCAGGCGACCTGACCTGGTGTGGAAGCCGATCTCGCCGGTGATCTCGTGTTCGCTAACCAGTACGTGGGCCGTGGCGAGCGTGGCGTGGCCACAGAGGTCGACTTCGGAAACCGGCGTAAACCAGCGGAGGTTCCACTCCGCCGCCCCGCTTCCACCGTGGGTGTCCGACGGGTGGCAAAACGCTGTCTCCGAAAGGTTCATCTCGCATGCCACCGACTGCATCCACGCCTCATCGGCTGGGCCGTCCAGCACCACCACGGCGGCCGGGTTACCCCGGAATGGCTCGTCGGCGAAGGCATCAACTTGGACAAAGCCGGTGTTGGGCATGGTGTGGGCTCACACTCCGTCAGAGGTTTGTGATGATTTTGATCATGTGCGGCAAAGATCGACTAAGGCATCCGCGACTTTCATGAGACCTCCTCCAGGTCGGTCGGCACTTCGGCCGCTGCTGCTAGCCGCAGCATCTCGCGGGCAACCATCGGTGCAGCATTCTGGTTTTGGCCAGTAACAAGGTTGCCGTCGACCACCCAGTGATTTGCGAAGGGATCACGGAATCGGGTTTCACTCTCGAAGTGGGCGCCAAGCTTGCGTAGTTCGGTTTCGGGATGCTGGGGCGTGCTGGCAATGCCGAGCTCGTACACCTGCTTGTCGGTCACCCCAGTGACCCGTCGACCCTGGACGAGTGGCGAGCCGTCCTCGGCCTTAGCTCGGATCAATCCGAGCGGGCCATGGCAAACTCCGCCGATTACTTGCTCGTGCTCGTTTGCGACCGTGATCTGTCGTCCGAGTTCTTCGGAAAATCCAAGATCAAAGGCTGCGCCCCAACCACCGGCGAGATAGACGATGTCGTAGTTGACCACTTCCAGATCGGCGACAATCAGGGAATCGTTGACCTTGGCCTTGAAGTCGTCATCGGCCAGGAAGCGGTCACAGGCGTCGGTGCGTAGTACGGCCTTGAGTGATTGCGGGTCGACGGGGATTACGCCGCCTTTGGGGCTGGCGACGTCGACGGTCATGCCGGCATCGAGAAAGGCGTAGTAGGCCACGGTGAGCTCGCTGGAGAAGACGCCCGTGGGTTTGCCCACATCCAGCACGCCATGGTTCGTGGCGATAACCACGGCTCGCCGACCCGTCAGATCGACATCACTGGCCTCAGTGTCATCTGGATGCATGCCGGCTCGCTTGAGGAGCCTTCGCAAGACACGTGCAGGGGGGCGCGCCTTCTTCACGGCGGGACCTCCGGTTGGGGTGCGAACGGCATAGGGCCACGGGCGGTTACGACGGGGAACAGCCCGTATCCGTTCAGTAGCGAGACGGCCGGCGAGGAGCTCAAAGACTGCTGCCGCTTCCGGTTCTTCCCAGCGGTTGTCGGCTTCGGTTGGGTCGGCGTCGAGGTCGTAGAGCTCCCACTGGTCGGGCAACGGAGCTGAGCGGTACATGTCGCCAGCCGGTCCAGTGCTGGCCAGGTGTCGGATGCCGGGTTCGGTCCAAGTCTCTGGATCGTCGAAGCTGCGGACGATCTTCCAGAGGTTTCCTCCCCCGCCGGCGGCATCTATATCGCTGACGCGACTGATGATGCTCTCGAAATTCGCGGCGACGTGAGCGGGCACACGAATCCGTAGCGGCGGCGGTTGCCTGTCGATGCGCCCTAGGCGGCGAGCCACGCCGCTTGCGCCGGAGTCGCCCTCTGGCATGTTGTCTCGAGTGATCGCGTAGACGGTGCGGTCACGGTCTGGGTCAGCAGCGCCGTCGAGCACCGGTGTGAGATCGCGGCCGGGAAACGGGTGTAGTTCACTAAAGGACGCTTGCATGCGTTCGGACGTCGAAGCCACGTCGATGCCTGCTGCAGCGAGCAGGGTAGGTACGAGGTCAACATGTGATGTGGGCGCATCGTTGACCACGCGACCGGTCGTCTGCTTAGCCCCGACCCTGGCGATGGTGAACGGCACACGGGTGGCTTCGTCGTAGAGGTTGAACCATTTCTGGTGAAGCCCACCGTGGGCGCCGAGCAACTCACCGTGATCAGACGTACGGACCAATATCGCGTTGTCGGAGCCACATTCGCTGACCGCTCGGCGAACCCGATCGAGTGGAGCGTCGGAGGCAAGGTGCAGCCGGTAGTAGAGATTTCGGTATTCCTGTGCTCGTTGGTGGTAAGTGCGTTCAACTACTGGGGGTGGGCCGTAGGTCGATGGATAGGACGCCCTGTACGCGACCTGTGCTGCAGGCTTCGTCGCTAGGTCTTCGTCGTCGGTAGGCGACGCGGGGACGTCAGGTGGGTTGTCGGCATCGGTTGCGAACGGATTATCCGGGCCGATTGGTCCGAGCCAGGCCGGCGTGTAGACGACGTCGTGAGGGTTGACGAAGCACACGACCAGCAGAAACGGCCGCCGCGCCATTTCTTCGCCGGCGCGCCTCCGTGCGTATCGATCTTCGAGCCAGTCGACGGCACGAGCGGCGAATACTGGGTCACAGATCAGCCCCCACTGGGCTGGTGCCGCGCCATGGGGTTCAGGTCCGATCCATCCGGAAAATCCGAATACATCGAGGGGATCGGCCTCGAGATAGGCCTGCACTGCTGCTTGGTCGAGGGCACCACGGGCATCGTGGGTGGCCAGTGCTTTTCCAGTAGCCGAGTCGATCAAGTCGGCGTGGCTCATGTGCCACTTTCCTACGTACTTGGTGTCGTATCCGCTGGAGCGGAACCAGTGGCCGAGTGTCGGCACCTCGCCGGGTCGCAGCCATCGCATCCGCGAATCGTCTTCCATCTTGCCGAGCCCGTTTGTTTGGGTGACGCCATGGACGTCGGGGTACTGGCCGGTGAACAGGGTCGGTCTGCTGGGAACGCAGGCGAGCGAGCCTGTGTAGTGGCGGCGAAATGAGACCCCGTTGTCTTCGAACCACCGGGCCCCGGTCAGCTTCTCGCGCCGCCACGCCGCGATTTCCTCTGGCTCATATGGTGGAGCGGCACGTTCCTGGTCCGTCATGAGGACGACGACGTCGGGACGGTTCATCGCGTGCCCTCCTCGAGGTGCGTCTTTAGGCCTTCGAGCATGCGGCGTGAAGCCTTGGCTAGGACTCGGCCGAAGACCCGGGCCACCACCTGTTGGGGCGGTCGGGGGCCAGTATCGATACGGCTCGTGATCGTGACGGCTGTTCCACCATCTGTGCCGTCAAGTTTCCAAGTGTTGGTTACCGAGCGAACGACGGGCGGCAACCCTTCGATGCTGTAGCAGAGCTGGCGGCCAGGTTCCCATTCCGTGACACGTTCGAGGAGCGCGTTTCGGTCGACCTGGACCCGTCTGACGCTGCCTGCACCCTCACTCTGTGCGCTTGTGAGGCATGAATGGTCGACGTTTGGCGCCCACCGGCTGATCTCACCGAAATCGGCCACTGCCGCCCAGACGGTCTCCGGCGACCGGGCGATGACCGTCTTCTCTGTGATCTCTATCACTTGTTACAGAAACTGATCAGGACCTGGGCCGGTGTCGGTCCGGCGTCCTCAGGGGCCCGGTGGGTCTCCATTAGCGATCTCCTGCAATTGGTTGCAAGGCTGAAACGTTGGCCGGGTCAGTCTCGGAGGGAGCAAGGTGTTCGAGCCGCGCCGTGTACCCGAGGTAGTCCCACACCATTTTCTCACCCTCTCGCCGGCGACGGATCTCGATCGGCATGCCTTTAGGACGGAGTACATGTTCTCCGTCCTCGTAGCTGGCCACCACGTGGATCTCGGTGATCTTGTCGAACTCAGCGACGTCGTGGACTCCCCGTTCCAGGGTGCCGTCACAGCGCATGTCGTGGATGATGCCTCCACCGGTGACGACCAGTCGGTCACCGCGTTGTTCAACCCGCTGGACATGGCCCAGTCCCGGGTGGTCGGGTTGCTCCTGGTCGTCGACCAGGATCTCGACCGTGCGCCAGTAGCCGTCAAGGTCGGGAGCATCGACGGGGGCCGGTTCGGTGCAGCCAGCCAGGACCGGAGGCGGCCAGGTGGTCCAGCCCCCGTCAGGGGTGTGGGCCACGGGGACGTCGTCGATGGTGCGCTGGCCATTCATTGACGCGACATCTCCGTTCTGGCCGTCGCCGCCTCGTCGGCCTTGGCCTCGCCCCCCCCGAGGATTCGGGACCGGTGTTCCGGCAACTGGATCACGACCTCGTGCAGGGTCCCGGTGAACGCGAACGGCGCCGAGTAACGGCTCGACACGGCCGAACCGTGGTCCCGGCCAACGCTGGCCCCCACCGAGGAGATGATCCTCATGTACGAAGGGATCGGTGCTCGGCCACAGGCCTCACCGTCGATGGACACCTCGATCCAGCCGGAAGTGCGGCTATCGCGTTCTAGGTGGACGCCGAGCGAGCTATCGCCGGTTGGTACTTCAATGGTCGACTCGACGATTGTGTGCGTATCGAAGGAGTTGTAGTCGACGACGAGTCGGCCGTTCTGCAAGAAGACCGAGAAGCCTGAGTTCTCGGTCCCGGTCGCCCATAGGACGCCTTCATCGCCTGCCGCACTGGTGATTCGTGCGATGAGGTCGGTGGCTCGGCCGCCGAGCCCGGCCGAAGCGCCTGCAGGAATCGGTGACATCGGCGGCCGGTACACGTAGCGGCGATTGAGGCGGTGTGGAGAATGGTCGCTTGGATGCGCGGCGAACAACTCCAGTGTCCGGTCGTCGAGTGGTAGGACGCCGTGGCGTTCGGCTTCCTGCCACCACAGGTCAACCAGTTGCGCGAGCTTCTGTGGCTCTACGGCAGCCAGATTGATGCACTCCGACGGGTCGCCGGTGAGGTCGTAGAGTTCCCAAGGCTCGGAGTCGAAGTCATCGCCCTGATTGTGCTTGGTCACCGCCTTCCACCAGACGCCTTCGCATTCCGCGATCAGTGCCCGACTGCCTGAGTTCTCGAAGTATTGAAGCGTGTTTGTCGCTGGTGCCTCTGCATCACCTAGGGGGGTCCGGAACGAATGGCCCGTGACTGGCATCTGTTCGATTCCCCGGTACACCTCTGGGGGTGTGACGCCGAGTAGTTCGTAGATCGTCGGGGTGATGTCGGACACGTTCACGAACTGCGAGCGCTTCGTGCCGACCTGTCCTTCATCGAAGCCGGCAGGCCAGTGCATGACCATTGGCACGTGGACGCCACCCTCGTGGGTGTTCTGCTTGTACCACCGGAACGGCGAATTGCCGCACTGGGCCCAGCCCCACGGGTAGTTCGTGTGGCTGTGTGGACCTCCAATGTCGTCGATGCGTTGGATGGCTTCGTCTGGTGATTCCAAAATGCCGTTGAAGAACTTCATTTCGTGCATCACTCCGAACGGTCCGCCCTCCTGCGACGCGCCGTTGTCGGCGAGCACCACGAGGATCGTGTTGTCGAGTTCGTCCATGTGGCGTAGCCCCGCGACCAGTCGGCCGATCTGGTCGTCGGTGTGGTCCAGGAATGCTGCGAAGGCCTCCTGGAGTCGGCACGCCAGTCGACGTTGCGTTTCGGGTAGGTCGTCCCAGGCCTCGACGCCGGGGTTCCGGGGCGCAAGTTCTGTGTCGGGAGGGATGACGCCAAGCTCGAGTTGGCGGTGGTACCAGCGTTGGCGCACCACGTCCCAGCCCTCGTCGTATCGACCTCGATACTTATCGAGGTAGGCCTGCGGGGCCTGGTGTGGGGCGTGTGTGGCGCCGAACGGCAAGTAGGCGAAGAACGGCCGGTCCGGCCTCACACCCTTGCTGTCGGTGATCATTTGAAGCAGTTGGTCGACCAGATCCTCGCTGAGGTGGTATCCGTCCCGGGGTGTTGACGGTGGGTCGATGTGAGTGTTGTCGCGGACAAGCTCGGGATAAAACTGGTCGGTCTCGCCCTCCAAGAACCCGTAGAACCGGTCGAAGCCGCGTCCCAGCGGCCACTGGTCGAACGGTCCGGCCGCCGAAGTGTCCTGCGTCGGCGCTAGATGCCACTTCCCGGCGCAGAAGGTGGCGTATCCCTCGGCGTGGAGTACCTCTGCGATGGTGGACGCCGAGTTCGAGATGTGGCCCAGTTGGTGTGGGAACCCGGTGCGCCAGTTGGAAACGCCCCGTAGTCCGACTGCGTGCTGTGACCGGCCGGTTAGCAACGCCGCACGCGTCGGTGAGCACAGTGGTGTCACGTGGAAGTTTGTGAACTGCACGCCACCAGCAGCCAGCGCGTCCACGTTTGGGGTGTCGATGTCGGAGCCGTAACAGCCGAGTTGGGCGAAGCCTGTGTCGTCAAGGAGCACGATCACCACGTTGGGTGCGGCCTCGCCCGGGTGTGGTGGCTCCATGTAGTGCGGCTCGGAGTCCGCCAGCGTCCGGCCGATCGTCCCCTTGAACTCGCTCATCGGATCTCCTTATTCAGACGGTGACGGTAGTGAGGTCGTCGCCGATGATGACTTCACCTGAGTAGTGCTCGGCAACCAGAGCTACCCACTCCGGGTACGTCTCAGGCGTGGGTGCCGGCACCATATGGGTGAGAGCGAGTCGCTTGGCGCCGACCCGTTCGGCGGTCTGGGCCGCCTCTACGACGCCTGAGTGGTAGTCGAGGATGTCTTGCATCATGCTGATCGGGATTATTTCGACGAGGTCGCGGCGAATCACTGTCTGGACGTAGACGTCAGCGTTGCGAGCTAGTTCGTCGACCCCGTCGCACGGAACGGTGTCTCCGACGAGTGCCGCTGTGCTGCCGTCATGCTCGAGGCGGAAGCCGATTGTCGGCCGTACGGGTGCGTGTTCGGTCGCCGCCGTGGCGATCTGGACGCCACCGACGGCGAACGAGTCGCCGGGCGTCAACTCGGTAACGTGCACCTGGGGCGGATTGGTGAGTACGTCGTGGTGCTCCATCCGGTAACCGATGTCTGGCTCGAGCGCATGTAGTTGCCGGTCAACGAACTCAGCCGTGCCGGCCGGACCGTAGATCGAAAGTGTCGCGTTGCCTTGCGACATCACCCAGTGGGTGGTGATCACGTCGTTGAGCGCGCATATGTGATCGCTGTGGAGGTGGGTGATCAGTACCCCGGCGAGCAATCCTGGAAGCGACCCGGCGCCAGCCATTCGCATCACCACTCCCCTGCCGGCATCGACGAGGATGTGGGTGTCGCCGGCCTTCACCAGGGTGGATGGGCCCGCCCGGTTGGCGTCGGGCAGGGGCGAACCGGTCCCGGTAAGGATGAGTTCCATTACAGCCCCTCTTTTTGATCAACGGAGGCTGCCAGTCGATTAACGAGTGGCCGAGTCACCAACGCGTAGGTATCGGCAATGGCCGGCTCTCGGTAGTCGTGTTGAGCTGCAAGACGGTCTGGGTCCATGACAACGGCCATGAAGGCCCGCCGGCTCGGGAAGGTATTGAAACGAACCTGGTCCCAGCGTCGTCCGTCGCCGATGATCGTGCCCTCGACAGCGAACCATCCTGTGACGCGGCCACCATGTGGGGTCGCGACCTGTCCAGCGTGGTTGGAGTAGGACTCCATGTCTGCCGGCGATTGGGCTCCGACATCGTCGTGGAAGGACAACACGTGGACCACCATCACCTCGCCGTCATCGGTAGTCGGCGGGTGGGGCACCTCGCTCCAGTCGGGAAGATCGAAGATGCCCCAATTGGCTCCTAGCATCGGCTGGGTCCCCATGACGATCGTCTTGGCCATTCCCGCGTCCTTGTGTTCGTGGAGGCGCTGGAAGTCGTCGCGTTGTTGCATGTCGATGAAACTGCGGCGCGTCGGGTACTTGACCACCGCTACTCGGTCCCACTCCGGCTCGTCGCCGAGCAACTGGTCCTGCACGTCAGCCGCGAATACGATTTCGGCACCCACGGCGGCTAACGGAGCCGTCGGGGTGTACAGGTCGTCGGCCTCGCGCCCGCTGATGGTTGAGTCGCGACCATCTGTGTAGTCGGCTGCCGTTCGGTAGCTCATTAGGTTCACCATCCACACTGGGCCGTCTTCGTCCGGTGAGGTGGATGCCAGGCGCCGGCCGTACCCGGTGTCGATCTGTCCGTAGCGGGGACTCATCGGAGTTGTTCCATCATGGACTGGTCCTTCATCGTTGCTTTGCTCGAGTTCCGTTCGATTAGGTGATCGTCGTTATCGATCCGGTGATTTGCCATGGCGTCTCACCCTCGGTTCGCGTTCTCGGACCCCACTTACGTGAGGCGGCCTCCGACGAAGTCATCAATGAGCTGGGCCAGTTCGGGGCCGCAGTCCTCTTGTACGAAGTGTCCGCCGCCTTCGATGGTGCGGTGGGGTTGCCCTTGGGCGCCGGGAACGAGAGCCCGGAACGGTTTGTCGCCACCTCGGGTGACCGGGTCCTGATCGCTGAAGCAACACAAGAGCGGCTTCTCCCAGGCCTTCAGCGTCTCCCATGCAGCCGTGTTCTCGGCGCCCTCCGGTCCGTCCGGTGACGTGACAACGAGTGATGGCCAGATACGGGCCCCAGCCTTGTACGAGTCATCAGGAAACGGTGCGTCGTAGGCGGC
>Ga0066857_10000070_pt1 | contig 33855 bp, 30 predicted proteins | sample ETNtaG_2_FD_65602 | JGI IMG/M metagenome (GOLD analysis project Ga0066857, IMG submission 65602) | Marine microbial and viral communities from oxygen minimum zone, Eastern Pacific Ocean - ETNP201406SV203 | ecosystem: Environmental > Aquatic > Marine > Oceanic | place: Pacific Ocean: Eastern...
TTTGCACAAAGCCTGATAATGTTTCCTGTGTTAGGTGGGATTTCTGGCTGATATAATATTAAACTAATCATGAGCACAGTATGGTTGCTGACAACACAATTTCAACAGAATTTTTAGGCCTATCTTTTAGGTCCCCTATTGTTTTGCTTTCTGGATGTGTTGGGTTTGGAGATGAGTATAGCCGCATAGATGGTTTTTCTTTATCTGGTGTTGGCGGCGTGTTTCTCAAGGGCACAACCTTGGAGCCAAGAGCTGGAAACAAACCACACCGAGTTGCTGAAACCCCGGCAGGAATGCTCAACTCAATTGGTCTACAAAATCCTGGTGTTGAAGAAGTCGTAAACAACCTGCTCCCTAGCCTAGAGCCACCTGAAACGCTCTATTTTGCCAATGTTTCTGGCTCCACGATAGACGAATACGCTGCGGTTACAGAAAAATTTAACAACACCTGCGTCTCTGGCATTGAGTTAAACATTTCTTGTCCCAATGTTGACAAAGGGGGCATGCATTTTGGCAATGACCCTGAGATGTCCGCTCGGGTGGTGGAAGCATGCAGAGGCGTTACAACAAAACCCTTGATTGCAAAACTATCTCCCAACCAAACAGACATAAAAACAAACGCGGAACGCTGTATTGGTGCCGGCAGCGACGGGTTGTCGGTTGTCAATACCATAAGCGGCATGGCCATAGACATAGAATCGCAGAGGCCCCTTTTAGGCAACAATGCGGGTGGGTTGTCTGGTCCAGCCATTAAGCCCATTGCCCTGCTGAAAGTCAGAGAGGTCTACAGCGTGGCCAAAAAATATGGAGTTCCGATCATAGGCCAAGGCGGCATTTCTAGCTCTGCTGATGCTATTGAGTTTCTCCTTGCGGGAGCCAGCGTTGTTGGGGTTGGGACCGCTTTGTTTTCTGACCCTTTATTGTGCGACAAAATCAACCAAGGCCTAAGCAAATACCTCAAAGAACACAACATTAGCTCCATAGGCGGCCTTGTTGGCGCCCTAAAAGAAAACAACTAAGCCGCTTGCTAACCTGGCTGTGTGTTTCAGTTTTTTATTAAGCAGCTCAGTCCGTCAACGTGCCAACAATATGTGCCATTATCCTGTAGGGGTCTGCGTTTGAGGCAGGTCGTCTGTCTTCTAGATAACCATTATAGTTGTTGTCAACTACATTGACTGGTATGCGTATACTTGCACCTCGATCTGAAACGCCATATGAAAATGTTTCAATGCTCTGGGTTTCGTGAAGGCCTGTTAGTCTCATGTCGTTATCTGAGCCGTATTCTGCAATGCCCACTTTGTGGACGCTGCCTAGTTTTTCACAAATACCGTTCATGAGCTCTTCTGAGCCGCGCTCTCTCATTTCATCGTTGGAAAAATTAGCATGCATTCCTGAGCCGTTCCAGTCTCCTTGTTGTGGTTTTGGGTGAAAATTTACTGACACGCCATATTCTTCAGCGACCTTTATCAAAAGATAGCGACTTACCCACAGATCATCTCCCGCTTTGACGCCCTTGCCAAAACATTGGTACTCCCACTGGCCAAGTGCAACCTCAGCGTTTGTGCCGGTAAGCTGGATGCCAGCGTCTAGGCAGACATCAAGGTGTGCTTCTGATATTTCTCTGCCCATAACGTTGCCCGCGCCAACGCCACAATAGTAATCGCCTTGAGGCCTTGGTGTTCCGTCTTCCCAGCCAAGTATGGTGCCATCTTCTGGGTTTGTAAAAAAATACTCTTGCTCAAAACCAAACCACCATTCCTCTGCAACTAGTCCCTCGCAGGCGCTTCTAGTATTAGAGGGGTGTGCTTCTTTTGATGCAAGAAGCACCTGGTTCATAACCAATACGTCTGAAGTTAGGGGACCGGGGTATTCGTTTGCTGGTTTTAATACGCAGTCAGAGTCACCTCCTCCTGCTTGTTGGGTAGATGAGCCATCAAAATTCCAAACGGGGGCCGCCGCATCGGTGGTGACTTTAATTTTGCTTCTTAGTGTTTGCTCTGGCTGATAGCCATCTAACCAGATGTACTCATACTTTTTCATTTTGCTCTCCTTTTGTTGTTTTATTAGCTGGCAAATGAAGGTGTTCGTCCTGAGATAAACGGCTCCGTTTCTTCAGCTTTCGCTTACTTGCGTCTCAAAATAGGTGGTTAAACCAAGAGTATTTTTTGTGCCTTGTGTGTAAAACCTTGCAGCACAATAACATCATACTTATCGGTTGTTCGCTGTTCAATGGTTTTGTTTTAATTTTGGTCTTTTTGTTAGTTGATTTGTTTCTTTTTTAGGTTTTGGACTACAAACAACGCTATAATTTTATGGTTTAAAGATAGCTGAGCTTTATAAACACAAGGATAAAACTATGACCGCTAAAACCATGGATGAGCTTGTTTCGCTTTGTAAGCGGCGTGGCTTTGTGTATCAGTCGAGTGAGTTATATGGCGGCCTCCAGGGGCTTTATGACTATGGCCCACTCGGGGTTGAGCTAAAAAACAACCTTAAGCAGGCCTGGTGGAGCGCCATGGTCTATGACCGAGACGACATTGAGGGGCTAGACGCTTCCATTCTTACCAACCCCCAAGTATTACAATACTCAGGGCATGAAGATGCTTTCACAGATCCCCTAGTGGACTGCCGAACGTGTAAGTCTCGGTGGCGCGCCGATCATGTAGAAAAAGCCAGGTGTCCTTCGTGTAACTCAAAAGACCTGACCGAACCTCGTCCGTTCAATTTAATGTTTAAGACCAACGTTGGTCCTGTCGATGACGGTGTTTCTTTTGCATATTTGCGCCCTGAAACAGCACAACAAATTTTTACTAATTTTAAAAATGTTCTTGATTCCACCTCAAGAAACCTACCTTTTGGAATAGCACAAATAGGTAAGGCCTTCCGCAACGAGGTAACCCCAAGAAATTTTATTTTTAGAACCAGGGAATTCGAACAAATGGAGCTAGAGTTTTTTGTCGAGCCTGGAACAGATGAAAAATGGCATGATTTTTGGGTGCAGAGTCGACTAAAATGGTGGACAAGCCAGGGCATTGACCCAAAAAACCTAGAGCTACACCATGTAAAAGGAAACGAGCTGCCACACTACTCTAAAGCAACGGTTGACATAATGTACCGCTTCCCTCACGGATCAGAAGAGCTTGAAGGGATATCCAACCGAACAGACTTTGATTTAGGCTCGCACACCAAAGGCCAAGGACGTTTAAGCATCGTCTCTAAGGTGAAGAAAAACCCTGACTCTACCACAAGGTTGGCCTTCCAAAACAAAGAAACGAACAGCTGGAAGGTTCCCTATGTGATTGAGCCCTCCTCAGGGGTAGACAGGGGCTTTTTGGCTGTCTTAAACGAGGCTTACAAAACAGAAAAACTAGAGAATGGAAAAGAGCGCCTGGTGCTTGCCTTAAAACCACATTTGTCTCCAATCAAGGCGGCTGTTATTCCTTTGAAGAGGAACAACAATGACCTAATAGAGCTGTCTTTAAGAATCAAAAAAAGACTACAGGGTTTACAGCTTGGGCGCATTCTTCTAGAAAACTCTGGCAATATAGGCAAAAACTATCGGCGACATGATGAGGTTGGCACACCCTTGTGTGTTACCGTAGACTTTCAAACCCTAGAAGACCAGACGGTTACCCTGCGTGACCGTGACACAATGGACCAAGAGAGGGTTCCTATTTCTGACATTCCCTCTCGCCTTCAAGACCTGCTAAACTTTAAATAAAGTGTTTTTTAAAAGGCCCTAGTCGTCCGAATGAAAAACCTGCTTATCTTTCTCGGGTCTTCGCTTTATACGCTCTTGTTTTTTCTAAGTGTTGTGGTCCTGGGTTTTTTTGTTCTGTTGCCCAGCCCAATAATTAAAGAAAAAGAAAGGTGGAAAATTTTAAGCTTTTTTTCGCGCAGCAATGTTTATGCCTGCAAGGTCTTGTGTGGACTGCATTATGAAGCCCTTGGCCTAGAAAACCTTCCAAAAAAGCCCTGTGTTGTCTTCTTAAAACATGCTTCTGTATATGAAATGTTTTTTGCCGTATCGCTCCTACAGCCGTCTTCTTATGTTGCAAAGTATGAGCTCATGTTTGTTCCTATACTCAGGGGAGCTCTAAAAGCACTAAAGTGTATCCCAGTAAAAAGAGGGCTTGGAAAAGCAGAGGTCTCAAAGGTATTAGAACAAGGGGAACGCTGCTTAAAGGATGGTAGGTGGATAGTGATCTGCCCAGAGGGAACCAGGGTTCCTTATGGCGAAACAAGACGCTATGGCCTAAGTGGCTCACTGCTTGCAAAAGCGGTAGGGGCTGATGTTTTACCTATCGCTCATAACGCCGGGTATTTTTGGGGAAGGCGTTCCTTAATCAAAAAGCCAGGCCTGATAACCTTTTCTGTCGGAAGACCCATAGAAACCAAGAATAAAAATGCCCAGGAGATCAACCAAGCTGCCCAGAGTTGGATCGAAGAAGAAATATCAAAAATGACGACTAAATAGGGATTTATCTCTATTTTTGATGCTTTTATAGGAACATATAGCTATTTTATAAGTATTATATGTCTAGGTTGGACACGTTTAACGCATTTTCTTCGATAAAAGCCCTCCTGGGTGGAACCTCATCACCCATAAGCTTGTCGAACGTTCTTTCTGTTTCGTGATCATCCTCAATTCTTACCTGCACCAAGACCCTCGTTTTAGGGTCTAGCGTTGTTTCCCAAAGCTGGACTGGGTTCATTTCACCCAAGCCCTTGTACCTTTGAATGCTTTGCCCTCTCTTTGCGTTTTTTATCAAGTCGTCAAGACCTTGCCCAAGGGAACTAAACTTTTGCTTATTGTCTGGCGTCTCAACAATTACTCCCTTGGCAAAGGACTTTTCAATGTCTTTATATTTTTTAATCTGTTGGTAGTCTTCCGATTTAAAAAAGGTAGCTGGAACCTGCCCGATCTGCGTTCTTCCGTTTAGCTCTTCTTTTGTTTCTATGAAAAAAAGACCGTCTTCATCTTCAAAAACACTGAAAGAGACACTGGGCATGTTTTTTCTATTTTTAGCCTTGCTGTTTTTTTGAATTGTCTTAGTCCATGCTGTTAGTTTCTTTTTGCTTGCTGCGTCTTTTTTTGTGATTGGCTTTGCTGCCAAAAGAGTTGCAGAGGCCTCTTCTGTTGTTTGCATGGAGAGTCTTAAGTGTAGGTTTTTAATTGAAAGGTGTTTATCAATTATTTCAAAGAGGCTGTTGCCATCAATTTTTTTCTTTTTGCCTGGTCCAGAGATGCTTTTCCCATCAATAGCGTTTGAAATAATTATTTTATTAAGCTCATCATCATCCCCAACATACTGTTCTCGTTTTCCTTTTTTAACCTTATACAGAGGCGGTTGTGCAATATAAATATTTCCATTGGAGACAAGCGCTGGCAGCTCATTAAAAATAAAGGTCAAGAGAAGGGTTCTGATATGGGCACCGTCAACATCAGCGTCAGTCATAATTATCACTTTATGATATCTAAGCTTTTCAAGGTCAAACTCTTCCCTTATTCCACAGCCCAGTGCTGTAATCAATGTACCAATTTCTACAGATGAAAGAATTTTGTCTTTTTGTGCTTTTTGAACATTGAGTATCTTGCCCTTCAGCGGAAGAATTGCTTGTGTTTTTCTATCCCTGCCTTGTTTAGCAGAGCCTCCTGCGGAGTCACCCTCTACAAGAAATATTTCACACAGCTCAGGGTTTTTTTCTTGACAGTCTGCAAGCTTTCCAGGGAGCCCTGAGATTTCTAATGCTCCCTTTCTGGTCATTTCTCTTGCTTTTCTGGCAGCCTCTCTTGCTCTAGCTGAATCAATGACTTTACTCGTTATAGCTTTTGCTTCCTTGGGGTTTTCCAACAAAAACTCTGTCAGGCATTTGTTCATTACAGACTCAACAATTCCCTTTACTTCTGACGAGACAAGCTTGTCTTTGGTTTGTGATGAGAACTTTGGATCAGGGTGTTTGATAGACAATACGGCCGTCATCCCCTCTCTGCAGTCATCTCCTGTCACGGTAGTTTTTGACTTCGGCTGTTCCTTCTCAATGTAAGTGTTTATAGATCTTGTAAGCGCCCCACGAAAGCCTGCTAAGTGTGTTCCACCGTCTCTTTGTCTAATCGTGTTTGCAAAACAGTACATATTTTCTCTATAGCCCTGGTTCCACTGAATGGCAATTTCAACTGAGACTTTATCTTTGGTTTTGTTGAAATAAATAATTTCATCGTGGTGGGCTACTTTAAGTTTGTTTAGGTGTTTTATAAACGCTTTTATGCCTCCTTTAAAAAGGAAGCTTTCGTTTTTATTGTTTCGTTCGTCATGAAGTTTAATGACCAATCCAGAATTTAGAAACGACAGTTCTCGAAGTCTCTTAGCTAATATTTCATAATGAAATGACGCTTGAGAAAAAGTTTTTAGGCTTGGCTTAAAGCTAATTGTTGTGCCACTTTTTTCTGTTTTGCCAAGTTTTTTAAGTGGCTTGTCTGGCACGCCATTAGTGTAGTTTTGTTCGTAGTTATAGCCGTCTTTGTGGATTCTTAGGTTAAGCGTCTCTGACAGTGCGTTAACCACAGAAACACCTACTCCGTGAAGGCCGCCTGAAACCTTGTAAGAGTCGTCATCAAACTTTCCACCAGCGTGTAAAAAAGTCATTATTACTTCTGCTGCTGATACTTTTTCCTCTTTATGCTTGTCAACAGGAATGCCTCTCCCGTCATCTTTAACGGTGATTGAGTCATCTTGATGTATGGTTACTAATATCTCAGAGCAATAACCTGCAAGGGCTTCGTCTACTGAGTTGTCTACAACCTCAAACACCATATGGTGAAGTCCTGTGCCATCATCGGTATCACCAATATACATTCCTGGTCTTTTTCTTACCGCATCAAGACCCTTTAAAACTTTAATGTTTCTAGAGTCGTATTTTGATTCTTTAGTTTTTTTTCTGGTGTTTTTGTTGGGCATCTTTATATTTAAACAGTTCTATTAAAGCGTGTTTGTATTATAACAAAACTCTTGTTTTTTTGCTTTGGAAAAAGCACTAAATATAGGTCTTTTTTTTGTTTTTATGCAATATACAAGCTATTGATTTATATGCCTTTTCTTAGATTTAATCAATATGCTCTTTTTTATCTTAAAAACAATGCTTGTTTGTGCTTTTGTTCCACGTGGAACACCCCTGTCTGTTGCTTTTTTTTCTGTCATTTGTTTGAGTGAAAAGCTTTTAAAGTCGCATTGGCATTACAACATACTTGGTGTCTTTGTCTTCTGGTGAAGTAATCAACGCGCTGCTGTTCTCATCGTTCAGGCTTAAACAAACAGCGTTTCCTTCACAAGAGCTCACTGCATCAATTAAGTAGCTAACATTAAAGCCTACGACAATACTTTTTACTTTCTCTTGTAGCGATATCGTTTCATAAGCCTCTTCTTGTTCAGGATTTTCTGATGAAAGGTTAAGCGAGTTTCCTGTAGTTTCAAGTCTGATGCCTTTGAACTTTTCATTTGCCAAGATGGACACTCTTTGAAGTGAGGGCTTTAGTGCCAGACTGTTAAGCTGGATATTAATTTCAGTGTTTGTTGGAATGACCCTATTATAGTCAGGGAATTTCCCATCTATTAGTTTTGTAATAAAACTTAAATCATTAAAGGTAAGCCGAATGCTGTTTGGGCTTATTTCAGCTTTTACGTCTTCATTGCTATCCAATAGTCTAATAAGTTCTTGGATTGCTTTTCTTGGAACAATGCTTGCAGTTTTATTTAGTTGTTTTTTTTCAACACTCATTTCACTTGCGGCAAGCCTGTGGCCATCGGTTGCAATTGCTTTTATTTTATTAGGCTCTGTTTCTAGTAAAAGACCGTTTAAATAAAACCTAACGTCTTGCTGTGCCATTGAAAAATGGGTTTTGTTAAAGAGAGACAAAAGTTTCTCTTGGTTCATTTTAAACACTTCAGATGTCTCTGAGTTATCAAATATTGGAAAGTCGTTTCCAGGGAGTGTAGATATTTTATAAGAACTGTATTTAGTTTTTATAATGAGCTGTCCTTTGGTTGAATTAAGCTCAACCTCTTTAGAGTCGAGAGAACGTATAATTTCATAAAGTTTTCTCCCAGAAACAGCAGTGCTTTCAAAAGAATCCATCTCAACTGCTTGGGTCATTGATGAAATTTGAACTTCTAAATTTGTAGCAGTTAGTTTTAGAGAGTTCTCGTAGTTTTCTAAAAGTATATGACCAAGAATAGGCATTGTTTGCTTTCTATCGACAACACCAACAACTGAGCTTATTGCTTTTTTTAATTTCTCTCTTTTAATTAATATTTTCATTTTATTTATTTATTATTATTATTAGGGCTGTTAGTATGTTAATAAGTTAAAATTACATTATAAATCAGATACTTACAAGGTATTAAAAACAAACAAACTGTTGATATAACCGAAAATTTGTTAATAAACTGTTTATAATAAAACGATATATAATTATTAACAGCTTATTCACATCACAAGCAGTCTTTGTATGTTTTCACAGTCTTCAACTATTCGAGCGTCTTCTTTTTTAAGCAAAGAAACCTTTTTATTAGCATGAATTACTGTTGTGTGGTCTCTACCACCAAAAGCATCACCAATTTCTGGAAGACTGTGCGAGGTTAGTTCTTTTGTAATAGACATTGCAATCTGTCTTGGTCGGGTAATTGATCTGTTTCTTCTTTTTGATAAAAGGTCAGAGACCCTTATATTGTAGTATTCTGCAACTGTTTTCTGAATGTTTTCAATGGTTGTTTGTTTGGCTTGAATTGACAGTAAGTCTTTCAAGGATTCTTTTGCAAGCTCAACAGTCGGCGTTTGGTTTGTAAAGACTGAACTAGCAATTATTTTTCTAAGAGCTCCTTCCAGCTCTCTTACATTAGATCTAATTTTGCTGGCAACAAAAAAAGCAACCTCTTCTGGCAGATCAAAGCCCTCAAGCTCTGCTTTTACCTTTAGAATTGCTACGCAGGTTTCTAGTTCTGGTGGGTCTATTGAAACCGTTAGCCCCCAGCCAAATCTAGATTTTAGACGCTCTTCTAGGCCACGAATTTCCTTAGGGAAGCGATCACTTGTGATAATTATTTGCTTGTTTGACTCAAGCAAAACATTGAATGTATGAAAAAACTCCTCTTGAGAACGCTCCTTTCCTGCAAAAAACTGAATGTCGTCTATTAGCAAAACATCAAGCGTGCGATAAGACGACTTAAAAGAGTTAATTGTGTTGTGCTGGAGCGCAGAAACCATCTCGCCTACAAATCTTTCTGAGTGAATGTAGGCAACTTTTGGTTTGCTGCTGTTTTTAATTTTATTACCAACGGCCTGCATAAGGTGTGTTTTACCCAAGCCAACACCACCATATATAAAAAAAGGGTTATAAGAAGTTCCGGGGTTTTCTGTTATTTGTAGGGCAGCAGCATGAGCAAGCTGGTTGCTTTTTCCAGCAACGAAATTATCAAAAGTATAGGCCGCGTTTAGAGGAGACCCAACAACGGCGTTGTTGAACCCTTCGTTTCTAGCAGGGCGCTTGTTTTGTTGTTTCTCGCCCCCCACAGAAATAGCAATAGTTGTTGTTGTTTGAAGCTTCTTTTCCGCGGCCGCCTTGATTTGTTCTAAGTAGTTTTTTTGAACCCAGTTTACCACAAACTTATTAGGCGCAAGAAGGGTAAGAGACGGCCCCTCTTCGTCTTCAATAACATAAAGAGGTTTAATCCAAGTGTTGTAGTTTTGTTCTGAGAGGTCTGCCTTTAAGGTGTCTAAACAGTGGTCCCAGAGTGTGTTTTGCATTGTGTTTATAAAAAAAGAAGGGTTCAAGTTATTTGTCGGAAAGCCAAATAATACTATACCTTCTTATTGTAGTTATCCACAGGTTGTTTTTTGATTGACATTCAAGCCCCCCTCCCATAATCTTTCACCCCAAACGCAGCACAACTATAGTGTTGTTTTTTAAAATAAAATTTGGTGAGTCATGAAAAGAACGTATCAACCATCTAGAATAAAAAGAAAAAGAACACACGGCTTTCGTGCGCGAATGTCAACTAAAGCAGGTAGAAAAATAATTAACAGAAGGAGAGCAAGGGGCAGAACAAAGCTCTCAGTTTAGAGTCAAGCGGTTGACAAACAAACTAAACTTTAATCACGTGCATTCCTCAAACATGAGGTCAGAAGACGAGCTGTTCTCTGTTTTTTTTGTTAAAAATAAAACAAACCGCTGTCGCTTAGGAGTGTCTCTTCCAAAAAAAACAATCGCCAAAGCAGCAACGAGAAACAAAATAAAAAGAATAATAAAAAACAGCTTTAATGTTTTTTTTCAAACAACAAAAGGAATAGATGTTGTTGTCAGAGCAAAGAGAGAGCCCCAAACCAACACAAGTGATAAAATATTACAAAGCCTCGACCAACACTGGAAAACAATAATGAGCCAACACAACAAAACGAACAAAACAAATGGAAAACCTTAGGCTACCGCTCTGGGCTGGTTTCTTTGTTGTGGCGTGGTTTCTCATAAGCCAGTGGTCAGCAGACTATGCTATAAAAACTGATCAGCCAGCACTGCCAACAGACCAAACGCGACAAAACATTCCAAAAGAACAAACCAACAAAACCGCGCTAGAGCTTTCTAACAGTTTGCCGGCTCTGTCCAGCGAGCTGAGCAGCGGATCAAGCGTTGTCCAGGAAACAAAACAAAAACTTGACCTGGTTGTTGTAACAACAGACGTGATGGAGATTTCTATCAACACCAAAAAAGGAGCAGACATCGTTCAGGCAAAGCTGCTCAACTACTATCCAGACAAAAAAAATAAAACCCAAAACATCGAACTTTTGTCCTATGGGGAAAACAGCTATCACTATCTTCAAACTGGGCTGCTGTCTCTGAACGGACAACCAGAGCCCAACCACCAAGAGGCTTTTGTTTCTAATGGGACAAAGTCCTCGCTCAAAACCAACCACGCCTTCTTAAGAGACCAGCAAGAAGACCTAAAGGTTTCTTTTGTGTGGCAGCCCCAGGAAGAAAACACAAACATAGAGGTAGTTAAAAGCTACATCTTTAAAAGAGGAAGATACGACGTTCAGCTTGTTTATAAAATAAAAAACAAAGGTTCTAAAGACTATCCTTTTGTTCTTTATAACAGGCTTGTAAAAAAAGATATCCAAACAGACAGAAGCATGTTTGATGTTGAAACCTATTCATTTAATGGACCAATAATTTATAACGGAGACAGCTACGAAAAAAAAGAAACAGAAAGCCTAGAGGGTCCCGCAGTTGAAACCCACACAAGCGGGTGGGCAGCCAATATCCAACATCACTTTTTGGTAGCGGCCATACCACAACAAGGAGAGCCTTTTACTTATAGGGTTGATGCAGACAAACCAAACAACCTTTATCGGGTGTCCATGGTGGGAGAGCAACCCAGCGCCCTACAGCCTGGAAGAACAACAACCGCAACAACCACTTTTTTTATTGGGCCCAAGGTTCAAAAGCAACTAAGAGAAACCGCACCTGGCCTAGAGCTTGCGGTGGACTACGGAAGACTTACTTTTTTAGCCGCCCCCTTGTTTTGGCTGCTTGAAAAAGCCCACGGAATTGTAAAAAACTGGGGGCTCGCAATTATTTTTGTAACATTTTTAATCAAGCTTGTGTTTTATCCGCTCACAGAGGCCAGCGGCAAATCTATGGCAAAAATGAGAACGGTCCAACCAAGACTCAAGACCCTACAAGAGAGGTACAAAGACGACAAACAGGCACTAAGCCAAGCAACGATGGAGCTTTATAAAAAAGAAAAAGTAAACCCGCTGGCGGGCTGTTTACCGATGCTGATACAAATTCCATTTTTTATATCGTTTTATTGGGTTTTGCTGGAGAGCGTTGAGATTAGGCAGGCGCCCTTTTTTCTTTGGATCCAGGATCTTTCTTCTAGAGACCCCTACTTCATTTTGCCTATACTGATGGGGCTCGGGATGTTTTTCCAGCAAAAGCTTAACCCAACGCCACCAGACCCAATGCAAGCCAAGATCATGATGGCGATGCCAATAATGTTTACTGGAATGTTTGCTTTTTTTCCCTCAGGGCTAGTGCTCTACTGGCTAACAAACTCGCTTTTATCTATCGCACAGCAATGGAGAATAAACAGGGCTAATACATAATCTTGAACAAAAAGATTAACAAGCAAGCAGATACAATCGCAGCGTGTGCGACTGCTGCGGGAAGCTCAGGCCTTGCGTTGATTAGGGTTTCAGGACCCAACACAGCGATGATAGCAAAAAAAATAATAGGCCCTGTTCCAAAGCCCATGAGGGCAAAATATAGTAATTTTTTAAGCCCAGATCGCTCCATTATTGATAGCGGTATCGCACTATATTTTAAGGGCCCAAGGTCATATACAGGAGAAAACACGCTCGAGCTAACCTGTCATGGAGGAAGCGCAGTAGTTGATCAAATCCTTCAAGCTCTTATTGAATATGGAGCAAGGCTCGCTGGCCCGGGGGAGTTTACAAAAAGAGCTTTTTTGAACGACAAGATGGACCTTACCCAAGCAGAGGCCGTTGTTGATCTTATAGAAAGCTCATCAGCAGCAACAGCAAGGGCGGCCAAAAGGTCGCTGGACGGGGTCTTTTCAACAAAAATACTAAATCTAAGCACGCTTCTTTCGGAGATCAGAGTGAGCGTTGAAGCCTCATTAGACTTTCCAGAAGAAGATATTAAAGAGACAGGGCAACAAGACGGACTCACCTTTAAAATGAACGAGACAAAAGATATTTTTTCAACACTTCTTAGGCAAACAAGGCTAGCTTGTCGAGTCAGAGAGGGGGTCGTTGTTGTTCTAACAGGAAAGCCCAATGTTGGTAAATCAACCCTGATGAACACCCTGTGTGGACACGAAAGAGCGATCGTGAGTGAATCCCCAGGAACCACAAGAGACACTCTAGACGAAGACATTCTGGTTGACGGCTATAAGGTTCGACTAATAGACACTGCGGGAATAAGAGAGCCAGAAAACACCATTGAAAAAGAGGGCGTTAATAGAGCGATAAAAGCCGCACAAAACGCAGACATAGTAATCAATGTGGTTGATGGCAGCACAAGCCAGACAACAAAGAAAAAAAACAAGACCAACGACATTGTAGCTTTAAACAAAAACGATCTTACCGAAAACGCTCCGGGCAGGGTAGAAAACGAAGCCAACATGTTTCGTCTTTCAGCGCTAACCGGAGAAGGGGTTGACGAGCTTCTTAACCACATAAGCAATTATTTTAACCAAGAGCTATTGGCAGAAGAGACCCTAACAGCAAGAAGAAGACATCTAAGCGCCTTAAAGGAAGCAAACAAGCATTTTTTAGAAGCAGAAGTTAAAATATCAGCTGGCAGAACAACCGACTTGGTTGCAGAGGACCTGCTCCAAGCACAAAATTCTCTTTCAGAGATTACAGGAGAGTTTACAAGCGAGGACCTGCTAGAAAAAATATTTAATGAGTTTTGCATAGGAAAATAAGCTGAAAACAAACAACAATAAATTTGATGCGATAGTTGTTGGTGGGGGCCATGCTGGCACCGAAGCTGCTGCTGCGCTTTCAAGAATGGGACACAAAGCCCTACTGCTAACCCAGAGCAAAGAAACCATTGGCCAAATGAGCTGCAATCCAGCGATAGGGGGTGTTGGAAAGGGACACCTCGTAAAAGAAATAGACGCCCTTGGCGGTGTAATGGCGCTCGCCGCGGATCACGCAGGAATACACTTTAAAACCCTAAACGCCAGCAAAGGCAGGGCCGTTCAGGCAACTCGCGCCCAAGCAGACAGAACCCTCTATAAAAAAGCCATTCAAGACCACTTAAACAGCTTGCCCAGGCTTTCCATCGTTGAGGGAATGGCGGCAAGGCTTATTGTTGAAGCCAACAGGGTTTTGGGTGTGGAAACCGAGGAAGATCAAAGCTTTTATGCAAAGCACGTAATTTTAACCGTGGGCACCTTTTTAAACGGAAAGATCTACATTGGGAACAAACGAACAAAGGGCGGCAGAGTGGGTGATGAGCCGTCAATAATGCTGGCAGACCAACTAAGAGAAATAGCACCCAGAACAGGCAGGCTAAAAACAGGCACTCCGCCTAGGCTTTTAAAAAAGAGTATCAACTTTTCTGTTCTGGAAGAACAAGCAGGCGACAACCCAAGACCTATTTTTTCTTTTCTTTCGAGCCGAGAAGACCAACCCAAACAAGTCAGCTGTTTTATTGCATACACCAATAAAAACACACACTCGATCATCAAAAAAGCACTCAGCTCCTCTCCTTTGTTTACAGGCGCTATAGAAGGGGTTGGGCCAAGATATTGCCCCTCTATTGAGGACAAGGTCACCAAGTTTATAGACAAGACCAGACATCAAATTTTTATCGAGCCAGAGGGCCTGTTTTCGGAAGAGGTGTACCCAAACGGAATCTCTACAAGTCTAAGCCTAAAAAACCAAGAAAGCTTTGTTAGATCTATAGTGGGCTTTGAAAACGCCGTTATTGCCAAACCAGGCTACGCCATTGAATATGATTATTTTGACCCAAGAGACCTCAAATCAACGCTTGAGACCAGTGCAGTCAAGGGCCTGTTTTTTGCAGGCCAGATAAATGGCACCACTGGTTACGAGGAGGCAGCGGCACAGGGGATTTTAGCAGGAATCAACGCAGGTTTGTCTATAGAAGAAAAGGAAAAGTGGGTTCCAGACAGAAGCGAAGCCTATATTGGTGTGTTGACAAACGACCTGGTCACCAGAGGAACCAACGAGCCGTATAGAATGTTTACAAGCAGGGCAGAGCACAGGCTACTACTGAGAGAGGACAACGCTGACACAAGACTGACACCAAAAGCCAAAGAGTTGAGCCTCATTGCTGAGAAAAGGTGGAAAATCTTTTGTGAAAAACAAGAAATAATCCGTAAAGAAAAGACAAGGCTTTCCAAAACCACGCTTTCAGGTGGGGCAGTCCAAAGAATCGACAATAAATCAAAAAGAGAAAGGGGTGAAAAAACAGCCTATCAGCTATTAAAGAGACCCCATGTTTTATACAAAAACCTGTTGAAAGAAATTAACCCCAGGAGCGGTTACGAAAACGAAACAGAGCTGTTGAGAGAAACGGTAGACTCCATAATTGAAGCCGACGCAAAATACCAAGGGTATATGCGTAGACAACACAACGAAATAGAAAAACAAAAAGCATATAAAAACACAGCACTTCCAAAGGACATTGATTACCAAGGCCTCTCAGGACTCTCCAACGAGGCTAAACAAAAACTCATCGAGTTTACACCAGAAACCATTGGGCAGGCGGCCAGAATCCAAGGGATCACACACGCCTCGCTTTCCGTTTTGCTGGTGCATTTAAAAAAGCACAAACTAAAGAAAGCAGAAGGCCTATGAGAACAAAGCAACTGGTTTTGATTCTGGTTTTCCTGGTTTCTGGCTGTGGGGAGAACCAAGAAATTGGATGTTTTGTTAGTGATGGCGCAATCGTTGTTGGCGGCCAAACTGGACAAGAGCTTTCACCAGCTCAAGTATTTAGAAAAAACAACGGCACAGAGCCCGGAACCCTGGACCCCCACAGAGCAGAAGGCGTGCCCGCCTCAAACGTATTGAGAGACTTGTTCGAAGGCTTGGTTATGGAAGATCCATCAGGAGCATACATTCCTGGGGCAGCAGAATCCTGGAACATTAGTGAGGACGCGAAAACATACACCTTTAAGATTCGCGAAAATAGTAAATGGAGCAACGGAGATGTCTTGACGGCTGAAGACTTTGTTTATGGTTTGCGCAGGAGCGCTGACCCGGCCACGCTGTCAAACTACGCAAGCATGTTATATCCAATAAAAAACGCTAGAGACGTAGTGCTAGGAAAAAAGAAACCCCAGGCCCTAGGAGTAAGCACCGACGGCCCAACAACCCTGATCATAGAGCTTGAAGAGCCAACGCCTTATTTTTTAAGCCTACTAACCCACTCAACCACCTACGCAGCACACCGCCCAACCGTTGAGGAGTTTGGTTCCCAATTTACAAGGCCGGGCAACCTGGTGAGCAACGGTGCTTTTAAGCTGGCAGAGTGGAGGGTGCAGTCACACATAAAGCTGGTGAGAAATACAGAATACTGGGACGATACAAACACCACCCTGGACGAGGTTTATTACTATCCAATTGATGATGTAAGCTCTTCGTTGAAAAGATACCGAGCGCAAGAACTAGACTTTACAGAAACCGTTCTGGCAGAGCAGCTGCCTTGGATCCAACAGTGTTTGCCCAACGACCTAAAAATCTCCCCGTACTTCGGCAGTTATTATTATGGTTTTAACAACACACAACCACCGTTTAAAAACAAACCAAAGCTGAGGACCGCTCTTTCTATGGCTATAGACAGAACCATTATTACGGACATTATTCTAGGGGCAGGACAGATACCTGCTTACAGTCTTGTCCCATCGGTTAAAGCGTTCAAGGCTGTGCCGGCGCACTGGAGCCAATGGACCCAAACAGAAAGAGACCAAGAGGCCCAAAAGCTCTATAGTGAAGCGGGCTTTAACAAAGAACACCCATTTGAAGTTGAAATTCTCTACAACACTAGTGACAACCACAAAAGAGTAGCCCTGGCTATTGCCGCAATGTGGAAACAGACTCTTGGCATCAAAACAACATTAAGAAACCAAGAGTGGAAAGTGTTTTTAGAAACCAGAAGACTGAAAACGGACACACAGGTTTATCGAGCTGGTTGGATCGGAGACTACGATGATCCATACACGTTTTCCCAACTACTGCATTCTGAAAATGAAATGAACCACCCCGGGTATTCCAGCGAAAAATATGATGATCTTATCAACCTTGCTGCAACCAAAAATGCAGGAGAAAGCAGACTAGAAACCCTGAGGCAAGCAGAAAAAATCATGCTTGAAGACATGCCCATTATCCCCATATATTTTTATGTCAGCCAACACCTAATTAAACCCTGGGTTTCTGGCCTAGAAGGCAATGTGATGGACCACCACTATTCAAAATACGTGAAAATATTAAAAGCAGAAATAACAAGCAACAATGAACAGCCTTAAGTTTGTTTTCTCTCGCTTGTTAGGCGCGGTGCCAACCTTATTGGCTTTGATTTGCTTGGCTTTTTTTCTAGTCAAAGCAGCACCAGGCGGACCTTTTGACATGGAACGATCTTTGCCTGAAGAGGTTGAGGCCAATCTGCGTGCGGCCTACAATCTTGACGACCCTCTGCCGAAACAACTACTCAAATATATAGGCGATATCATGCGCGGCGATTTTGGACCATCTTTTCAGTATCGTGATTTTAACGTTACAGAATTAATTATGAGCGGCTTTCCTGTGTCCTTAAGGCTGGGCGGTGCTGCCATTTTAATTGCATTGTTTTTCGGCGCTATTATAGGAACTATTGCCGCCCTCAACCAAAACACCAAAACAGACTATTTAGTTATGTTTTTTGGAATGACGGGGATTTCAATACCAAACTTTGTGATGGCGCCCTTGTTGATTTTGTTGTTTTCAATTTTTTTGAGGTGGCTTCCCTCCGGAGGTCTGGGAGGTGGAGAAATCAACAACATGATCTTGCCTGTCACGGCCCTTGCTTTCCCTCAGGTTGCCTATATTGCAAGACTGACTCGAGGTTCAATGATAGAGGTTTTGAGCAGCAACTTTGTTAGAACCGCTAGAGCACAAGGGCTTCCTACGAGAACCATAGTTCTAAAACATGTGCTTAAACCAACTTTTTTACCGATTGTTTCGTATCTTGGGCCAGCAACAGCTGCGATTATCACTGGATCAGTTGTTGTGGAGCAAATTTTTGGGCTGCCAGGCCTGGGTAGATATTTTGTCCAAGGAGCGCTCAACAGAGACTACACACTGGTTTTAGGCGTCGTGGTTTTCTATGGCTGTTTAATTATTTTCTTTAACCTGCTTGTAGACATTATTTACGGCTTCATTGATCCCAGAATTAAATCAAACAGATGACAACAAAAGTTACAACCCACACCAACTCCTTGTTAGGCGATGCTTGGAACACATTAAAAAAGAACCGGGCCGCTCTAGTTTCAGTGACAACGATGGCCACCATGATTGCTCTAGTTATCTTTGGGCCCCTCTTAAGTCCTTACGCTGTTGACCAAACAGACTGGTATCAAATTTCCTCACGGCCAAACCTGGCAAGCGGCCATATTTTTGGAACAGATGATCTTGGAAGAGATTTGTTTGTGCGGGTCATGTATGGCGGAAGGGTTTCGCTTATGGTGGGGATAGTGGCAACAATAGTTAGCGTGATTATTGGTGTCACCTATGGCTCGATCTCAGGATTTATTGGGGGAAAAACAGATGCGTTGATGATGAGGGTTGTGGATGTTCTTTATGCAATGCCCTTTTTGTTTTTTGTAATTTTATTGATGGTTTTTTTTGGGCGGAGCATTTTACTAATCTTTGTAGCTATTGGTGCAGTTAACTGGCTGGACATTGCCAGGATTGTCAGAGGACAAACTCTCAACCTCAAAGGCAAAGAGTTTGTTGATGCAGCAAGGGCAGGAGGCGCCTCAACACTAAGAATTGTGTTCAAGCACATTGTTCCAAACTTGCTCGGACTGGTGGTGGTTTATGTGGCTTTAACGGTCCCGCAGGTTATTTTGGTAGAGTCGTTCCTAAGTTTTTTAGGGCTTGGCGTCCAGGAACCTATGACCTCTTGGGGAGCGCTGGTTAACCAAGGAGCAAGACAAATGGAGACCTCGCCATGGATGCTTTTGTTTCCGGCGATGTTTTTAGCAACAACGTTGTTTTGTTTTAACTTTATTGGCGATGGACTAAGAGATGCCCTTGACCCAAAAGACAGAACAAGAGAGGAGGAATGACGTGCTTTCAGTAAGCGATCTTAGTGTGTCTTTTAAAACGAGAGGCGAGACAGTAGTAGCGGTCAACAGCCTTAGTTTTCGTCTTCTTGAAAATGAAGTCTTGGGAATCGTCGGCGAATCAGGCTCAGGTAAGAGCCAAACAGTTCTTTCGATAATGGGGCTTCTGGAATCAAACGGGAGAGCAAAAGGCAGCGCGGTTTTTAAAAACAAAGAAATGCTCGGCCTCCCTGAACAAGAGCTGAACAAAATCAGGGGCAATGAGATGGCAATGATTTTTCAGGACCCGATGAGCTCATTAAACCCATACATCACCATAGGAGATCAAATGGTAGGGGTGTTAAAACAACACAAAAAACAACACAAAAAGGAAGCGAGAGAGCGCTGTATTGAAATGCTAGATGCGGTTAGGCTTCCAAACCCAGAAAAAAGAATAGACGGCTATTCTTTTGAGCTTTCCGGCGGGATGAGACAACGGGTGATGATTGCAACAGCGCTTCTTACCAACCCCGATCTTTTGGTTGCAGATGAGCCAACCACAGCCCTGGATGTCACCGTTCAAGAAAAAATTCTAGACTTGATTTTGGAGGTAAGAGAGAGGTTTTCAATGTCAGTCATTCTCATTACTCACGACCTCGGGGTTGTGGCAAGAACATGCGACAATGTTTTGGTATTAAAAAATGGCACCAAGCAAGAGTATGGAAACATCAATCAAATTTTTTACTCTCCACAAGCGGAGCACACACGGGAACTTCTTTTCAAGTCAAAAGAGCTTAGTGATGCCCAAGCAATAACAAAAACAAAAACAATAGAAAACCCAAACGTCTGCATCAAGAACCTATCTGTTTTTTTCCCTGTGCCTAAAGACGGCCTTTTTTCAAAACAACAACACCTAAAAGCCGTGGATAACCTAAGCGTTGAGATTAATAAAGGAGAGGTGCTAGGGGTTGTTGGCGAATCTGGGAGCGGCAAATCAACACTGGCCAGGTGTGTGTTAAAGCTGCAAAAACCATCAAACGGAACGATCTCTGCGTTTAGTAATGACACGTTGAAAATGAATAGAAAACAAACCAAAGAGTTTAGAAAAAATATACAAGTTGTGTTTCAGGATCCTTTCTCATCTTTAAATCCAAGAATGACAATTGCAGAAACACTCAACGAACCCCTTAAGGTTTTTTTTCCTAAAATGAAACAAAGAGACTCAGCGCGAGCCATTGCAAACTGGCTGGATGAGGTTGGTTTAGATGCGGGTTTTTTAGGAAGGTACCCACATGAACTATCTGGTGGACAGTGCCAAAGGGTTGCGATTGCCAGAGCTCTGATTAGCGAGCCGAAGCTTTTGATTTGTGACGAGGCAGTGAGTGCGCTTGACGCTTCTATAAGAGCTGAAATTATTGAACTACTACTTAAACTCAAACGGAACAAAAAACTAACAATGCTCTTTATCGCCCATGATCTAGCGGTAGTTAACAAGATATGTGATCGCGTAGTTGTTATGCATCAGGGCAAGCTAATTGAACAGGGCGAAACAAAAAAAATTTTTCAACACCCGGTCAACCAATACACAAAAGATTTGCTCGACTCCGTCCCTGTCCCCGACCCTAGGCTTGAAAAAGAAAAATATCTCAGACGATTGGGCAACAAAGCAAAATATTTTTGATAGTATGACCAACTTCATGAACAACCAAAACCACAGGAGAGAAAAATGGGCCTAAAACCGCTTTACGACCTTGGTGAAGCCCCACCACTAGGAGAGGTTCCTGAAAAAATGCATGCTTTTACAGTCAGACAAGATAGGTTTGGGGAGCCAACAAAAGCATGGCAGCGAGAAATAATCAACACCCCATCAATTGGGTCCAAAGATGTTCTGGTTTATGTTATGGCTACGGGTATTAACTATAACAATGTATGGGCAGGGCTCGGCTTTCCAGTAGATGTAATAGCAGACAGGCAAAAAAAAGGCGAAGAAGAAGAGTTTCACGCGGGCGGATCAGATGCGGCTGGCATAGTGTGGGCCGTTGGCAAAGAGGTGAGCGATGTTAACGTGGGCGACGAAGTGGTGATCCACTCTGGTTGGTGGGAGCCTGAAGACCCCTGGGTCCTTTCAGGAAAGGATCCAATGTTAGCACCCAGCGTGCGTATTTGGGGTTATCAAACCAACTATGGTTCTTATTGTCAGTTTGCTCGTGCGCAATCTCATCAAGTTAAACAGAAGCCCAAACACTTAACCTGGGAAGAGGCAGGTTGTTACATGCTTTGTGCTTCAACAGCCTACAGACAACTAATGGGCTGGGCCCCACACACGGTGGAAAAAGGTGATGTTGTGTTGGTTTGGGGAGCAGCTGGAGGCCTAGGGGCGATGGCTTTACAGATTGTTTCTGCCTTGGACGGAAAAGCGATAGCAGTAGTCTCTGAAGAAGACAAACGACAGTTTTGTTTGGACAAGGGAGCAGTGGGTGTCATCAATCGAAACGAATTCACTCACTGGGGACCAATGCCTGATACCAGCTCACCAGATTATAAAGACTGGATAGGCGGCGCCAGAAGCTTTGGAAAAGCAATTTGGGACGCGGTTGGAGAAAGAAGAAACCCTAAAATCATTTTTGAACACCCTGGCGAAGCCACTCTGCCCACTTCCGGTTTCGTGTGCGACATTGGCGGGATGGTTGTGATCTGTGCAGGAACCTCAGGATACAATATCACGATGGACCTTAGGTACCATTGGATGATGCAAAAACGCCTACAAGGCTCACACCTTGCAAATGACACCGAGGCAGAAGCATTAAACCAACTGGTTTTAGCGAGAAAGGTGGACCCCTGTTTGTCTGAAACGTATTCTTTTGATGAAATTGGCTATGCCCATCAACTGATGCATGAAAACAAACACCCCTACGGAAACATGGCCTGCTTAGTAAATGCTACAGAAAAAGGCCAGGGCAAAACAGAGGACTAACGCCAAACCCAGTGGCCAAACAAGAGGATTTGTTAAAGCAAGGGCTGCAACAAATAGGGCTCAACACAGAACAACAGAATATCGACCTATTAATCGCGTACATTAATTTGTTGTTAGAGCAAAACCGAACGCTTAACCTAACCGCAATCATTGACCCATTAGAAGCAGTCACCAAACACCTGCTGGACTCTTTAAGCATAGCGCAAGACATCTCAGAGGGCACAGTTGTAGATGTTGGGAGCGGCGGTGGTTGTCCAGGCATACCGCTGGCAATCATTAAACCAGAAAGCCAATTTGTTCTCGTGGAGTCAAAAAACAAAAAAGCCAATTTTTTAAAAACAACGACCCAAACGCTCAAAATTAAAAACATAAAGGTTCTTTGTCAAAGAGCAGAGAACATTAAGCTAACAAAAAAAGCGGACACCATAGTTTCAAGAGCGTTGGGCGGTCTTCCTTACTTTGTTTCAGTGGCGGGCCACATGCTAAAAAAACAAGGAAGGCTGCTTGCAATGAAGGGGAAAATCCCTCACTCTGAGTTAAAGGAGATTCCATTAGGGTGGGAGGTCGTAAAAACAAAAAAAATTGAAGTACCCTACCTGCAAGCAGAGCGACACGTATTAATAATAGCTAGACAAATGTAACATGGCCAAAACCATCGCAATTGCAAACCAAAAAGGAGGAGTAGGGAAAACCACTACAGCCGTTAATTTAGCAGCCGCCCTTGGCAGCATGGGCAAAAAAACACTTTTGGTCGACCTTGATCCACAAAGCAATGCAACAAGCGCATGCGGCGTTGAGAAAAATAAGTTAAACAGCTCTATTTATGATCTTTTTGTCGGAGAGGGAGCTGTAGAAGCAACCATATTATTTTCAGAAAAAAACGGGTTTTGGATCTTGCCTGCAAATAAAGATTTACTGGCTGCTGAAATCCAACTACTGGAGCAGCACGAGAGAGAGTTTCAGCTTAAAAAAATACTAGAAAAAGCCACTGATAATTTTGATTATATTTTAATTGATGCTCCACCCTCAATGAACATATTAACCTTGAATGCACTAGCCGCAGCTGGAGCGGTGATCATCCCAGTCCAGTGTGAATACTACGCACTAGAGGGGCTGACCGGCCTGCTGGAAACAATCAACCAAGTCAAACAAAAGATAAACCCAAGCCTTGAAATCAAAGGGGTTTTAAGAACTATGTTTGACGTTAGAAACAACATCTCAGTGGAGGTTTCTGTACAACTAAAAAAACACCTTGGGAATAAATTGCTTTGGACCTCTATACCAAGAAACGTCAGGCTGGCTGAAGCTCCCAGCTTTGGGCTCTCTGCATTGGCTTATGATCAAGGGTGCTTGGGGGCAAAGGCGTACCTTTCTTTGGCTAAAGAAATAACTTAAAAAATCATGGAATGATTTTTTTAACTCGATAAACTAAAACGTAATATGGACGAAAAAAAGAAAAGCCTAGGACGAGGACTGGAGGCTTTACTTGGGGCCTCTGAGCCCGCCCAACAAACCATTAAGCCAGACGAAGCTATTCACCAATTATCTATTGAAAAAATAGGACCAGGACCCTTTCAGCCAAGACGAACAATTAGAGAAGAACAGCTGAAGGAATTAGCACTATCCATTGAAGAGCAAGGAATTATTCAACCGATTGTGGTCAGGGAGCGAGCGGTTGTTGACTCACAAACAGGTGTTCGTTTTGAAATCATAGCAGGAGAGCGGAGGTGGAGAGCCGCACAGCTGGCCAACCTTGGTGCCGTGCCGGCCGTCATTAGAACCATGTCAGACGCATCAGCGGTTGCAGTAGCGTTGATTGAAAACATTCAGCGCGAAAACCTCAACCCTTTAGAGGAAGCAAACGCGTTTCAGAAGCTGATTATAGAATACGAAATGACCCATCAAGAAGTTGCCAACGCTGTAGGAAGAGCCAGAGCCAGCATCACCAACACCTTAAGACTGCTGGATTTAAGCTCCAGCGTTCAAGCACTCTTAAACGAAGCAAAAATAAACATGGGCCATGCTAGAACCCTGTTGTCTTTAACTGATTCCTCCATGCAGTTAGAGGTGGCAAACCTCATTATTGAAAAAAAACTTTCTGTCAGAGACACAGAAAGTTTAGTTCGGAGCATCCTTGAAGGCGCGAACAAACCAAAAACAAAAAAACAACCCGAAGACCCTGACATTAAAAGACTCGAAAGCAGCCTAACCCAGAAACTGGGTGCAAAAGTTTTCATCAAACACGCAAAATCTGGCAAGGGCAGGTTAGTGATTGCATACAATAGCTCAGATGAGCTTCAGGGGATTTTAGATAGAATTCGATAGAGCAAGAAAACCAATAACTAAAACCAAGTGACAGCACAATCAAGAAAAATCGCGATTGGAATTCTTTCTGCACAATTGGTTTTAGGGATGGTCACAGCGGGAATATTTTGGTTTTTTTTGAGCGTTGAGAGCGCAAAAGCATCATTTGCTGGCAGTATGGTAGCTGTTTTTTCTTCAGTCCATATACTCAGGCTTGTTTTTCAAACGACCCCACAAAGCCCAAAAAAAATCGCTAACACGCTGTATCTTATGGAGGCTTTAAAGTTTCTGATTACCGGAGCATTGTTTGGTGCCGCTGTTATCTTATTAAAGGCCATGTTTTTCCCATTAATAATAGGTTATATTGTTGCCGTTTTTGTCTATTGGTTGTCTTTATTGTTCGTATAAAAAAGCAGAAAAAATGAATAAAGCTAGTTTCCTTAAAACACTGTTCTTGGCTTGTATTTTGTTGATGCCGGCTAGCTCGTTTTCTAGCGCAACCGAAGGTCATGAGACAGAACCAACTCACAGCGAAGAATTCTCGTCCAACGACTATATTTCACACCACCTAGTGTTCAACTCAGAAGCAGTTTTTTCTGGTGAAGAAAACAGATTTTGGACCCTGCATTTGGATAGTCTTTTTTACTCTGTGTTTATGGCGCTTTTGTTTTGCACTTCTTTTTATTTTGCGGCAAGAAAAGCAACCATTAAACCACCTTCAGGGTGGCTCGGCTTTGTGGAACTGGTGGTTGTGCTTGTCGACGAACAGGTAAAAGACACCTATCACGGCACCAGTAAGCTCATAGCACCATTGGCTCTTACAATTTTTTGTTGGGTCTTCTTGATGAACTTTATGGACTTGATCCCAGTTGATTTATTGCCATGGGCTGGCAGTTTAGTCGGCATTGAATACATGCGAGTAGTCCCAAGCGCTGATCTGAATATAACTTTTGGCCTCTCTTTAACAGTTTTTCTTTTAATTATTTATTTCAGTATTAAAATAAAAGGTCTTAGAGGTTTTGCCAAAGAGTTGGCGTTTCAGCCCTTTGGAAAATGGATGCTGCCGTTTAATCTTTTGCTGAAACTAATTGAAGAGATAGCAAAACCGCTTTCGTTGGGGCTGCGTCTATTTGGCAATTTATATGCCGGTGAATTGATCTTTTTGATTATTGCTCTTTTCACAATAAGAGCAGCGACAGAACAATTTGTGATTGCCGATTCAGGGTATATGATCATGCAGTTTTTGTTAGGCTTGGTGTGGGCGCTATTTCACTTGGTGATAATACTACTACAGGCTTTTATCTTTATGATGCTCACCGTAGTCTATCTAAGCATGGCTCATGAAGAGCATTAAACACAACAGAGAAAAGTAAAAAAAACTACAACAGGAGAAAAAAATGGAAAATGAGTTTATTTTAGGTATGACAGCAGTTGCTGCAAGCGTCCTTATAGGGATGGGTGCATTAGGCACAGCAATCGGGTTTGGATTGTTGGGCGGTAGATTTTTAGAGGGTGCGGCAAGACAACCAGAAATGGCGAATATGCTGCAGGTCAAGTTATTTATTGTTGCTGGGTTGCTTGATGCGGTACCAATGATTGGTGTCGGCATTGCCTTGTTTTTTGTATTTGCCAATCCGTTTATTGGGTGATTCTGCTAGGTTGATCAAAGCCATTGGCTTGGAGGCTAATAAATGAACATTAATGTCACGCTTATAGTGCAGATGATTGTCTTTGCGACCGTTGTTTGGTTCAGTATGAGGTTTATCTGGCCCTTAATCATGCAGGCCATAGAAGAGCGCAACAAAACAATTTCAGAAGGGTTGGCAGCAGCAGAACAAGGACAAAAGAAACTGACCGACGCTGAGTCAGAGGCTTCTGTGCTGGTCAAAAAAGCGAGAAAGCAAGCCTCAACAATTCTTGATCAAGCGAACAATCGGGCAACCTCGATCATGGAGGAGGCAAAAACAGACGGAGAAAAACAACGATCAAAAATTATGGTTGCCGCACAAGAAGAAGCAAACCAAGAAACAGCAAAAATTAAGGAAGGACTTAGGTCAGAGGTTGCAAGCCTTGCGGTTGCGGGCGCTGAAAAAATTCTAACCAGGGAAATCAAAACCTCAGACCATGAAAACCTATTAAAAGAGCTAGCTAAGAAAATTAAATGATATGGACGAACTAAGAACAGTTGCCAGGCCTTATGCGAAAGCAGTCTTTGATGTGGCGATCTCTTCAGGGGCTCTAACAGAATGGTCAGAGTTTCTAAAACATTGTTCTAGCTTGTTGGAAAATAGTGAAATCAAAGCCCTAATAAAAACACCTGGGTTAAATAAAAAAACGGTTGCAGAAGTATTTTATGACAGCGCCATGCTTAAATTTGAAAAGGGCAACCCAAACAAAAAACAATTTTTGAATTTAATCCAAACACTGTCTAGCAATGGCCGCCTCAATGTTATGAAAGAGCTACAGAAACAATACGACCAAAAAAAAAGAGAGTCAGAAAAAACAACCGAGGTTATGTTAACGACAGCGGCGCCAGCAAGCGATAAGGAGCTCAAAACAATAACCCAAGCGCTTGAAAAAAGCCTAGGAAACAAGGTTGATTTAATAGTGAAAACTGATGAATCACTAATTGGCGGTGCTGTTATCCAAACAGGTGATCACATGATTGATGGTGCTGTTAGCACACGGTTGAAAAGCCTAACCAGATTTTTAATTAACTAAAAAAAGGAAAAAAATGACGATTAAAGCCTCAGAAATAAGTGAGTTAATCAAGAAAAAAATTGAAAACTTTGAAGGAGACACACAAGCCTCAGACGTTGGAACTGTGGTTGCGGTAACGGATGGAATAACAAGAATCCATGGACTAAGCGATGTTCAATACGGAGAAATGATTGAGTTTCCAGGGGACACCTTTGGTTTAGCGCTCAACCTAGAACAAGACTCTGTTGGAGCGGTTGTGCTTGGTGATTATACCCACATATCAGAAGGCGCAGTTGTTAAAACAACCAATAGAATATTAGAGGTGCCCGTGGGAGACACAATGTTAGGCAGAGTGGTTGACTCATTGGGCGAGCCGCTGGATGGGAAAGGCCCTGTTCAGAAAACCTCAAGTGCCCCGATTGAAAAAGTAGCGCCAGGTGTTATTTCTAGACAATCGGTTAGTCAGCCGGTCCAAACTGGACTGAAATCTATTGACGCGATGGTGCCGATTGGTCGAGGCCAAAGAGAGCTGATTATCGGTGACCGCCAAACTGGAAAAACAGCAGTTGCCGTGGACACTATCATTAACCAAAAAGGAACTGGCGTTAAGTGTATTTATGTGGCCATTGGCCAAAAAAACTCCTCCGTGGCAAATGTGGTTAGAAAACTAGAAGAACACGGAGCAATGGAACACACAATTGTGGTTTCTGCCTCGGCAGCTGAGTCAGCAGCAATGCAATACATAGCACCGTACTCGGGAACCGCAATGGGTGAGTATTTCAGAGATAAAGGAGAAGACGCATTAATTGTTTTTGATGATTTGACCAAACAAGCCTGGGCATACAGACAGGTTTCTTTGTTGTTAAGAAGGCCGCCCGGCAGAGAAGCTTATCCAGGTGATGTGTTTTATCTGCACTCAAGGCTTCTAGAAAGAGCATCAAGAGTAAGTGCGGATTATGTTGAAAAAATAACTAACGGAAAGGTCAAGGGAAAGACAGGTTCCCTGACAGCCCTCCCCATTATTGAAACTCAAGCAGGAGATGTATCAGCCTTTGTTCCTACCAATGTTATTTCCATAACCGACGGGCAAATTTATCTCGAAAGCGATTTGTTTAATGCTGGCATCAGGCCAGCGATAAATGCAGGATTGTCTGTCTCCAGGGTTGGCGGAGCAGCACAAACCAAAATAATTAAAAAATTTGGCGGCGGCGTGAGGCTGGCACTGGCCCAGTATCGTGAACTAGCAGCATTTGCTCAATTTGCTTCTGATTTGGATGAAACCACAAGAAAACAACTAGAAAGAGGCCAGAAGGTAACAGAGCTAATGAAACAAAAACAATACTCCCCGCTTTCTGTTGCTGAAATGGCAATATCTCTATTCGCGGTTAATGAAGGGTATTTGGATGGTGTTGAGACCCATAGAGTAGTTGATTACGAGATAGCGCTCCACGCCCACTTTAGAGATCAACATCAAGAGCTTATTGCCCAAATTAACGAATCAGGAGATTGCGACGAAGACACTGAGGCCCAGCTTAAAAGCGCACTTGATGAATTCAAAGAAACAGGCTCTTTTTAAACAACAAACCAAATGGCTAACGAAAAAGAAATTCGAACAAAAATAGGAAGTGTTAAAAACACTCAAAAAATTACAAGGGCTATGGAAATGGTTGCCGCCAGTAAAATGAGGCGAACACAAAAAACCATGGAGTCAGCGCTACCCTACTCTGACAAGATCAGAAACGTCATTGGTCATATTTTTAAAGCAAACCCTGACTACAAACACCCTTTTTTGATAGAGAGAAAACCCACCAACGTAGGCTATATAGTTGTCAGTACCGATAGAGGCCTCTGTGGTGGCTTAAATATAAACATGTTCAGAATGCTGCTTTCTGAACTAAAAGAACAAAAAAGCAAAAACATTAACACCAGTCTGTGCATGGTTGGCGCAAAAGGGGTCCAGTTTTTTAGATCGGTAGATATCAACATACTCGGTGCAACAACAAACTTGGGCGAAGACCCACAAGTTAAAGATTTAGTGGGAGCGATTAAGGTCATGCTTGATGAGTATAGCGAAGAGAAAATTGATAGATTGTTTTTAGTTCATAATAATTTTATAAACACGATGTCACAAAAACCAAGCATCAAAACCCTCCTGCCTGTTGAGGCTATCGACACAAAAAACTTACAAGACAACTGGGACTATATTTACGAACCTGACTCAAGAGAGTTATTGGAGCATGTGCTTGAAAGATATATAGAGTCACAAGTATACCGAGCGGTTGTTGAAAATGTCGCATGTGAAATGGCGGCAAAAATGGTTGCAATGAAAAGCGCGACTGACAATGCAGGAAAAATAATAGAACAATTAGAGCTTGATTATAACAAAGCCAGGCAAGCGTCCATTACACAAGAAATATCTGAAATTGTGGGCGGCGCTGCGGCGGTTTAGCAACAAAGAGGAAAAATAAATGAGCACCGGAAATATTGTGCAAGTGATTGGAGCAGTGGTGGATGTGGGGTTTCCTAAAGACAGCATTCCAAGCGTCTATGACGCCCTAAATTTAGTGGACGGAGACCTGGTCTTTGAGGTCCAACAACAGCTTGGTGATGGCGTTGTCAGAACAATTGCTATGGGCTCTAGCGAGGGACTAAAACGAGGCCTAGCGGTAGAAAGCACTGGTGCCCCTATAAGCGTTCCTGTGGGTGAAAAAACACTAGGTAGAGTCTTAGATGTTTTAGGCAACCCTATTGACGAAGCAGGACCTCTTGGCACCAAGGAGACAAAACCCATTCACGCAAAAGCCCCAACCTTTGAAGATCAAGCCGGTGGCTCTGAGGTTCTAGAAACAGGAATTAAAGTGATTGACTTGCTCTGTCCTTTTGCCAAAGGGGGAAAAGTAGGATTATTTGGTGGCGCCGGTGTTGGAAAAACTGTTGCTGTTATGGAGCTTATTAGAAACATAGCGGTCGAACACAGTGGTTACTCGGTGTTTGCTGGTGTTGGAGAAAGAACAAGGGAGGGAAATGATTTTTATCATGAGATGAAAGAGTCAGGCGTCCTCGATAAAGTAGCATTAGTGTACGGACAAATGAACGAACCCCCAGGAAACAGATTAAGAGTGGGGCTCACAGGGCTTACTATTGCTGAAAACTTTCGTGATGAAGGCAGAGATGTCTTGATGTTTATCGATAATATTTATCGATATACACTTGCAGGAACAGAGGTTTCGGCGCTGTTAGGCAGAATGCCCTCAGCTGTTGGTTACCAACCCACACTAGCGGCAGAAATGGGAGCCCTTCAAGAGAGAATTACCTCCACAAAAGCTGGGTCTATAACCTCAATCCAAGCAGTCTACGTCCCGGCGGACGATCTAACAGACCCGTCTCCAGCAACTACTTTTGCACACCTAGACGCAACAGTAGTGCTATCAAGGTCAATTGCAGAGCTTGGTATTTATCCTGCTGTTGATCCTTTGGACTCATCCAGTAGACAACTAGACCCATTAGTTGTTGGGCAGGATCACTACGACACAGCGCGAGCGGTGCAACAAGTTTTACAACGTTATAAAGAACTACAAGATATTATTGCAATTCTAGGGATGGATGAGCTGTCCGAGGAGGACAAACTGACAGTGCAGCGAGCAAGAAAGATCCAACGTTATTTGTCCCAACCCTTCTTTGTGGCTGAAGTCTTTACCGGAACCCCTGGCCAATACGTTTCTCTGCAAGACAGCATTAAGGCGTTTAACGGCATTGTTGCAGGTGATTATGACGACCTTCCTGAGCAAGCATTTTATATGGTAGGAACCATTGACGAAGCAGTAGAGAGAGCCAAAACAATGGCTTAAGCTTTTATATGAACACGATTAAGATAGAAATTGTTAGCGCTGAAAAGGATCTTTTTTCTGGTGAGGCAACTATGGTGGTTGCTCCTGGATCAGCCGGAGACCTTGGTATAGCCCCACAACATACACCGTTGCTGACCACACTGCGTCCAGGGGATGTAGAGGTGCAAAGCCCCAGTGGTGAAAAAGAATTATTTTATGTTTCGGGTGGAGTTTTAGAAGTGCAGCCACACCTAATAACAATCCTTGCAGACGCCGCTCTACATGCATCTGAGCTTGATGAAGATGCTGCTTTAGAGGCAAAAACGCTGGCAGAGGAAGCACTTAAAAGCGCTGCGAAAAAGGAAGATCTTGATCACGCACAGGCACAGCTAGCGGAAGCCGCTGCCAGATATAAAGCTGTTCAAAAACTAAAAGGTAAAAAATAAACGCCATACACACAGAGCGTTTAATACTATTTGTTTACTAAACTCACGTTGTAAACTAAATTGTTTCTAAATTTGGTTTTAAACAATATGAAAACATCAATTGTAATCTTAGCAGCGGGGGAAGGGTCGCGAATGAGGTCGTCTCTTCCTAAATCGCTCCAACCCATTGCAGGCAAGGCAATGCTGCAACACCTGATTGATGCGATAATACCAATTGATCCCAACCAAACCATCATTGTTTGCTCTCCTGAGCACCAACAACAAATTGAAAACGCAATCACACACGATGACAACAAAGAGTTGTTATTTGTTCAACAAGACCAGCCAAGCGGCACAGGGCATGCTGTTAAGTGCGCCACTCCTGAAGTTCATACTGACAATATTGTGTTAGTCTTGTTGGGAGATGTTCCATTTGTGAGCACAAAAACACTACAAAAATTAATTAACTCAGCGTCTAACCAACACCTCGCTTTGCTCACAGCAAGCATCGACAACCCTGTAGGATACGGAAGAATTATTCGAAACAAACATAACGAAATTACCAATATTGTTGAGCACGAAGAGTGCACAGAGGAACAAGCAGCTATTGTTGAAATCAACTCAGGAATTATGGCGTTTCCTCCCAACAAAGCACAACATTGGTTAACTAGGCTAAGTGCGAAGAACCATAAAGGAGAGTATTATTTAACTGATACAATTGGGTTTGCTGCAGAGGAAGGAGTTATTATTGCAGCCAGCCAACCAGACTTTATAGAAGAGGTTTTTGGAGTGAACACTAAAAAACAACAAGCAGAAGCAGAAAATATAAAACGCAACCAAGCAGCAGACAAGCTCATGGAAGCAGGAGTTACGCTTGCAGACCCTAAGCGTATTGATGTTAGGGGCGAGTTGGTTTGCGGAGTTGATGTGTTTATTGATGTGAATGTCGTTTTTCAAGGAAAGGTGGAGCTTTTAGATGGGGTTACAGTCGGACCACATTCTGTGATAGCCAACACAAAAATAGGAAACAGCACACAAATACTTTCACACTGCAATCTTGAAGAAGCAATCATTGGAGATAATTGTGTTGTAGGCCCTTTTGCAAGGTTAAGACCCGGCTCAGAGCTGATGCAAGCATCTAAAGCAGGCAATTTTGTGGAAATTAAAAAAAGCACAATTGGCCAAGGGTCAAAAGTAAACCATTTATCTTATGTGGGAGATGCTACCGTTGGCAGTCATGCAAACATTGGAGCGGGAACCATCACTTGTAATTACGATGGAGCCAACAAATACCAAACTATTGTTGGGGATAACGCATTTATTGGTTCAGGTGTTGAGCTGGTGGCGCCTATTGAGATTAAGGAAGGAGCTACCATTGGTGCGGGTTCGACAATCACAAAAGAAGCACCCAAAAATAAACTTACACTTGAGCGAGCCAAGCAAAAAACCATCGAAACCTGGAAACGACCCAATAAAAAAATAAAAAAATAACATGTGTGGAATTGTAGGAGCAGCAAGCAACAGAGACGTAGTGCCAATTCTAATGGATGGTTTGGCTAAACTAGAATATCGAGGCTACGACTCAGCGGGTATTGCGCTTATTAAAAAAGATAAGGTCATAAGACTTCGCCAACAAGGAAAGGTTGCAACACTACAAAAAGAAGTGTCCAGTGCAGTTGACTTTTCAGGAGAGTGTGGAATCGCTCACACACGCTGGGCAACCCATGGAGAGCCCAGTCAAAAAAATGCACACCCGCATATTTCTGGTGATAATTATTCTGACAATGAAATTGCTTTGGTGCATAACGGGATCATCGAAAACTTTGAAGCAGTCAGACAGACGCTTATAAAACAAGAGTATGTTTTTTCAAGCAAGACCGACTCAGAGGTTATTGTCCATCTTATTCACTGTTATAGAAAAAACAGAACACTAACTGAGGCAATCTCAATGGTTGCAAAAGACTTAGAAGGCGATTATGCCATTGCAGTTATAGAGGCCAAAAACCCAGATGTTGTCGTAGGAACCAGGAATGGAGCTCCGCTAATTATAGGCGTGGGCCTAAATGAACATTATTTTGCATCAGACCCAGGGGCTTTGATTGCACTAACCAGCAAATTTGTTGTTTTGAAAGACGGAGACATTGCTCAAATCACAAAAGAGGCATACACAGTTGTTAACAATAATCTGGAACCTGTAGAGCGAGAAACAAGAAAATCAACCATGAAAGAGGGAAGTTATTCTAAAGGAGATTATCGTCATTTTATGGAAAAGGAGATTTTTGAACAACCGGAGGTCATTAGAAGAGCATTCGGTGACTACATTACTGGTGCAGTTCAAGGATCGTTTCTAAAGGAGGGAATAGAGCTTGATTTAAGAAACATAGAACACGTTCAAATGTGTGCGTGTGGCACAAGTTATTATGCAACCATGGTGGCGAAGCTTTGGTTAGAGCAATATGCTCAAATACCAGCAACGGTGGATATAGCTAGTGAGTACAGATACAACACAACACCAAAGGTTAAAAACTCATTGTTTATTGCTGTTTCGCAATCGGGAGAAACAGCAGACACGCTTGCCGCCCTAAGAAAGGCAAAAGATCACAACTATCTCGGCACGATAGCGATTTGTAATGTGTTAGAAAGCACACTGGCAAGAGAAGCAGGCCGATGTCTATCAACAAGCGCAGGTCCAGAAATAGGTGTCGCTTCTACCAAAGCGTTTGTTAGTCAGTTGGTTACCCTAGCATTGATGGGAGTCGCGGTTGGCG
>Ga0066857_10000072_pt1 | contig 33770 bp, 31 predicted proteins | sample ETNtaG_2_FD_65602 | JGI IMG/M metagenome (GOLD analysis project Ga0066857, IMG submission 65602) | Marine microbial and viral communities from oxygen minimum zone, Eastern Pacific Ocean - ETNP201406SV203 | ecosystem: Environmental > Aquatic > Marine > Oceanic | place: Pacific Ocean: Eastern...
AACTGGTTAACCCCACAACACGCGCAAGAAACCGTTGCTTTGGCACACGAAATTGGGCGCGCGAACGGTCGAACGCCGTACACGGTGCTGTATGTGCGTCTCAGCCCCTACGACGCTCTCCACACCGACGCTGTCAACTACGACGCCATGGCGAACTATCACCAGCACTTTCAACGGCAGGGTTTAACAAGCCCTGAAGACGTTGTGGCTGGTACGTGTTTACAAAGCGACGACGTTGGTCATGCTCGACAGCAACTAGCTGCTTGGGCCGAAGCCGGGATTGATCTGGTGTGTGTCTACCCTCACGGACTGAACCAAAGCGAATACGAGTCGGCACTCGCAGAGTTAACTAAATAATTCGTCGCAAGAGCCGGCACGGCGGTGGGAACTACTCCTGGTTGAGGTGGGAGAGGAGCAGTTCAATTTCTTGGTCGACGTTGTCTGGCACGAGGTAGTCATCTTCGTTGCATATCTCATCGATTCGTTCGGCGACGGTTTCGAGGGTGAGATCGTCTTCGTAGATTCCTTTGGTCACTCCCATGAAGGCACGTCCTACCCGGCCACCTGACGCGGAGAGGGTTTCACCGTTAAGCAAACACGACTCGTGAGCCAGGTACGCCACTGCGGGAGCGACCTGGTGGGGACCCATTTGATAGGCCAGATCTTCGCCACTTAAACCGGTCATTTCGGCCATGGCGCCATCATCACCAAGTACGTCACCGGTCATACGGGTTAACGCGCCAGGAGCGATCGCGTTCACATGAATCCCGTACCGGGATCCTTCTATTGCAAGGGTTCGAGTAAACCCGTAGATGGCTGCCTTTGCGGCCGAATAGGCACTTTGGCCAAACGAACCAAACAATCCAGAACCTGAACTGGTGTTGACAACGCGCCCATAACCCACCGTTTTCATGTGTTCATATGCGGGGCGGGTGACAAAAAAACAGCCTTTGACGTGAACATCCAGGACTGGTTCGAACTCGTATTCGTTGATGTTGAGGAACGTTCGATTGCGAATAATTCCGGCGTTGTTGATCACGATGTCGAGTTGCCCGAACTCTTCCAAAGTGGCAGCAACCATCGACTCTGCTCCCTGCCGTGTGGCTACAGAATCACTGTTCGCGGCTGCTACACCACCAGCGGACTGTATTTCTTCGACAACACTCTCAGCTGGACTTGGATCATGGTCTTGACCTCCCATAGTTGGCGACCCCAAGTCGTTCACCATGACTGCCGCTCCACGCGACGCAAGCAGGATTGCGTGTTCTCGACCTAAACCACCACCGGCCCCTGTCAGTAAGGCAACTCGACCATCGAATCTCAGTTCGCTCATAGCTGCACCCTAGATTGCGACTACGGGCGCAAGCAGTGACAAACTCTCTCCATGATTAGCGATCTCGAAGAACACGTCATAGAAGGCAACGGAATACAAATTCATTACGTAACCAAAGGAGAAGGCCCTGCGGTAGTGATGTGCCATGGCTTCCCTGAAAGTTGGTATTCGTGGCGTCACCAAATCGACGCTCTAGCAGAAGCCGGATATCAGGCCGTTGCCATGTCAATGCGAGGCTATGGAAACACAACTGCGCCACAAGCCATAGATGCCTACGACATCAACCACCTCGTTGGAGATGTCGTTGTTGTCGCCAATCACCTGAATCAGGGACCGGTAGTCGTTGCGGGTCATGATTGGGGTGCGCCGGTCGCCTGGTTTGCTGCCCTCATGCGTCCCGACGTGTTCCGAGCTGTGGCTTGTTTGAGTGTGCCCTACACAGGTCCAATCGGGGCTCTTCCCGAAGGCATGGACCTGAATGGGCTCATGGCTCAAACAGCGGGACCTGACCGGGACTACTACCGGTTGTTCTTCCAGGAACCAGGGAAAGCAGAAGCAGACCTCGAAGCTGACATTTATAAAACAATGCGCGGTTTCTTGTATGCCATCAGCGGCGATGCACTCCGCAACGGCGACATCAGCGAACCATTCGATGGTCACTTCCCTGCTGGTGAAGCTATGACTGACCAACTCGTATCACCCGACGAGTTGCCTCCGTGGCTCACTCAGGAAGATCTGCATTTCTACGTTGAGGAGATAACTCGAACGGGTTTCCGAGGTGGCCTTAACTGGTACCGAAATATCAACAGGCTGCCAGCGATTACAGCTCCTTTCCTAGGGGCAACCATCGAACAGCCCTCGTTCTATATGGGTGGTTCAACAGACTTGATCGCAGGGAACACCCCTGAAGCAATCAGCGCCATGCAACAAGCTTTGGGTGATCTACGTCACTGCGAAATCATTGAGGGCGCCGGTCACTGGCTCCAACAAGAGTGCGCGTCAGAAGTCAGTTCAGCGATGGTGGCCTTCTTAGGTGATCTCGACTGACTTTTCCCTGCCCTGGGTTGCGTTTACGCTGCCGACATGAGCGAAAAGCCCCAAGTCAACGTCCCCGAAGGTGAGCCAACCGGTAAACAACTAGGGATTGTTGACCTGATCGCGGGAGACGGTGAGCAGGCAGCGGCAGGTCACGCTGCAGAAGTTCATTACGTGGGCGTGTCCTGGAACACCGGTAACGAGTTCGATGCGTCCTGGAATCGAGGACAAACGTTCAGCTTCAAGCTCGGCGGTGGCCAAGTTATTTCCGGTTGGGATCAGGGGGTGGTTGGAATGCGCGTCGGAGGTCGACGCCAACTCACAATCCCACCAGCTTTGGCGTACGGGAGTGCCGGTGCGGGTGGCGTGATAGGCCCAAACGAGCATCTCATCTTCGTCGTGGACTTAGTTTCTGTTCGCTAACCCGTCAGTTGACGATGCGTCGGCAGATCATTCGTGCTTCATGACGGTTATCGAACCACGCTTCCTCATAGTCAAGAGCCGTGAAACCCGACAGCAAGCCTGGTAGTTCGCCGCGCTCAACTAAATATTTTTTGCTCGGCCGCGGATGCCGTTGTTGGTTGGTGACGGTCGCGACCCTCACGAACAGCAGCCCGTGCGGGGCGACATGTCTGTGAAACGTTGAGTACAGAGTTCGATCAAAAAAATCGCAACACACCGCCATGTGCCATGAGCCTGTAAGTGAGTTGGGAGATTCGAGGTCATGGTGAACTGTCGAAAGCGAAAGTCGTCTCCGTGTCGCTTCTTGCTGCGCAATATCAAGCGCTACCTGGGAGACGTCAATCAAAGTGACATCGAAACCTTGCCCTCTCAACCAGAGCGCTGTTCCGCCAGTACCTCCGGCGAAATCGGCGACCGTGGTCGGAGGTGAAGGTAACAACTCTGACTCTGTGACGAACGAATCAGGATCACCAGGTTTGTCATGGTCGCCGTAGATGGCGTCCCAGCGACCCTGAGCGCTATCACTACTCACTCAATTGCTCCACACATAGAGGGTTGCTTTCAATCATGATCGAAAAATCCGGATTTGGTAAACCGCCAACACGCGACTGCAGCGATCATCGCCACCAACGACAACACTGTGACCGCGGGAACGAAGTCAACAGCGTTTTGACGCGCGATACCGATGAACCACGGCCCAGTTACCCCGCCAAGTTCCCCAGCTGTAAAAAACAGGCCACCAGCGGCACCCATACGAGCCTCTGACACTCGCGGAGCCGACATTAAGAGCAGCATCGCCATCGGGACGCTCGAAACTCGAACGATGCCAATCACTGCAACGGCGACCACCTGAACTAGTTGAGGTGTTATCGCTAACGCCCATACAGCTATCGCCATGGCACCGAGCATGGCGACCAGCACCTTGGGGCGTGCCTGAGGGGTGACTCGTCCGGGTATGAGTAACGATCCAATGACTCCGACCGTCATCCCAGTGGCCGTTAGCCACGCCGCGCCTCGAGTTGACCACAGTCCACTGTGAAGCATTTCGGGCATCCATCCGGTCAAAGCATGGCCGACGAAGAAAATCATGAACGCTAAAAACAGGAGCCGCCTGACTGTTGGGTCACCCCACAATGCACTGTTCGACTCATTCTGCGAACGAGGCATCGCAGTGTCAGGATTTGAGTCGCCCACCCCGACCCAGAAAAGACCGCTGAGGAGCGACACGCAGGCAAATGTCACCATGACCCATCGCCAATCTCCGAAGAAGATGCGAAGGGGGTCGGCGACGACGAGTCCAACAATCGAACCCACCGATGGCGCGGTGCTGTACACACCAACAGCAAGTCCCCGTTCGTGAGAGGCAAACCATTGCGTCACTAGTTTCGGAGCGCCGATGGAAATAAACGGACCACCAAGACCAAACACCGCTACGGCAAACCATAAGCCGGTCCCTGACTGGGCGGCGCCGCGAAGCAAGCCCGATACTCCAATCAAGACCGCACCCAGGGACAGTCCCACTCGCACACCAACACGATCGAGCACCTTGCCAACAAGCGCCGACACGGCGAGGTAAACAAATGGCCACGCGCCAAGGGCGGCACCCATAGCTGCGTGGGACATGTTGAGGTCATTTCGGATGTGGCTGAGCAGTGGCGCAAGAGATCCAGCTACAAGACCAAAGGAGGCGTACAGCGTCCATAGCGAGGCAAGCACCCACCAACGACGATGAGGTGACGTTTTAGCAATCATGGTCAAGTTTTTGTCGGCGCCCATTCCAGCACGGCATTTCACTGATATCCCCGGTAGCTTCCAGTAGGTGAGCATAAAAGGCAAAGCTTTCATCGCCGGAATTTACGAGCACCCTGAACGGCATTTGCCGGATCGAACTCTTCCACAAATTCACGCTGATGTGGGACTCGCAGCGTTGGCTGATGCGGGGCTTTCTACCTCAGACGTTGATGCTTACTATTCGGCTGGAGACGCTCCGGGATTCGGTGTCTTGTCCATGATCGATTATCTAGGACTTGAATGCCGTTACCTGAACAACACCGAAACCGGTGGTTCTTCCTATCTCGTGCACGCCCAACATGCGGCTACTGCAATCGCTGCGGGTCACATCGATGTCGCGTTGATCACGTTGGCTGGCAAGCCTCGAACGGGTGGAGCGGGTCCCGGGGGAAGTGGGCGAATCGGGGCGGCACCTGAAGCACCGTTTGAGAGTCAGTGGGGTATGTCCGTGCCCGGCGGATACGCCCTGGCAGCGCAACGGCACATGCACGAATTCGGGACAACGTCTGAACAGTTGGCAGAAATCAAGGTGGCAGCGTCAACCCATGCGCACCACAATCCGCATGCGTTACTTCAAGATCGGGTGACGGTGGCAGAGGTGCTCGAATCACCAATGATTTCTGATCCGTTACATCGACTCGATTGCTGTGTCATCACTGACGGTGGAGGGGCGATGGTGATCGTCAGCGAAGCGGTCGCCAACAGTTTGGAGCGTCACTCCATTCCTATTTTGGGAACGGGATCGTACGTCAAATCTTCCCAATCCGGCCGCATTGATCTCACCCATACCGGGGCAGTGAAATCAGGTCCTTTGGCATTCGCCGAAGCGTGCGTTTCGCCGAGCGATATTGACTACGTGTCTATCTACGACAGCTTTACGATCACGGTATTGATCACACTTGAAGATTTGGGTTTTTGTGAACGCGGAAGCGGCGGCCAATTCGTTTCCGATGGCAATCTTCAGGCACCACATGGCGGTCTCCCGTTTAACACTGACGGCGGGGGGTTGTGTAACAACCACCCAGCGAATCGGGGGGGAATGACCAAGGTCATCGAGGCTGTTCGGCAACTCCGTGGCGAAGCGAACGCTCCGGTGCAAGTTGATGACTGTGAGCTAGCTCTAGCCCATGGAACTGGAGGCAGTTTGGCGACACGTTCAGCAAGTTCGACGATGATCTTGGGAAGGTCGCTATGAGATTGCCAGCTAAAGCTGCTCATTCAAATTCCGAAAACGCTCCATTCTTTGAAGGCACAGAAAACGGTCACCTTGTTCTTCCTAGGTGCAGTGTCTGCGATTTCGTTATTTGGTTTCCGAGGGAAATCTGCCCAGAGTGCGGCTCACAGGAGGTTGCGTGGTTCAATGCCTCTGGCAGAGGAACTATTTACAGTTGCACCGTTACCAGGCAAATTCCGGGAAGTTGGAGCAAGGTAACGCCGTTCGTTCTGGCCTATGTCGAACTTGAAGAGGGACCGCGCGTGATGACCAACATTGTTGAATGCGACCCCGAGTCCGTCTCGATTGGGGATCCGGTGGAGGCTGTGTTTGAGGAAGCGGTGCACCGCGATGGTGAACCGGGCTCTCCTCTTCTCAGGTTTCGACCCATCGAAGGTTAAGGCGATATGAATCGAACTTCGTTCCTCGTCAACGAACTTGACGCCACGAATCTTTACAAGCTCACCACCGGGTTGATCGTGCCTCGCCCAATTGGGTGGATCGGGACCCGCAGCAATTCTGGGGTCCATAATCTTGCGCCGTACTCGTTCTTCAACGCGGTGGCAACCAATCCACCTGTTCTGGTGTTTTCTACTGGCGTTTTTGATGGCGTAATTAAGGATTCACTTCGCAATATTCGAGAGACAGGTGTTTTTACCGCCAATCTCGTTGACCATGATCTTGCGGTGGCGATGAACGATACGTCAGCAACGCTGGATCACGACATTGACGAATTCGCTGTTGCCGGTTTGACTGCCGCTAATTTCGGTCACGTCGATGCACCAGGGGTGCAAGAGGCGAAGGCAGTGATCGAGTGTTTGGCAGTTCGGGAGGTTGAATTTGGCAACCCAGATGAACTCCATCATGTCGTTACCTTCGGCGAAGTCGTCGCCTTTCACGTAGATGAAGAAATGCTTGACGGGACTCGAGTTGACCCGGTTCGGCTCGACGCTCTTGGGCGTCTTGCCGGAATGGATTACGCGACAACCCGTGACCAGTTGCGGTTGGACCGACCGGACTGAATCTTCGCTGGAGCTAGTAAGGGGTGCCGTCCGGCTGGAGGTAGTCAAGTGAGATGTGGCCCTCTTCCACGAGCACGTCGTATTCGTCGTCGGTCATAGCGAGCAACTCTTTGAAGATGGTCTCGTTATCACCTCCGAGCACAGGGAGAGGTTCAAAGCGCATGTCGGGTCCGCTCCAACGCCACAAGTGGGTTGGATAATCGTGGATACCGATTTCGGAGTTGCCGTTCGGGGCGAACAATCCGCGCTCCCGAAAGTGAGTCTCAGCTAACGCTTCTTGTTCGTGTAAGAGCGGCGCAGCGGGCACATCTGCCTGTTGACACAAGTCGAAAATCTGTTGAGCTGTGTGCGCGGAGGTCCACGTAGCTAGATGTTCGTCAATTTCGTCGTGCCGAGCTTGGCGACCTTCGACGTGAGCTAGCTCGGCGTCTGCGGTCCAATCGGGAGAGCCCATCAGACCCACAAGTGCGCTCCATTCCTCGTCACTAGTGACTGATAGCGCCACCCATTGGTCGTCTCCACGACATGGGTAACAGCCTTGAGGGGCATGCACTCGGTGGCGATTTCCGAGAGGTTGGTGAACTACGCCGTCTCGGGCCGCATCGATTAAAAGCTCGCCGATGTGATTCAACATGTTTTCGCACTGCGCAAGTTCAATTAATTCCCCGATACCAGTTGTCTCGCGTCGTCGTAGCGCCGTGAGAGCCGCGAACGCGCCCGCTGATCCTGAAGCTGCATCCATGTGAAAGACGCCCTCATTTTCGGAAAGATCAGCATCTCGGTAACCGCGAATCGCGCCAAGTCCACAAAGCGCTTCGAAGTTGACACCAAAGCCAAGGAACGAACGATACGGTCCGTCGAGACCCACTGACGGCATTCGAATCATTATCAACTGCGGATTTCGCGAGTGAATTTCGTCCCACCCGATTCCTAATCTGTCCATCAGATCTACCGAGTTGTTTTCAATCATCACGTCGCTGACGTCTACTAAGCGAAGAAACGCTTCTCGACCTCGTTCTTTTCGAAGATCCAACGTCACGCTTCGTTTATTTCTTGCGTGTACGTTGAATAACCCGAAGCGATTCCATGGCCGTTCACCAGGGTCAGCATCTGGGTAGGCGCCCCCGATACCGCCGATGTCGGCAATCATTTCCTTGGTGGGTCGCGGAAAGATTCCTCGAGTAGCTGTCGGAAAAATCCATGGGTTATCGACTCGGACAATGTCAGCACCAAGGTCTCCGAGAATTTGGGTCGCGTACGGGCCGGCCCAAATGACGGTCATATCGAGCACTCGTATGCCCTGAAGCGGCAACTCATCATCAGCGCGCTGTCCGATCGTTCGAGCCGACAGTTCCGCTTCCTCAAGCTCTGCTTGATGTTCACCAATAGTTGGCGCGGGACGATTCACCGCCCACCCATCTGTCATCCGAATCGGAGCCCCTGCTTGCAGTGTTGGCCCCGCGATCGTTTGGTTGATTTCAGCGAAGAAGTTCCTGGCTTCGAAGTGGGGATCTGCAAGAAGGTCGATTGGGCGGTTGACGGCGGTCACGGGCCAGTTTCCTGCCTGCCCTTCCTCCATGGCTTCTTGTTTGTGGCGTTGCAACGACCAACTCAGTAGCCGGCTATCCGCTGCTTCGGGAAGCGACTCGTTCATTATCCAAGCCGGGTCGTCGTAGAGGGCAGTCATTTCGGGATCGTTCATGACCGCAACCATTCGCGGTAACCAATTCATCAATGTGGAGACCTGGATGTGCCCGTCGAGGGTTGGTCGGCAACCCCCTGGGAAGATCGAGGTGGCGTAGCCGCCGCTTCGGGGAACGTTCTCTCCGCGGTAGGCGCAATACAACAGATAGGTCATTCGCCTGTCTATCGACATGATTTGGGTATCGATGTTGCTGAGGTCAACACTGACCCCTCGCCCGTTTCGCCGGGCAGCAGCGAGCGACGCTAGGACAGCGGTAGCAGCAATGGTGCCGCACTGGTACTGACCCAGATCGCCTCCCATTTTTAGAGGCTCGCGGTCGGGCGCGCCGCTCGCGGACATCGGTCCGCCCATCGCGTAGTGGATGATTTCCTCGCCGCGGCGGCCCGCGTATTTTCCTGTCAACCCGAAGGAGGTGACGGTCACCAAGGCGAGACCGGGATGGTCTTCCTCCACCGTGTCTGGGTCAACATCAACATCGGACTGCAGTACAGCGTCAGCGCTAGCGATCAGACGATCGACGAGTGGATCGCCGACTCGGCCAACGATTGAACGTTTGCCGGTGTTCAAATGCAGGTGCAGCGCTCCTGTTTCGGGATGTGGTTCGGCTGCGGGAAAGGGACCGAGAGTTCGAGAGCGGTCGCCTTCTGGGGGCTCGACCTTGATGACGTCTGCGCCGAATCCAGCGAGGAGGCGACCAGCCCACGGTCCTGCGATTCCTTGGGCAAGTTCAATGACTCGAATTCCGTTGAGCGGTGGCTGGCTCATTAGCTTAAGAGGGTGTCGTGGATGTGTTCAATAAAGGCCAGGGATTCGTCGACCGACTGGGCTCCGGCAAGGAGTACAAGTCGATCGACTCCAAGTTCGCTGTAGGCGTCGATCATTTCTGGTCCTGGTCGCATGCGGGGTGTCACGGTGATCTCAAGTTCATTCATCCAATCGGGGCGGTCATATTGTTCCCCAGCACGGGCGAGGCCCGCAAGATTTTCTCCTGTGGCTTCGGGATTCAGCATGAACCCATACCAGCCTTCGCAGTGTGTGACGGCTCTTCGCCATGCGGGTTTCGAATGACCTCCCATGACCACCGGAGGGCCTGGGCGTTGAATGGGTTGCGGGTATGACTTCACTCCTGAAAACGACACAAACTTCCCGTCGTAAGACGGGTCGTTGTCGTTCCAGATGGAACGCATGGCTTCAATGTATTCAGTTGCCCGCGCGCCGCGATCCTCCATCGGTACGCCAATGGCTTCGAATTCCGGTTGCAGGTATCCGACGCCGATACCGAAGATCATTCGTCCGTTCGACAGTACGTCGACACTGGCTAGTTCCTTTGCCAACACAAGTGGGTTGCGTTGGGGGAGGATAATGATCCCTGTTCCCAGTTTGATCTCATTGGTGACCGCAGCGACGTATCCCAAAGCGACTGTCGGGTCCAGTAGGCGAGCGTCAGGTGGGAGAGGGGACGGGGGTATCTGTGGGTCTGGCAAAACAACGTGTTCAGCAGTCCAGAGCGACTCGAAGCCTGCTTGTTCGGCTGCCGTCGCGACGGTAGCCAACGCCTCACCGTCGACAAGATGGTCAGTGTTGATCGAGAAGAGCCCAATATTGATGTCGTGTGTCATTACAGAAAGCTACGTGATCGGGCGAGCACTGGGCGATTGTGCCAGTCTGAAAGGGTCCTGCATCACGGAAAGATCTCACTTTGACCCCCATCGAACTTGTTCAGACCGCGTCTCCAATTATCGGCGGTATCGGCGGTGCCTTCTATTTCGATCCTGCCACCTTGGCTCGCGGAAAAGAGCTCGGGTTAGACGGCTTCCGCTTCTACATGCTTGGCAGGTGCGGAGTCCTAGGTGATGTGGAACCCAAAGTCGTTCAGAGCGCAATGGGATATTTCGAGCCGGGCATGGTCACCAAACTTTGGGATTCGGCCCGTGATCGTCTGCAACCTCGCGAAGCGGGCCGGGAATATCTTGCTTGTGCCCAAAATTTTGGGATAGCTAAGTTTTCTGGTCTTGATGGGCTTGAGGCGTACACCGAAGCTGCCGCCAAGGTCGTCAGCGCGCAAGATCCAGGGGCTCTTGCTCTCTTTTCGGGAATTGCTGCCGAACCTCTGGCCTCTGATCCGGCGGCACGGTCAATGCAGCTGACCTCAGTACTGCGTGAGATGCGCGGAAGTGTTCATCTGGCGGCTCTTGCTGCTAGCGGCCTTTCTCCGGAAATGGCGCATAGGGTTCGTCGTCCCGATGACGTCGCTATGTTCGGCTGGCCTGAGGGCGCAGAGGTGACCGATGATCACCAAGGCCGTTGGCAAGCAGCAGAGACTCTCACTGATGAAATACTCGTCACTGCGTGGTCGTGTCTTACAGAAGCTGAAGGGCAGACGATCATCGACACGGTGTCTGCCATGCAGGCCGTTCTAGCTGAGTAACCCCGAGCTATGCAGAGCGAAATTGAAGTCATCCGCGCGTCTGTGCCTCAAGCTCGGCGCCCTGACCGGACCCGTCGAGTGGACGTGGGCGGCATCGAAGTCTCTGTTGTTGAGTGGGGATCCGAGGAAAATCCGCCGGTGCTACTCGCACACGGCGGGTTCGATTTCGCGGGTACTTTCGACATTTTGGGGCCGTTGCTCGCCGAAGCGGGCTTCCGGGCGGTGGCCTGGGATCAGCGAGGTCACGGCGACAGCGATATGGCAGCGCTTTACACCTGGGAGGCCGATGTGCGAGATGCGGCTCGGGTCCTCGCTTCGCTGGAATCGGTTAGTCCCGTCCCTGTGTTAGGGCATAGCAAGGGTGGCGGAATGACGAACCAGCTTGCCGAGGTGCTCCCCCACCGGATCAGTGCCGTGATCAACCTTGACGGCATTCCTAACGAACGAGGTTTCGGACACAAGATCGACCGAACCGATGTAGCTGCTCTCGATGCGGAATTGGCTGCTTGGCTGGATCATCGACGACGCGCCGGGCACACGCTTCGTCGGGCGGACACTCTTCAAGGATTAGCTGAGCGACGGCGTGTTATGAACCCCCGCTTATCTGTTGAGTGGTTGCAGTATCTGGTGACTGTCGGCGCGCGAGAAGACACCGATGGCTGGAGGTGGAAGATCGATCCAACGTTGCGGTTTGGGCCGTCGGGAGCATGGAGGCCCGAGTGGGCGATTCCTCGGCTTCGTGGTCTTCATGTTCCGTTCTTAGGGATCGTCGGCACGATCGAAGAGGAAATGGGTTGGGCAACCAGTCCGGACGAAGCGTTACCCATCTTGCCTGATGGGGCCGAGTTCCATGCATTGGCGAACACGGGACATTTCGTTCATATCGAACGGGCCGAAGACGTTGCGGAAATTGTGGTTGATTTCTTAGGGCGGACCTTATGAGAACCATGTTTGTTGATCATGTGCGCCGACAACTGGCGCTTCATGAACTTCGGGAAGGTAGCGGGCACCCATTATTGATTCTGCATGGGCTAGGAGAACGCTCCCCCACCGTTGCCCCATCTATTACCCAAGGTTGGTCGGGCCCGGTGTTCGCGTTGGATTTCACTGGACATGGCGATTCCACTTTGCCCGCTGGGGGTGGTTACACGTGTGAGGCGTTGATGTCCGATGCCGATGCCGCCCTTGCTGAAATAGGTCCTTCGGTCGTGTTGGGTTATGGCCTCGGTGCCTATGTCGGCTTACTTCTTTTTGGCTCTAGGCCTCGTGAAATCGAGGGTTTGGTGATTGCTGACGGTACAGGATTTGACGGTGGCGGGGCCCGGCCCACGTCGTCAAAGCTTCTTGAGGTCCCATCGGATCAGCTAGGCGACACCACACCCGATCCTTGGGCCTTATTGGAGTTGGCATCCGATATTCGTCCCCCTGATTACGCGGTGGAACATGTCCGTCAGGTCGCCGCCTTAGCAGACATGGATAAAGCCGTCGCTGTCGTATCTATCGGACGTCCCGAATGGTTGGAGGCTGCGATGGAATCAGACGTCGTTTTTGAATCCGATATCGCTACTGCCCTATCGACGTTCGACAGGCTGTGAGTCGGAGCATAAGAGTGATGTTCTTCGTCGGGACGGTTGTTGTTGCCGTGATTTAGGAAATCACGCATGTAACTGGTGTAGGAAGGGTGAACGCATCAGTCGAAGAGGAGTGAACATGTCCGACGCACCCTTGTCTGCCGAACCGCTTTCCAAGCAACACAAAACCGTCTTGGGTAAGAAAATGGCCTACCACGAAGTCGGAGAAGGTGACCCGGTCGTCTTTTTGCATGGGAATCCGACGTCGTCATACCTGTGGCGCAACATCATTCCTCACCTATCAAGCAAAGCGAGGTGTATTGCCCCCGATCTCATCGGGCAGGGAGATTCCGACAAGCTTGATGATGTAAGCCCCGGCACGTATCGATTTGTGGATCATCGAGAATACTTAGATGAGCTGCTGAACGAACTGGACCTTGGAGACCATGTGACGTTCGTAATTCACGATTGGGGATCCGCATTAGGTTTCGATTGGGCCAACCGTCATCGAGATAGGGTCGCCGGACTCGCATACATGGAGGCAGTCGTTTCTAACATCTTGTGGGAAAACTTTGATGAGGGTGGTCGGCGTGTGTTTCAAGGGTTTCGTTCACCCGCGGGTGAGGAAATGGTGATCGAGAAAAACATTTTCGTTGAACGCGTTCTTCCTAGCGCTGTGTTGCGCGACCTGACCGAGGAAGAAATGACTGAATACCGCAGGCCGTTTCTTGACCCGCAGCATCGTCGCCCCACCTTGACGTGGCCTCGCGAAATTCCTATTGAGGGCGAACCAGCTGATGTCGTTGCAATCGTTGAGGATTACGGTCGGTGGTTAAGCACTTCAGACGTGCCGAAGTTGTTCATCAACGCGGACCCGGGATCGATCCTCACCGGGCCGCAACGCGAATTTGTGCGCTCTTGGCCCAACCAAACCGAAGTCACCGTGAGCGGCAGCCACTTCGTTCAAGAAGACAGCCCTCATGAAATCGGGGACGCTATAGCTGACTGGCTGCCGGCTCGGTAGTTCAACGGTGTTTATCTGGGGTGAGAGTGTCGTGTTGGGCCGCGTAGACAAACACAATCGATAGGACTCCCACTAGCGCCGCGCCCAGATAGGAGAGCGACACGTTTCGCTCGAACACTGGTACCCAAATCAGTGGTCCAATAGCGTGCCCTAGGAAACGGTGTGAAAGGACAAACGACACACCCCCTCCCCTATTCCCGGGTACGCCGGTAGCCGCGAGTGTCTGAAATCCAGTCCCAATGCATTGCACTAACCCGCCAACCACCGCCCACACCATGACCAAAGCCAGGGTGGTTTTGGCTTGTGACAATACAACTGCACCAGCCATCGATAAGAGGAGCGCTAGAACTGTGGCGCGCTTGGCACCGGTTCGATCAATGATGGCACCCCATCTCGGTGTTAGCACCACTGCAGTCAATGAACCAGTGATCAGTAACGCTCCTGTCGCAGATCCTGACAAACTGAGCACATCTCGACTGACAAGCGCTACCAGAAGCTGCACTCCACCGGGACCGACGGCCTGTGTGAATGCAACTAATCCCAACATGAGCATCCGCCGGTTCAGCACCGAACGCATCCCCACCACGGTCGGTCGTTCCAACGTGTGAGCCTTCGGAAGCATCCAACTTAGGATGGCCGCCACCGCAGCAATCGCTACAAAGGCCGATCTCCAGCCAACATCAGCGGCGATACCTCCAACCAGCATGCCCAGAACTCCACCGATCGCTTGAAACGCTGCGTAAGTTCCAACAGCACGACCTACCCGATCTCTTGGGGTGAGCTCGGCAAGGGTTGCTATGAGCAATGGGGTCATAAATGCGTTGACCGCTCCTTGGGCTGCTCTACCTCCAAAAAACAACCACAACGAGGAACCGGTGGCGCAACTCAATGATGCCAACGCGTAAAGAAAAACTGCAATCCTGATGGTTCGTGTCCGACCCCATTTCTCTCCAAGCGTTCCTGAAACCAAAAGAAGGGCCGCGTACGGAAAGAAGTAGGCACCAAAGCCCCAGGCGACAGTCGCGGTGGTCGTGTTGAAGGCCTCTCTCAACTCGGGAATCATTGGTGATAAGACAGACCCGCCGAACGGTCCAAGAATCCCGCACAGGTAAAGCGGCAGAAGCCGGCGTCGCTCTTTCGGACGGTTTTCGGAGGTATCAGGGTGAGCCATCTCGCCGAGACGGTAGCGGTGTGATACCTATTCTGCTTGTGACACCTCGTGTAGCAGTCCGTCGGTAACGTCGTAGACGAAGCCTCGCAGATGTTGGGCGTCAACGAATGGAGTCAGCAAGAGCCGTTGCATCGACTGGCGGGTGTCAGCGTATGGGTCCGCGAAGGGCTCCAGAGACCAGCGGGGTTTAACCCCGAGCTCTGCTTCGAGTTCGGCTTTGAAGTCATCCTCGCTGACCATCTGTAGGCCGCAATCGGTGTGATGCAACAGAATGATTTCTTGGGTTCCTAAGAATCTTTGAGAGAGACACAGGGATCGTATGACGTCGTCGGTAATCACGCCGCCGGCGTTGCGGACGATGTGGGCTTCACCGTTTTCTAGACCCAGGATCTTGAAGATATCCATTCGAGAGTCCATGCAGGCAACCACTGCTAGGCGCATGGTTGGAGCGACTGCAAGGTCGCCGTCTTCGAACCTTTTGGCGAAATGTTGGTTGTGAAGGATCAGTTGGTCCGCGTTGGCGGCGAAATCGTCAGGCACATTCGAAGAAGCTAGCGATTCGCGGAATGAAATTTGCGTCATTCTCGGCTCTATATGAGGCTGTGGTTTGAATTTCAACAGCGGGCGTATGGAACGGTCGGATTGTTGCTTGTTTGAGGGGGAACCAATATGGAAATCAGCGTTGCCGGGTTTTTCGGCAATTCACCTCGTCGAGATTTGTTTTTCCTCCGGGATTTTGCTCAGTCGGTTGAGGGTTTGGGCTTTCGAAGTCTCGCCTTACCCGAACATGTGGTGTTTTTCACAAGTTATGAGTCTGATTACCCCTATACAGAGGACGGAGAACCTAACTGGGGTCCAGATACTGGAATTTTCGACCCGCTGTTTTGCGCACAGGCCGCGGCGCATGCGACAACCACGTTGCGTTTCATCACTGGCGTACTGATTTTGACGCAACGACCGGCGCTGCTGACAGCTAAAGAAGTGCTCACCCTGGATCACTTCACTAATGGCAGGTTCGAACTTGGAGTCGGGTCAGGTTGGTCCTGGGAGGAGTACGCAGCTCTTGGGGTTGACTTTGCTCGCCGAGGTAAACGCCTCGACGAATACATAGAGGCGCTGCGTGTTACCTGGACCGAAGAGCGTGCTACCTACCAAGGTGAGTTTGTTTCTTTCGAAAACGCGGTGATGAATCCGAAGCCCGTCACGCCGGGTGGACCTCCCATAATCATCGGCGGAGACTCAGCTGCTGCCATGAGGCGTGCGGCGCGCTTGGGTGATGGTTGGTATGGCTGGTGGGCTCAGCCCGATATTCATGCTCATCTGACCAAGCTTGGTCAGATTTTGAATGACCACGACCGCGATCTAGCCGATGATGACTTTGACTTTAAGCTCGGACTCCCGTTGTCGAGGATTGATCCGGCTGAGATCGAATCTAAGATCGAGATTGCGGCGTCGCTTCAAGTCAACGAATTGGTTCTCGCCCCTGCAATTCCGACGAAAGACTTTGATGAGCACCTTGCTCTACTAGCTCGGGCGGCCGGCCTCAGCTAGGAGTCGCTCGACAGTTGAGGTGCGGCATTCTCGTAAGCCTTGACCATTGACACTCTGTTCGCTACTCCGAGGACTCGGTCATTCCAGTCGAGCACGGGGAGGAGGTCGGTGTTGGCGTTTTCGAGCATTTGCATGCCCTGTTCGAGAGTGGAACCGGGGTGAGCGACAGGGTGGTCTTCACGCACAATTTCGAGGACCTTGGCATTGGGGGATTCCTCGAGTTTCGCTTCGGCGTCACGTAGGTAGGCCACTCCCTCGAGAGCACGATCGGCAGTCACAACCAGGAGCATCTCCTCGCGGCCCCGCTTCATGATCTGGACCGCTTGTTGGAGCGACGCTGTTCTGAGGGTCGCAGCGTATTTTGCTTCGGCGGCTCCCACTAACGCCACTTGGCTCATGAGGTGGTCGTCGCGGGAGCGATCTGGTCCCAGTGCGTCTTTGCGTCGCAGTTTGACCTCGTAAATGGAATCTTTCTTTATCGCTGAATAGGCCACTGTCGCCGCCGCGCAAGCGGCCATCAGCGGCATAATCAACCCGAAGTCGTTCGTCATTTCGAACACAATGAAAATACTCGACATAGGCGCCTGAGCAGCGGCAGCAAACACCGCGGCCATTCCGACTACCGCATAGGCGCCAGCAGTAGCGGTCGACTCCGGAAAGAGATCGTGGACTATCTGACCGTAGGCCGAGCCGAGGAGAGCGCCGATAAATAATGCGGGAGAAAAAATTCCTCCCGATCCTCCTGAGCCGAGGGTCAATGCCGTTGCGAGCATCTTTCCCACTAACAAAAGCAGCAAGAACCGAAAGGCGAACTCTCCGGCGAGAGCTTTGTCTATGGCCGATAACCCTGATCCAAGTAGATCAAACGAAATGGCGCCCAATGTCCCTACCGCCAAAACACCTATCGCGGGTCGAAAGTCCGCTAGGACGGGAAGCGCATCGAATCGGTCCTCTACGAAGTACAGCAGACGGACGAAACCAACTGCGACGACCGCCGCCACAACTCCCAGCAATGCATAAAAACCCAGTTCGGTGGGATGCACCAGATGATGCACTTCTGCAGTTAGTACCGATTCGTCACCTACGAGAACTCGCCACACGGCGTTAGCTGCAACTGCGGAAATGACCACCGTTGAAAAGCCTCGAGCGGTAAATGATCGGAGCACCACTTCCAAGGCGAAGAAGACCCCTGCGAGCGGGGCATTGAAAACTGCGGCGATTCCCGCAGCGGCTCCAGCCGCGACGAACGTAGAGCGTCGCCGGTCTGACATTCGAAATAGCCGTGCCAGCGTCGAACCCAATGCTGAGCCAATTTGGACAATCGGGCCCTCTCGACCAGCTGAGCCTCCTGACCCAATGGTGAGGGCTGAAGCGACCGCTTTAACGTAGGCAACTCGAGTTCTGATTCGTCCCCCTCGACGATTTACGGCCTCCATGACTTCGGGAACACCGTGGCCTTTGGCTTCTGGGGCTGCGCGGGTTACTAGCGGCCCGACGAGAAGCCCTCCGATAACGATTCCGGGTAGATACCGGAATGGTCCAAGGATGTCCGACCAGGCAGCCAGTCGACCGAAGACCTCTTCACTGAGGAAGTCGATTAAATAGTGAAAGGCGACTGCCGCTAACCCCCCGATCAATCCAATGACAACAGCCATGAGGGCGAACGTCTGATTTTCGGTCAGACGAATGCCCGCTAATTGTCTTCCGAATGTTCGAACTTGGAATATTCGTCCAAGAAGATTGCGGACTCGTCGTGGCATCAGGCGCCGACCGTAGCTGCTCTCGCCGTCATCTGCCTCAGCGGGGCAGTCAATAATCGCCCTTTCATTTGTATTAAGTATGCCTAACATTCTGCTGTCCGATTCGTCCGGGCAGGCTGGTAGGGTCATTGTGTGGCGTACGAACCAACCGAACATCACCCCGCTTTCGAGGAATACAGCGAAGCGATCTTTGAGCTAGCCGAAGATGGCGTGCCTGTCATCCAAGCCAGGATCTCCGAGCGGCTTGAGGTTTCTCGACCAGCGGTAAGTGAAATGATTCGACGGATGGAAAGTGAAACCCTTGTCAACGTCGGCGATGACGGCGAGATCACTCTCACCAACGAAGGCAAAGATTTAGCTACGACTATCGTCCGACGGCACCGCCTCGCCGAATGCTTTCTTACCGACATGCTTGGGCTGAACTGGACTGACGCTCACAACGAGGCCGGGCGGTGGGAACACGTGATCTCACCTCTCGTTGAAACGGCGATGTTAAGAACGTTGGGACAGCCCCAAACCTGCCCTCACGGAAATCCGATCCCCGGCAGTGGATATGAGGCACCCCAAGGGGCAGTGGTCCTTTCCGAAATTGATGCCGGAGATGCCTTTACCGTTGTTCGCATCCGTGAAGAGTTGGAGTGGCAAGCAGGTCAACTCGAATTCCTTGAGAACAGTGGACTCATGCCAGGCCGATCCGGTGTTGTGTTGTCCTTGGCCCCGGATGGAACAGCAACCCTGGAAGTGGACGACGGTCCATTCGGGGTTGGTGGACCGACTGCAGACCTCATTGTCGTAACCCCGGCAACATGACCGCAGCCGCTGCCCGCGCTGTCACCATTGAGGACCTCGAACATTCTTATGATCAAGACCCTGTTTTGCACCGGGTCTGCCTCGACGTTGAACCCGGCGAGTCAATGGCTTTGCTGGGTCCTAGCGGTTGCGGAAAGACAACGTTGCTGCGGCTCATCGCGGGACTCGAAAAGCCTTCGGGCGGAACGGTCTGCATCGGTGACGAAGTAGTTGCAGGTAGCGCGTGGGTTCCGCCCGAACGCCGAAACGTTGGAATGGTGTTTCAGGATTGGGCTCTGTTCCCCCACCTTTCAGTAGCGGCCAACGTCGCCTACGGAATCAAGAAATCACCCGATCGAGTTCGAGAAGTGGCAGCGACGCTAGACATGATGGATATCGCCGATCTCGGGGACCGTATGCCGGCAACGCTCTCCGGCGGCCAGCAACAGAGAGTCGCACTCGCGAGAGCCCTTGCCCCTCGCCCGAGTGTGCTCCTTCTTGACGAACCATTCTCGAATCTCGACACAAACTTGCGAATAGAGGTTCGGACGGAGGTTCACCGACTATTGACGAGCCTAGGCATTACTTCAATATTCGTCACTCATGATCAAGATGAAGCGTTCATCGTCGGAGATCGCGTCGCGGTAATGCGCCAAGGCCGCATCGTTCAAACCGACACTCCTAGAGTTCTCTACCACCAGCCAATCGACCGCTGGACCGCCGAATTCGTGGGGAAAATGTCAGTATTGGCTGCCGACGCGCTCGGCGGAACAGCAAGATGCTCGCTTGGTTCTATACCCGTGAATTCCGATGTCCGAGGGCCGGTAGACGTGGTACTTCGCCCCGAACAGCTGTCCCTAGAGCCCGGGGACCAAGCCACAGTGCAACTTGTCGAATACTACGGTCACGACGCAATGGTTTTTGTCGCCCTTGGGGAAGAGCAACTACGAGTTCAATGCGGGCCTTCAGCACGATTTGCCGTTGGGGATCGAGTCCGAGTGACGTTCACCGGGCAGACGGCATCGGCCTTCGAGATTACTTGACTGGAACCTAACCAGCCTCACTCCCCTAACACCCCCAAAGGCATCGCGTGCCGGCTTTGGGGGCGAAAACTGGCCAAGGTTTCGCACAGTCATTTTGATTCCGATCGCTGCTCAGGGAGCAGTGGGTGTCCACACGCATAGGAGAGTTCACATATCACGTCCGATAATATAAGGCTCGCTTTACATTTTCTCTCAGGTATGTATATTCTACCGTCCATGTATAAGCACCTAATCTCCGTTCTCGTGGCATTTACCCTCATCGTTACTGCTTGCGGCAGCTCCGACCGACTGCAAATTGAAGGATTAGCAGCAGAGATAAATCCTGGTGAATGCGCGGAAACCACGGACCGTACCGTCACCATTTATTCGGGCCGTAAAGAGAACCTCATCGAACCTGTGCTCGAAGCGTTCACATGCGCGACGGGTATCGACACGGAGGTCCGCTGGGGAAGCTCAACCCAGTTGGCTCTCCTGATCGACGAAGAAGCCAACCGAAGTGCAGCAGACATTTTTCTAAGTCAGTCTCCGGGACCCGTTGGATTCCTCGAGTCAAAAGACCTCTTGGGAACAATAAGTGCTGAACTCCTCAGCCTCGTATCAGAAGAGAACCGATCTACTAAGGGCAGCTGGATCGGATTCTCAGGAAGAAAGAGGGTGCTCGTTCACAACATCGATCTTGTCACTGACGATGAACTCCCAACTTCAGTCTTCGAGCTAACGGACGAAAAGTGGAGGGGCAAGGTTGCCATCCCTGGAACAAACGGCTCGTTCGTCGATTGGTTCACTGTGTTTCGAGACCAGTACGGCACAGATGTAGCCACCAAGTGGCTGAACGACATGGTTGAAAACGACGCTCGCTATTACCCGAACAACCGCTCGATCGTAGAAGCTGCAGGCCGTGGTGAAATCGAGATGGGCCTTGTTAACCACTACTACAACTATCAAGAGGTTGCTGCGGCGGGAGATGCCCACAGAGCGAAGAACCATGACCTCGATGACAACGACATCGGTTCTCTTCTGATCATCACCGCAGCCACCGTCTTAGCTTCGGCGAAGAACCAGACGGAAGCACATGAACTACTGGCCTACTTGTTGAGTGCTGCCGTGCAGAACTATTTCACGAACCAGACTCTCGAATATCCGCTCGCTGCCGGCGTTAAACCGAATGCTGCACTTCCTCCCCTAACAGCATTAGAGATTGGTTCAGTGGACTTTGACGCATTGGGAGGCGGGTTTGACGAAACAGCTCGAATTATCGAAGCGAGTGGCATACAAAACCAATGACTCAGACACGGGCGCCTAGGCAGCTTCACGCCATCGGTCTTGTTTGCGCCCTGCCGTTCGCCTTTCCAGGGCTCTACCTCATTTGGCGGAACTTTACGTCGCGGGCCGATCCACTGGGTTTGCTATTTGCAAATCAGACCTTGCAACCCCTTTGGCGCACCCTCCGTCTCGCGATTTTGGTCTCAATTTCCGCGGCGTGTTTAGGAACTGCGCTGGCCTGGTTGACAACAAGAACCGACCTTCCCTTTCGGAGACTATGGCGGGTAGTACTGCCTATCCCACTGGTGTTCCCTACCTTTATCGGCGCAGCTGCCTTCATCCGAACGCTCAATCCCGGTGGACTTGCCAATGACTTGTTCGGATCCATCGGGGTTAACCAAACCCCAGAACTTCACGGACTTTTCGGAGCATGGCTTGTTCTGACATTGTTCTGTTACCCCTACGTCTATTTGCCCGTCGCAGCTCGTCTCCGTCAGCTTCCTGGATCGTTCGAACAAACCGCGCGACTACTCGGCGACTCCATCCCACAGCTATTTCGCCGCGTGGTATTACGCCAGATTTCGGGATCGCTAACCGCCGGAACACTTTTAGTGTTCCTCTACACCATCAGTGACTTCGGCGCAGTGCAGCTAATGCGATACGACACTCTGACCAGAGCCATCGAATCCAACTACCTAGCTCGACCTCCAATGGCGTTTGCATTGAGTTTGATACTGCTCGCTTTCGCGGGCTTCGTAGTGGCAGTGGAGCGAAGAATAAATCGACGCTTACCTGAGGTCACAACCCATCGCGCCCACGAGGCAGCAAGATATGAACTAGGCGGTTGGAAAAGTCCCGCTATTTTATTAGTGGGAGCAACTTTCGCGCTCAGCACTTTAGCGCCCATTACAGCCCTATTAGATTGGGCCTCGGACGGTCTACTCAGAACCCAACGAGGCGGGCGCCCCCTCACCATCAACCCTTCCAAGGTCTTTGAAGCGACAGCCAACACTCTCTCCTCCAGTGTTGCCACGGGAGTCGTCGCTCTCATCGCGATTATTCCGATCGCAATCTTGGCCGGCCGGTACCGCGACCGCATTGGGCGTTTTACTCATTCGGTCGTAATCGCGACTTTCGCGGTTCCAGGAATTCTGATTGCGTTGTCCTTGCGATTTTGGACTCTCCGATCCGGCTTTGTTGGGGACCTCTTGTACGACTCAATGCCCCTCCTAATTTTCGCCTATGTCCTTCGCTTCGGTTCATTGGCAATGGGCATCGCGGTGGTATCAGTGAAGGCTGTCCCCAACCGTCTCCATGACGCTGCAGCAACCCTCGGGGCAGATAAATGGCGGAGCTTTCGCAGTGTCGACCTACCAACCATGCGACCTGGACTACTCGCAGCCGGCGGTCTAGTCGTGCTGTCCACGATGAAAGAACTGCCCATCAGCCTCATAGTGGCCCCAATCGGTTTCCCGACGTTGACCACACGAATATTCGGATCCTTCGAAGAAGCCTTCGTGGCCGAAGCGGGCATCATGGCCCTAGTACTCGTGTGTGCGTCAGCGGTTCTATCGTGGTTCCTTGTACTACGACGCGCCGACCACCTGTGAAACCATGCACGAGCCGCCAGCTGCACCGCGAGCTCCAACTGTTTTCACCCAAAGAGATATCTCAACTTGTTACCGGGGCCCGTTATCGGCGACTCTAGAGATATGAATCAGTCGACCAGTGAGCACTTTGACGTGCTGATCGTTGGTGCAGGAATTTCAGGAATCGGCGGCGCGTACCACCTGCAAAACGAATGCCCCGACAAGAGTTTCGTAATTCTTGAAACCATGGACGGCTTTGGTGGTACCTGGAAAACCCACACCTACCCCGGCATCAGATCGGACAGCGACCTCTATACCTTCGGTTATGGATTCAAACCTTGGACGGGACCGCCAATCGCCAGCGCAGACGAAATTTTGAGCTACATGGCTGAGGTTATTGAAGATAACGACATCTCACGCCACATCCGATACGAACACACCATCAAGACCGCGGAATGGTCAACCGACGACAAGTTTTGGACATTGAAGGTCAGACATAAAGACAGCGAAGAACAACTGACCTTCACGTGTGGATTTCTGTGGATGTGTCAGGGCTACTACAGCCACACAGATCCCTACACACCCGACTGGCCTGGCATGGACCGATTCCAAGGCGCGATCGTCCATCCTCAAACATGGCCTGATGATCTTGATTACACCAACAAGAAAGTGGTTGTCATAGGTTCCGGGGCCACAGCGGCGACACTCATCCCAGCCGTGGCGGACAAAACTGAACATGTGACGATGTTGCAGAGGTCGCCAACATTTTTTGTAGCTCGCCCAAATAGCAACGAACTCGCTGATACCTTGCGCCAGCTAGATATCCCAGACGAATGGACTCACGAGATAGTTCGAAAGAAAATCCTTTTCGATCAACAACAAGTCGTCGAGATGTCTTTCAAATACCCCGACCTGGTCCGAGAGGAGCTTTACAACGGCATCCGGGAAATCTTGGGCGAAGACTACGACGTCTCCGAACACTTCGAGCCCGCGTACCGGCCTTGGCAACAACGCATTGCGCTCATCCCAGACGGTGATCTCTTCCATTCGATTGCTTCAGGGGACGCGTCAGTTGTCACTGATGAAATAGCGACCTTCACTGAAACCGGAATTGAAACAGCTAGGGGTGACCTTCTCGAAGCGGACATCATCGTTACTGCTACAGGTTTCGATCTCAACATCCTCGGCGACATTTCATTCACGATCGACGAAGAACCTCTCAATTTTTCCGACACCGTCGGGTATCGGGGGATGATGTTTACGGGCATACCGAACATGATTTGGGTTTTCGGTTATTTCCGTGCGAGTTGGACTCTTCGGGCTGACCTTATTGCTGGATATGTGTGCCGGCTCCTGCAGCACATGGACAAGCAAGGCGTCCAAATGGTTGCGCCTACACTGCGCGCCGAAGATCGAGATATGGAACTACTTCCGTGGGTGGCCCCTGAAAACTTCAACCCCGGCTATTTGATGCGCTCGATACATCTCATGCCAAAACAAGGCACCGTGGACCCATGGCGACACACACAGGACTACTGGAAAGACAAAGACGAGTTGCCCCTAGCTGAGTTAGATGACGGTGCCCTGGTCTACAAATAGGACCTATCCAAACGAAAGTAAAAGAAGCCGACTAGCTCGTCGCCTAGCCTGGAAACAAGTTAAAGGGGCAGAGTTATGCACGATCTCGTTATACGAGGCGGTCAGGTTATTGATGGCACCGGCACGCCCGCACATCAAGCCGACATAGCCATAGACAATGGAATCATCACTGAAGTCGGTGAGGTACAGGCGTCTGGCCGGGAGGAGATCGATGCCGCGGGGGCCCTCGTGGCCCCAGGGTTCGTCGATATTCACACCCACTATGACGGTCAGGTCATCTGGGATCCCGATATCAGCCCATCGAGTTGGCATGGGGTCACCACAATCGTCATGGGTAACTGCGGTGTCGGTTTCGCGCCCGTTCGCCCCGACCGCCACGAATTCCTCATTAGCGTCATGGAAGGAGTCGAAGATATTCCAGGCGCCGCGCTGAGCGAAGGTGTCAGCTTCGACTGGGAGACCTTCCCTGAATACCTCGACGCTGTAGAAGCTCTCCCGCACGCCATTGACATCGGAGCGCAAATGCCGCATTCGGCACTTCGGGTATATGTCATGGGTGATCGAGGCCGCGATCACGATGAGGTTGCGACAGAGGAAGAGATCGCCGAAATGCGACGTCTGACTCGTGAAGCCCTCGACGCAGGCGCACTGGGTTTCACTACCTCGCGAACGATCAACCATCGAGATCGCGATGGCAACCAGATTCCGACACTCACTAGCGCGCCCGCAGAATTATGGGGCATCAGCCAGGCGCTAACCGACCATGAGGCTGGCCACATGGAGATCGTCTCCGATTTTCGGGACCTTGACGTCGAGTTCGAGATCTTCGAAGGAATGACCGAAGCTGCGGGATCACGATTGTCGGTGTTGTTATCCCAAGACGATCGGGCACCTGAGAAGTGGCGCGAGGTTCTTGATCGAATCAACAACGCACGGGCGGAAGGTCAAGACATCACCGCGCAGATAGCGGCGCGTCCGATCACTCTGCTCTTGGGTTTACAAAGTTCTATGCACCCGTTTATCACCTGCCCGACGTACCGCCGGGAGTTAGCAGATCTTGATCTGGATGAACGGGTTGAGCGAATGCGGGACCCCGAAATGCGGGCGACCCTCATTGCTGAGCATGCTGATCGAACTCGCGGCATGTCCGGGATGATCGCCCAGTCCTTCCATAAAATGTTTCCGCTTGGCGACCCACCCGACTACGAGCCACAACCTGAGACCAGCGTCCTCGGTCGCTCCCTAGAAGCCGGAGTCGAACCGGTGGAATTGGCATATGACACACTCCTCAGCCGCGACGGCAAGGAACTCATGCTCTTTCCTTTAGCCAATTTCTCTGACGGCAACCATGATGCTCTTCGCGAGATGAACCTCGCCGAGGGCACGTTGCCAGGCTTAAGCGACGGTGGCGCGCACTGTGGCGTGATTTGCGATGCCAGTTTCCCGACCTACATGCTCACGCATTGGGCTCGCGATAGGGACCGGGGTGAACAGCTACCGCTCGAGTATCTGGTGCAGCGCCAGTGTCGTGACACCGCCCGCCAAGTCGGACTCGAAGACCGGGGTACCCTCGAGCGCGGAATGATCGCCGACGTCAACGTCATTGATTTCGATCGGCTGAAACTCCGACCACCGGAAATGGTTCATGATTTACCCGCGGGTGGACGCCGATTGGTTCAACGAGCCGACGGCTACATCGCGACCATCAAGAGCGGCGAGGTGATTTTCCGTGAGGGAGAGGCCACCGGCCTGCACCCCGGGCAGCTACTCCGCGGTCCGCGTAGAGCGGCCCACTAATGCTGACCGGCTGGCGCTGACTACACAACATCGTTAGGGGCGGTCAGCCGTCGCAGCCGGTTCGTGTCTGGACCTCAACGCGGCACCAGACCGTCTCCGGATCGGGTCACCACAAGCCTTTTACCGTTGCGACATAAATTGAGGAGAGCGTCCTCACAGCGCGCTGCAACGGCAAGTTTCGGGGCGCCTAGACCCTCATCACACACCAATTAGCCGCCGGCCGTCAGGTCACGAACCACACCGCCACCGGTGATGACGACGCGTTGACCTACACGTAACCAATGTTGTCTGCACCGAATTGTCCAAGGTGACCAGTTACCTTCGATACGCTCGCTGGCTGCTCAGTCGGACCTGACAACTCTCGATGCTTCCTTGTCACAGAGGTATTCCGACTCCCAGCCACCAGCTAGAAGCTTTGTTATCTCGGCACTGGAAGTAACCCAGGTGGTCCGATCCTCATCAGTGGACGTGGCGAATACCACACCTAGGAGCGAATTGTCCTCATACAGCCCCGCACCGCTATCACCTCTGCCAGTAGCGGCATCGACCTCGTAACCATCTCGTTGGTATCTGTTTTGCCCTCCGATCTCTTCTATTACCACCGGAACCTGGCGTCGGATATGGGCCTCTACCATCCCTGAACGGAGACCACCGACAATCAGGACCCGGCCTCCGCCCCAACGGTCGGCCATGTCAACTGGTGGAACATCTAGGCCTGGGACCAAGATCAACGCTAGATCCGTGCTGGTATCCAGAGCCACTATGGCGCCTGGATGCTCCCCGGCATCCCTGATGGTGACGCGGACCGTTGAGGCCCCGATCACCAAGTGGGCTACGGTCACCACTATGTCGCCCCCCACGGCCACTCCTGATCCCTTCGTCTTAGAGACGTGGCCACATCCGGTGGTTTGGATAGACACGCTCCGTTCGTTGGGGGAAGCGGCCTCATCTACCAGTCCACATGCCCCTAAGAGAACCGCCGTTGCCATGCAAAGAACTACAGGGAGCCGGCCGATCACCGAACCCAAGATCGACGGTGTTCGAGCTAAACGGGCCGAACCGAGCGCACAGTAGTCACTCGCCATCTACCAAGCCTCTTCGACAGGGCTACCCACGCTGATAACGATCGCGTGCCCACTGCTACCATGCTTTGCAATGCGTCGTGGCTTCCTTCTCCGATCGGTGGAGAGACTCCTCGATCCCGACGAGAACCTGGTGGGCGTCGTATTCATGTGGAGCCGACATCCGTGGATGATGCCATTTGCCGGTTGCGCCTTCGTTGGCCTGGTAACCGTAACAGGGGCGGCGGGAATCGCTGAATGGTCGGTACGCCTAGGCTTGGGAGCGGTCGGTGCGACACTAGCTGCTGTCTCGACCACCCAGTACCGAGTGCTAGCCCACACCACACGCTCTCTGGTCTTGTGCCGGGCAGGACGGATCCGCCAGGTGGCCACCGGGATCATTGAGCGATTACCCGACGACGTAACGATTACCAGGCTGGGAACCACAATGGTGACCTCTGAGTGGATGCTCGCCAAAGTCCGATACACGGTACCCAGAAATTTCGGCCAAGCCATGGAAGCTGCCTGTCACCGGTAAACCTCCGAGGTAGGAGCGTCCCAACAACCCAATGAGGGCGTCGGAAAACGAGGACACGGCCCCACGGTCGAAACCGTGGGGCCGTGTCCCAGCAAGCCGAATATGTTCTAAGGAGGGACTTCTGATTAGAGTTCGGTCTGCTGATTGAGGTAGGACTTTTCAGCTAGGCCATGCCATTCAACGACTCCGTCGCGGAACTTGCGCCAGGGCTCAAGAATCGCCTTGAAGTTTGGATCCTCACCAGCGATGCGGTCCAACTCGTTCTCGGTCTCCTCTTTGAAGGCCGACATGAGTTCGGGAGAGAACTCGCGAATTGTGGCGAACTCTTTGATCTTCTGAAGGTCCCGCTGGTTCAGCGTGTCGTAAGTAGCCATGCAGTTCATGTTGGCGTATGCCGCTGCGATTTCAATGGCCGCCTGATACTCCTCGGGTAGCGAGTTCCAGTTGTCGAGATGAATCTCAACCTCAAGTGCGGTGCCGGGCTCCCACCAACCAGGGTGGTAGTAGAACAAATCACCACCGAGCTGGTCGAGACCCAAGATGAGGTCGTCGGTCGGGCCGACGAACTCAGCGGCGTCAATCGCACCAGTCTGGATAGCGGTAAGAATCTCTCCGCCGGGAATCGAAACCTGCTCGCCTCCGAGGTTGTTGAGCACGGCGCCACCGATACCGGGAATACGCATAGTAAGCCCTTGCAGATCGGCAACCGTATTGATCTCCTTGGAGAACCATCCGCCCATTTGACAGCCTGTGCCGCCCGCCGGGAAGAAAATCATGTTGTGCTCTTCAGCGTAGAACTCCTGGAGCAACTCGATCCCTCCGCCTTGATAGAGCCAAGCATTCTGCTGGCGCTGGTTCAAACCGAAAGGCACTGCGGTACCGAACTGCTGCACCTTGCTGATCCCCACGTAGTAATAGGACGCTGTATGACCCATCTCCATGCCCTTATCGCGCACTGTGGGTAGCACCTGCCCACCGGCAACAATTTCACCAGCCGGGCGGGGATTGATCTTGAACTTGCCTCCGGTAAGGCGTGACACCGCATCCGAAAAGACTTGAGCTGAACCGAAGATGGTTACCAGGGCGGTCGGCCAGCTAGTACCCATTTCCCATTCAATGTCGGGCAAATCCGAGCTGAGCTCAACTGGCTTTACAGTAGTAGCCGCTGCGGTTCCAGTTCCTCCATCGTCGTCTCCACCGCAAGCAGCGAGGATCGCACCACCGGCGGCTAAACCACCAATCGCGAATCCGGCCTGGGTAAGGAATTTTCGGCGGTCGACACCAGCCTCTACTTCATCGACTTCTTGCACCTCGGTCATTTGGTGAACTCCCCTATTACTCTTCCTATGGTTTTATAGCGACGGCTTCGTTCGCGCTAAGCACCAAGAAGACGTCTAGTCACCGATTGTGACACAGGGATTGTGACACAGAAATTGTGACACGCGCAAACGGCGGGCTGCCTCAATTCAAATTAGAGACTCAAGCGCCGCTGAACACCCTGTAAGAAAACTCTGTGATGCCCGGGAAAGCTGCGAAAAGCACGATGGCGATGGACTGTATAACCATGAAGGGGATTGCTCCCTTATGAATATCGGCCGTGCTGACTTCGGGGGGTTTCACACTCTGTAGGTAGAAGAGCGAGAACCCCACTGGTGGTGAAATAAATGCCATGTTGAGGTTCACCGCCATAAGCACGGCAAACCAGACCTTTTCCTCTGGCGTGAAAGCCATCGCCTCCATTGCCGGGACGAAGATTGGCACGACGATGAAAGTAATTTCCAGGAATTCGAGGTTGATACCTAAGAGGAACACGGCGACCATCGCAACGGCCACAAACCCGTACTTACCTCCCCCGACTGCAGTCAACCATTCCGAAGTCTGGTCCGAACCACCGAGTTGGAAAAACATCTGACTGAAAAAGGTCGAAGAAAACAACAAGGTCATCACTAACACCACGATGTTCAACGTCGAGGTTCCAGCTTGTTTGAGCGCCGTTGGGGTCAGCCTCCACTCAGCCGTACAATGAGTCGCGCCGTCACGAACCAAAAGCTTGTCCACATACCAGTTCATGCAGGCCAACAGCAACGCCCCAAAGACACCAACGGAACCTGACTCTGAAGGGGTCGCTATCCCTTGGAATATCGAGAATAAGACACCCACAATCAGCGCCAGTATCGGCACGATCGATACCACCACTTCAACGGTCAACATGCCACCGGTCATCATGAGCACCAGGAACACCACGAAGACCACTGCCATGACGATCAGCGCCAATTTGGGACTCATGATCAGCATTACCAAGCCGAGCATCACAGCCATCATTAGTGAAACCTTCACAGCTGTCAGCGTGCCGACTTTGCCTGGCAGGGTGCGCTGCTCTTTGGGCATAGCCGGGCCATAATCGGGCCGTAGATAGGAGACCCCCAACGCATAGGCGATGTAGAGACCACTCATAATCAGCCCCGGGATCAGAGCTCCGGCGAACAGCCCAAGGATGCCCACCCCCAACTGCTGGGCTAACAGAATCAACACCAAGCTAGGCGGAAGCATCTGAGCCAAGGTCCCCGATGCGACGATCACTCCAGTCGACAATTTATTGTCGTAGCCCAACTTGACCATGGCGGGCAGCGAAAGCAGGCCCATGACAATGACCGTGGCGGCAACGACTCCAGTTGCTGCAGCCAGTAGGGTTCCCACCACCACCACGGCAGCCGCAACCCCACCACGGAGCGGGCCCATAAGCATCCCTATGGCATTGAGTAGTCGCTCAGCGAGGCCCGATCTTTCCAGAATGGCGCCCATTAGCACGAACAGCGGCACCGCCAGAAGGGTCTGATCTTCGAGCGCATTCTGCCATCGGCCGGGCAGAACGTTCAGCGTGTTCGGGTCGAAGGTTCCGGTGAGATCACCGATGAATGAAAAGACAAGGGCGGTCGCGACAAACGAAAAGGCGACGTTGTAGCCGGTAAGGATGAGCACCATGAAAACGGCAAACATCACCATCGAGAGAACGACACTCAGCTCCATCGACCCGCCCCTACTCGATCCGCTGGAATTCGTCGGCTTCTTGAAGGTCGGCCAGATCCTCACGGCCGATTATTACGAACCCGGTCTTAATGATCTCAGCGAGAAGCTGAAGTCCAAGTAGCACGACTCCGACAAAGGTAAAGAATTTAATGGGTCCAATGGGTAGCGACCCCGCGTCCCACGCGGTCTCCCACGAGTTCCAGACACGCCAGCCAGCCGGCCACTCTCCGGAGAATTTCATGCCAAGGCCCTTCCGGCTGTAATCCCAGAGGAGCCGGATAGCAACGATGACAAAGGGCATGAAGAAGAACACATGCATAATGAAATCCAACCAAGCCTTGCGGCGGTTGGAGAATGCATGCCACCAAAAATCGATGCGAGGGTTAATCCCGTCGCGCACCCCGTAGTTCAGCCCGATGAGGAACATAAATGCGAACGTCATCCAGGCAAAACTCATCATCTCGCCGATGATGATGTCCGTTTCGATGTAGCGGCCGGTGTAGCGGGTGACCACGTTGAAAAACGACACTAAGAAGACAAGCCACCCCAGGTATTTAGCCAACCCACCAGTGAAAGCGGTGATCTTCTCAAGCCTCACACGCAAAGCATGAATAGCGGTCAATCGCAGGCTCAGGGCGAAGAGGGCAACCAGGCAGAGCCAGTGCCACCAGGCGAGGTTGCCAATCAAGTAGTCCACTCCGACCACCGTGGCAATCGCCGAAACCAACATCAGCGCAGCAACGACGACACCCAGCGGATGGATTCGACACCACAGAGCGACGTCTCGCTCGATTCGGATGGGTTCGATCTGATCGCCCATGGGAGCGTCTGATGCCTCAGGTTCTGGTCTCTCAACAGGAGCACCATGCTGGCTCTCGGACATACTCACCCCCAATTCGACTTCCGGATCGACGCACTAAAATACTTCCGGCCTTAGCGACAAGAGCAACTTTGTATCACAAATCTAGCTTGCCTACCGAAACCGGCGAGACCCCAAATCGCTGTACCTCGCTTCACCGCCGGTGAAAATCCACCGCTATCACTGCCTGTCGAGCTACCCGCCACCAACTACGCGAATACTGCGCTCAGCGAGAAGCCCAGGACTTCGCTGTTGCCGACACGAGACAATCAGCGCTGATGCTTTCGAGCTCAACCTCCGTGAACCACAATGGCGAACTCAAGAAGTCGCCTCGACGAAGACGCGAAAGAAGGGAAGTGACGCTGGAATTCAACAGCTGGGGTATTTCTCCTATCCAAATAGGTATAATTATCCCTCGTGAAAGTCTCGCAAACCACGGTCGTCACACCGGCCATCGGGAATATCTGGACTGACGTACGCGGGCGCGCCATAGCTCGGTGCGTTATTATTGCTCCACGATTTTGTGACACAATATTGGAGATCTCCGGAAGGTAAATCTTGCGTAAAGGCAGTGTGGCGTATCGTGTTATGGACAGCCTCCGTGACGACCTGTTTGATGGCAAGATCCCACCCGGAACATGGCTGCGCGAGGAACTCATCGCCGAACGCTTCGAGGTCGGCCGATACACGGTCCGCTCAGCTATCGAGCAGTTGGTCAGCACCGGCCTGCTGGTCCACGAACCTAACCGCGGCGCCTACGTGTCCCCAATCTCCACAGAGCGGGTCGAACGCCTCTTCGAGTTCCGTCGGATCATTGAGGTGGGAGCTCTTCGGCTAGCACTCGAAACCGAAGCCGATTTGTCAAAAATTGTTGCCGTCGCCGAGATAATGGAATCCTTCAAGATGGACACCCCTTGGCACATAGTCATCGAAGCGCATAACGACCTCCACCGGGCCATCGTCGCCGCGTCAGGGAACCCCCGACTCCTCGATACCTACGATCGATACCGGGATGATCTCCAGTTCATGTTGTCCTATCTAGGCGAAGTCCATTCCGTGGATACTTTTGTTCAGCACCACCTAGAACTGGTCAACCAAATCCGCCTGAACGGCATAGAAGCCCTCGAATTACTTGAGTTCGACCTTTCCCAGTTCGGGGTGCCACCACTGTTAGAGGCCCTCTCCGGACTCGAGGAGACCACATATTCAAGGTACCCGAGCTAACCAACTATCGATAGAACAGCCTTCTGTTTCCCGCTCTAGCCGACTCCGGCTCCTTTCGCGATCATCGTCAGTTTGCTCCACTCGCTTCAAGCGCCGCCTCGGCAAACGCTAGCGCGGATACCAGAAGGGGAATCATCGATTTCAGGACCGTGGTCAGCTACCCATTGTTTCGCGGAAATAGTGCGGTGAGTCGCTATTGGTAAGCATCGTCTGGACCATTCAAACGACGAAGGTGGTTTAGATATGGTCCCCAACGCCATACCATCTCGTCCCCATCTCGGTACCGCGTCACTACGAGCTGTTTGTTATTGAGATAAAGATTCAAACGCCCGTCCTCATAACGTGCAGCCACATTTATCTCCGCGCCCCCGACCCCCTCGTCGCTCATCAGCAAACCCCCAACAGTCAGGTCGTGAATCACCCCTCCGCCGGTAGTTACGATCCGGGTTCCTGCCTGCTCGTTTCGTTCGATGTGTCCCTTCAATGGGCCCTTGTATACCTGCCACACTCCGCGAAGGTCGGGCGCGTCCATCGGTAGGGGTTCGTCGCAACCTGCCAATACCAACGGTGGCCATTCTCTCCACCTTCCGGGTGGTGTGCGAACCACCGGTAGATCGACCGCTTTGGTTACCGTCGAATCGAGCGTCAGTGCCAGGATCGGTATGTCATAGTGGTCGGCGGCGATCGGGGGTCGAGGCGGGTTCCGCCGGACCCTGATTGGTGCCAACAGCATTGCACCGAGCGACTTGGCCACCTGCATGGGTTTCATCAATTTCCCACCTCCGTCTACTTCTGGAACTTCGTTGCAGTTTCTAACCGCTCCCTGCAATGCCTTAACTGTGATCAACATCGATGACTGGGGAGGCGGGGGTGCCGGCTACGCGGATCTCAAGGATCAGATCACCGGGTTCGACC
>Ga0066857_10000085_pt1 | contig 32054 bp, 26 predicted proteins | sample ETNtaG_2_FD_65602 | JGI IMG/M metagenome (GOLD analysis project Ga0066857, IMG submission 65602) | Marine microbial and viral communities from oxygen minimum zone, Eastern Pacific Ocean - ETNP201406SV203 | ecosystem: Environmental > Aquatic > Marine > Oceanic | place: Pacific Ocean: Eastern...
GGTGGCAGAGGCGCCGGTCGAGGCCAGCGAGGAGATCAGTGAGGAGGAGTTCGAGGAGTTCGATGAGGAGGAGTTCGAGGAGTTCGATGAGGAGATCGAGGGGGCGCCTGCGGAGGCTGCCGCACCAGTGGAGACAGCGGTTCCAGTGGAGGCAGCGGTTCCAGTGGAGGCAGCGGTTCCAGTGGAGCCCAGTGAGGAGATCAGTGAGGACGAGTTCGAGGAGTTCGACGAGGAACTAAGTGAGGACGAGTTCGACGAGTTCGAAGACTTTGACGAGGACTAGGAAGAGCCCCTAGCCAACTGGTTCTCCGCCTTCTCCCATGAAAGCTAGCCTACTCATGGAATCTTCTTCCAGCATATGGGAAACGACCGAATCGGGGACCGATGCGCCCAACACCGTCCTCACTGCCTCGATGTCGGAGACCGTCGACAGCATCTGAGCCGTTGCCCTCACCCTCCATCCCTCGAATGACTCACGATCCTCGAGTTCGCCGAGGATGACCGGCCAGCCCGAGGACTCGTAGAGCTCTGCGGTACCGACATCTGTGGTGAACAGGATCCCCGGGAGGCCGTGGTAGCTCTCTGCGTGGGAGACCCAGTTGGGAGGGTCTTCGATGTCAGGGATCTCGACTATGTGCCCGGAAATCCCGACAGATTCCAACCATGCGTCAAGCATCGCGGTCCTCTCGGCGGAGGACCACGGGTTCCTGATGGATGGGGGCTGGTTCGAAGATCCTATGGCGATTATGAGTTTCTTGTCGCTTGCATTCGATGAACGCCAGGCCTCGGCAGCCCTAATCATCAGGGCATGACCTCTGTGGACAGGTTGGAACCTCCCCAAGACGACCACGCCTGCTTCGGGCGCTTCTTCCGGGGGGCTGGGCTCTTGTGGCAGTTCGCTCAATTCGACGCCCCCCAGATATCCGAAATCGCCGTACCGCCCAGATTCCAGTCCCCGGGATCCAGGAATTCTCGGCCCACCGCCAGTTGCAGTTCTGACCCTCTGAGAACCTCCATAATGCCGAAAAGCGACTCACTGAGGGTTCGATGAGATTCCATGGTAGGCAGAATCATCGGATCCTCGGATGGCTCCATTGTCTCCTCCATTGCTTCCCTCCTAGACATCCAGTCCAATACTACTGACTCGGAGTATGATGACCTGTCCGTCCTTGAAAGGGCTTCTGAGAAATGCTCCCAGACCGCAGGCAGGAGGAAGTCGTCGGATCCGGCTACTGATTCGTCTAGCATGGGCTCGACATAGAGGAATAATCGTGCATCCCAACACCTCCACTCGGCTGATGAGCACCATTTCGCGAGAAGTAGTCTGAGTCCAATTGCATCATCTGAGGAACCTTCAGAGAGAAATCTGCCAGCACTTAGTTCCGATGAGCCGTCGATTAGTTCCAAGATCTCCCCCTCTAGGTCCACATCGAAGTCACGGTGGAATCGGGCATCTGCCTCCGGCCTCGATTCCCGGAGGGACTCGCCCTCCATCGCCGAAGAGATGTCCGCCACTCTCATACCCATCAACTGGTCGAGCAGGACTCGGTCGACCAGATGGAGGATTACATCAACCATGCACCCGATGAGCCGCTGGTGTCCAAATACCCTCGCTCGGTGAATTCAGGTGCTAACTTTCCACCGAATTCAAGAATGCGGGGCCATGCCACCACTTACAGTTAGATGCTAGGAGCGCGGATTAGGGATGGCAACGATTGACGAGCAAATCAAGTCCCTAGAGGAGGAGATTTCCAAGACGAAGTACAACAAAGCCACCCAGGGTCACATTGGGAAGCTCAAGGCCAAGATTGCTGCACTCAGACAGAAGCAAGAGAAAGCACAGGCACATTCGAGGTCAAGTGGGGGCAACCAAGGATTCGAGGTGAAGAAGTCGGGCGATGCATCGGTTGCATTGGTGGGCTTCCCCAGCGTGGGGAAGTCGAGCTTAATCTCGCAGCTTACCGAGGTAGAGTCGAATGCCGGTGACTTCGCTTTCACGACCTTGACATGTATCCCGGGAGTGATGGAGCACAGAGGGGCAAAGATACAGATTCTCGATTTGCCTGGTCTGATCAAGGGAGCTTCGGAAGGGAAGGGCAGAGGCAAGGAGATCCTGAATGTCATCAGAGGTTCTGACATGGTCCTGTACGTAATCGACCCATTCCAGAAGTCGCATTTCCAGATTCTGGATAACGAATTGTGGAAGGCTGGGATGAGACTGAATCAGAGACCCCCACAAGTCTTCGTCACAAGGACCAGAAGGGGCGGGATAGAAGTGCGCTCAACTCTCGAGCAGACGAACATGAGCGATGAAGAGATTCAGGGAATTATCAGAGGTTTCGGCATAGTCTCGGCTACGGTGACTCTCAGGACGGATGTCACGGACGACCACATTGTCGACACTCTGGCTGGCAATCGAATCTACAGCAGATCGGTTGTCGTGATCAACAAGATTGATCTCGCCACCGATGACGATCTGGAGAGAGCCTACGAAGGGCTCCCTGAAGATTGGCCCGTTCTAAACGTCTCAGCCAAGACTGGAGAGGGGATTGAGGAGATGAAGGACTTCATCTTCGACAATCTCGGCTTCATGTCGATTTTCCTCAAGCCACAGGGACAGGAGGCGGACATGATAGAGCCACTGATTGTGAAGGATACTTCCACGGTAAGGGACGTCTGTGCCAAATTGCATAGGGATTTCCTCAGGAAGTTCCGGTATGCTAGGGTGAAGGGGCCCAGCGCTAAGTTCGACTGGCAGAGGGTGGGACTGGACCACCGATTGAAGGACGAGGACGTCTTGACAGTGATTCTCAGAAAGTCATAATCGTCTATCGATGTATTCACCAATGTGATGCCTATCCTGCGACATGGGCGAGGGGCTGCTGGGGCTGTTTGACAGTAGGAAGATGAGTCGCCTAGTTTCGCATCTGGACAAGCGGAGGAAGTTGTACCTAGGAGTGTTCACCATCGGCTTCGTTGCCGGTTACCCGGTCGCGGAGTATATCATCGAATGGCTGCTAGAATCGGATGGATACATACCCGATGGAGTGGAGGTAATCATCCTGCAACCTCTCGAAGTGATACTGCTTCAGCTGAGGATAGCAGCCCAGATTGCCATCGGCCTAATGGTGGCCATCATCCTAATCGATTTGTTCTGGATAGGAAGCCGGGCGTTTCCTGATACCGCTGCTCGGATCTCCAGTAGTTCGGGGGCACTCAGGGTTGCCACGGCCATGGCAACGATATTTGTCCTAGGGGTGATGGGTCTGGGATACGCGCACAATGTGTTGATTCCGTTCCTCTTAGACTACCTCGCCCGGGACTCTGCGGCATCCGGACTCCAATCAACCTGGCAGTTGCAGTCTTGGGTCGGATTTGTCACTGGCCTGTACTTCTCCTCAGTATTAGGGTTCCAGGTCCCGGTAATTGCGATTCTTCTCTTGAGGACCGGCCTGGTGGAGAGAAGTACAATTGTCGAGAACAGAGGAATTATCTGGTTCACGGCGCTTTTTCTGGGAGCTCTAATCTCGCCCCCAGATCCTATTTCGCTCTTCCTAGTAGGTGGCCCGATGCTAGTTCTACTAGAGATGGCGCTTCTGTACGACAGGGTAACGTCGAGGGGAAACTAGTCACTCTTCGACGCCCGCTTCTACCTCGGGGACATCCTCCTCCGAAAACTCGGAGATTGTCATCTGCTCATCCGGTGCGAGAGACGCCGCGAGTTCGGCGCTGGTCAGGCCGAGTTTGCTGGCCTCCGACCTGAACCACGCGCGAACCTTCCTGAACTCGACCTCGGGGCACCCGAAGTACTCGGCGAACCTCCGCGTGGTAGTGAGTCGTCGTGTGAGACCATCTCTCCTCCTGTCGATGAGACCCATCACAGCGAGGTCGCGCACGTGGTCGTATGCCTTCTGCCCGAGCATGTCCTTCAGTTGGGACTGCTGCATCGGCTGGTGGTAGGCGATTAGCGCTGCTGCTGGGAGTAGCCTCGGGGGAATGTCTGCCCTGAATGTCTCGGGGAGGAACGAGGACAGTTCGGGCCTAACCTCGAATATCCACCTGCCGGACACGTCCGTGAGTTGCAGTGCGCTCCCCTCCCGCTGCTCGATTATCTTCCGGAGATTCGAGAGGCCGACGTGAATGACTCCCTTCGGCTCCTCTATCATCTCGGATAGCTCCTCGAGGGACATAGATCGACCCGCACCGAACAAGATGGCTTCGAGCACTGTGGTGAGTGGTGGCTCAGACATTTGAGGCCTCCATCGAATCTGACTTCGGGTGTAGCCTCTGAGTCAGTTCGTCGTAGTCCTTCGACTCTCCCCAGAGGTCACCGAGGACGATTCTGCCGTTGTAACCGCCCTCCTGGTCTAGTGAGATGTAGCCCCTGTTGGTTAGGAATAAGGTAGATACGAATGCGGTGACTTGCGACTCGGTCTTGGCCTCCTTCTGGTTCGGTCCCACTTGCGAGGTTCTATTCAACTCGTCTGCGACCTCTCCTAGGACCACGATTTCGGATGACTCGGACCTCGACTTCAGCGCCTCCCACGTTCTCTTCAGGTCGCCCTCGAGGTCCTCGACGTGGAGGCTCCCACTGAATCGTGCTCTGGCCCTATCGTGTGCCTCCCTTCTCTCCTTGGCAATCCTCTCTCTGGTCCTCTGCTCTTCGGCAATCCTACTCGCGTCCTTCAATCCCAAGAGGAGCTCGCCTAGGGTTACTGGTCGCCCCTCCTCGCGGTGGATGCGTCCCTCGAACATGGAGGGGAGAGTCTCGTCGGCCGCTCCGGTCATGACGCCAACCGAGAAGTTGTAGTCGGCGTCATCGAATTCGGCCTCCCAGCCGCCGTCGAAGTCCCAATCCAGTTCCTCCTCGAAGTCCATGGCTCTCTCCTGGCGCTCTATCAGGGAGCTCGCCTGCCCACGAAGGATGGACCATGCCATCCTAATCATGCGACCGCAGGATGGAAGGTCGATGTTCTCGGCTTCCTTGATTTTCTCGTTGAACATCTCGATGAAGCTGGAGAGATCGACGTCCCATGGGTCGAGGTCGCTCGATTGGAACATCTGGAATACCAGTGCCACGGAACGGTCGAATGGGTCGATGAGGAACTGGTGCTCTGCCTCTTCCAGAGTTGACAGTTCCATCAGCCTGTCAAGGAACTTGCTGGTCTCTAGGTTTGGTTGGCCCTCAAGCAGACGGAGGACCACGTCATCCCTCATCTGCTCTCCGAAAATCACTATGCGTCCTCCCTAACTTCGATTTCTTGACTGGGGGCATCTTCGTCCCGCTCCTCCGGGACCGCTTCGGATTCCTCTATGTCCTCGGTGACTTCCTCGGTGCGTTCCCTCAGGTTCTGGAGGCCTTCTCCCTCCGTCTCGGGCAATCCCTCCTCTGGAACCTCGACCCCGGCCCTGTCAGCTAGTCCGCCAAGGCTCGAGGGGGCGGGGAGAGGTTTGGGGGTCTTTGGCATGTCCGCGGGAGAAGGTAATTCGGGCATGGCCTCCTTCTCCACCTCGGAGGCGGCCCTCGCCTTCTCCTCGGCCTCAATCTCCTCGCTGAGGTCCAATGCTGCGGCCCTGTCGAAGTCTGTGATCCTCTGGCTGCACCCGTTTCCTGCGTGGGTGATACCTATGTGGTGGTCGGCTAGGGTGAGGCTGACCTTCCTCAGTGTGACCATGATGAACTGGGCCATGCCACTCCTCATTCTGCAGAGGGCTGCGATCTTCTCAGAGTTGAACGGATCGAGGTTCTGGTCCACCTCATCAAAGTAGTAGAACGGGCTGGGTTCGTAGTCCTGAATCGCGAATATCAGGGCGAGGGCTGCCATAGACTTCTCTCCACCAGATAGGGCGGTCCTCCTGGTGTTCTTGCTCTTGCCCGGTGGGACACAGGCCATCTCCAGGCCTCCGTCGAAGGGACTGTCTATGTTCTCGAGCTTCAGTTCGCCCCTGCCTGTTGGCTGTAGTATCTCGTACACCCTCCGGAAGTTATTGTTGACATGTTCGAAGACGTTGAGGAGGCGTGTCTTGCGCTCGTCCTCCAGTTGGTCTGCTATGGTAGAGAGTTCGTCCCTGCGCTTCCTCAGGAGTTTTCCGTCTGCGATCAAGTCCGTGATACGCGAGGCAGCGGCGTCGTATTGCTCTATGGCGAGCATGTTGACGTCCCCGAGTGCGTGGAGGCGGCGCTCGAGCCCCTGCACGCTCCGCTCCGCCTCCACGACTGTTGGCAGTTGCGCGTCTTCTGGAGGGATTGGTATGCCAGCCGCCCCTAGTTCGGCCACAATCTCGTCCAGAGCCTCACGCCTCTGCTTGATTTGTACGCTAAGTTCCTCTAATCGGCCCGAGATGTTCTGCTTCTCCTGAGAGATTCTCTCCAAGTGGGCCCTCAGGCTCGCCCTCTCCTCGACTATCTCGTCCCTCTTGTCGTTGAGTATCTTCTGCTCCTCGTCGAACTGGGAGGCCTGCTCTCTGAGGTCGAGAAGTTCGGACTCGGACTCTCCAATGCTCGACTTGAGCTCGCCGATCTCCTTCTCGGCCCTAGAGATGGATTCGTTCTGGGACTTAACGCGCCTGTCCAGATCTGCCACCCTGTCCACTAGAATCTTCAGTTGCTGGGTGGATGTCTCGATTGATGCCTCAGACATTACGCGAGTTCTCTCTGCCTCGGTTCTTACCCTCTCTGCCTCTCTGAGTATGTCGGACAGATGGTCTGGGGTGTGGTTCTGGAGGTCCTCTGCGGCCTTGGCCCGGGCAGTCGTCGCTTCCTCAAGGGTGATTCGGGCACTCTCGCATAACCCTGAGAGTCGTGACTTCTCGGTCTCGCACTCATCGAGCTCCTTGTTGGCTGCCTTGAGTTTGGTCCTGATTTCGCTGACTGCCTTCTCGGCCCTGTCCATGTCGGCCTTCCAGTTTCTGACCCTGACCGAGTGATTGTCGTTGTCGAGACCGTGGATCTTGTCCCTGAGTTCCTGTTGGCTCCTGCGGAGCTCCCTCAGAGCGCCGTCGACAGTGGAGAATAGCAGGTCCGCCTCTTGGACAACCATCTCCATCCTGTCAATCCCGGAGTTCCCGGCCCCCGAACCGTCAAATCTCGGGCGGTCCTTCTTCGAGGAGGAGCCTCCAGTCATGGCGCCTGAGCTCTCTATGACTGCCCCGTCGAGGGTGACCATCCGTACTCCTCCCATATTGTCCCTCGCCACGTCCATCGAGTCCACGACCAGCGTGTTCCTCCCAGCATAGCGGACCGCGGTTTCGACGCTTGGGTCGAATTCGAGCAGGTCGTGGACGAACCCTACCACTCCCGGATTCCTCGCCACTAGAAGGGTCCTTCCCTGGGGACGGGAGACTGAGAGTTTGTTGAGAGGCAGGAAGGTCGCCCTGCCGCCGCCATTCTTGCGTAGCCACGTGATGCACTTCGAGGCTACGTGGTCGGAGGTCACGACGATGCTTCTGAGGCCGCCTCCGAAGGCGAATGACAGGGCCTCCTCGTGAGACGGATCCTTCGGGGTCGCCAGCTCTCCTAGGGTCCCGAGGATTCCGTGGATCTCTCCGCTCTCCCTGAGTCTGGATAGTGCTGCTAGTGTGTGTGCCGATCCGGGGGTGCTTGACCTAGCCTCCATTCTGGCCTTGGCCTTGGCGAGACCCATCTCCGCGTTTCTGAGCTTGGATTCGGCCCTGTCCCGGTCATCGACGAGGGACCTCTCCTGCTTCTGCAGACTCATCAGCTCCTTTGCTAGGGACTCTCGGTTGGTTTCGGGACTCGAGTCCTCGAGGTCTTCTCCCATGAGCGCGTGGTCGTCCCTCTCGAGTTCGGCGTTCTCGAATGCCTGTTCTATGTCGGCTAGGTTCTCTGATGCTATCTGAGATCTCTGGTTCGCCCGGTCGTAGTCCAATTGGGCTTGTGAGTATGATGTGTTGGCGGACTGCTCGTCCTCGGTGGCCTTGCCTAGGAGCCTGTTGAGGTCCCGTCCGTGCTTGTCCCCTGATTGGATTGCCTTCCTTGCCTCCTCCTCGTCATGGGCTGCCTTCTTCAGGGACGCTTTAGAGTCCGAAATGCTCTGGCGGAGATCCGAAATGCTCTGTTCCGCCTGCGAGCGTGCGGTGTCGGCGCCTTCCCTCTCGCGGATTAGGATCTCAACCTCTCCCTCCGAGCTCTCGATAGCTCTCTTGTGGTCACCAATGCGATCGGAGGCTGTCTCCAAGTCGATCTCGTGTTGCCTGATCTTGTCCATGATTGCCTTGGCGTCGCCGCCCAAGGCCCCTTCGAGTTCCCTGCCGAGTTGGACTAGTTCCTTGTCGTATTCATCTAGCCTCTGGCTCGAATCGAGCATCTCCTTGGAGAGGTCCTTCTCCTTCGTGACGTAGTTTGACCTCTCCTCCGAGAGCAGTGATACCTCTCCCTGTCGGTTCCTGTGCCTAGATTGCTCCAGTGTCAGCCGGGCCAGATCCACCTCCTCCTTCAGTTCCCTGAACTTCAGGGCCTGCTCACGCTCCTTTTCGAGCTCCTTGAGCCGGCCCTTCTGGTCGGCCTCGAAGATGTCGATTGTCTCAATGCTGCTCTCGACGTGCTTGCGCTGTGTGTTCGCCTTCCGGATCTCCTCGTCGTAGGCGGTTACCCCAGCGACCTCCTCTAGCACCCCCCTCCTCTTGTGAGGAGTCATGGTGGCTAGGTTGGTTACGTCCCCCTGTAGCACTATGTTGTACCCGTCTCCCCTCAGTCCAGCCTCCGAGAGGATTCTCCGCATCTCCGTGGCCGAGGAAGGATTGTCGTTGATTCTGTACGAGGAGACGGGGTCTCCCTTCCTGCTAAGTCGGACCGACCTCGTGAAGGAGGCCTCATCCGAATCGGTCCGGAGCCTCCTCCTGCCCCCGACCTCCGGAGTGTTGCTGAAGACTAGGGTTGCCGACATGTGCTTTGCCGGGCTGCCGGTCTTCCCTCCGTTGAAGATTAGTTCGGAGACGTTGGAGGCCCTGAGAGATCGTGTTGACTTGGGACCTAGGACGAAGCCGATGGCGTCTCCACAGTTGGATTTGCCGCTGCCGTTGGGGCCGGTAATCGCTGTGAAGCCCTCCTCGAACGGGATTGTAGTCTCGCCTCCGAACGACTTGAAATTCTCTACCTCAATCCTGACTAGATGCATCCCTTCACCTCAGTCACCGGGAAATAAATCGCCGACAACAACACCAGTCGTTCCATTTGGGGTTAAGAACATTGAGGCAGTAGAGCGATTCGAGACATGAATTAGAACAGTCGCTGGAAAAAGCCGCCGAAGGGCGGCCCTCACATGTTCCTTCTAAACTTCCCACCGCTCTCAAAGAGGGCCTGTGTGACCTGCCCAACAGAGCAATGCTCTACTATGTCCATCATCACCTCGAACAGGTTGCCGCCCTCGCGAGCGACCTGCTTGAGTCTGCTCAGGCCTTCCTCTGAATCTGCAGAGTGCGCTTGCCTGAACTCCCTGTTCCTACTGATCACCATCATCTTCTCCGACTCGTCTGATCGAGTCACATCGATGTCGAAATCCTCTGCTGAGGGCGTGGACGAATCGGGGTCGGTGAAAGTGTTGACGCCCACTATTGGGGTCTCGCCGGTGTGCTTGCGGTGCTCGTAGAGCATGCCCTCGTCTTGGATCCGGTTGCGCTGGTAGTTGACCTCGAGAGCCCCTAGGACCCCTCCTCTGCTATGCATCTCCTCGAAGATACGGAGGACCTTATCCTCCACCTCGTCAGTGAGGAAGTCCGCTACGAATGATCCTTGCAGGGGGTTCTCGTTTCGCAGCCAACCGTACTCCTTGGAGAGGATCAGCTGTATCGCGACTGCGTCTCTGACGGTGTCCTCGGTGGGGGTGCCGAAGGCCTCATCTCGACTGTTGGTATGGAGGCTGTTCGCGTTGTCCGCAAGAGCGTAGAGGGCTTGCAAGGTAGTCCGGTAGTCGTTCCAGGTGAATTCCTGAGAGTGGAGAGAGCGCCCACTGCTCTGAATGTGGTACTTGAGCTTCTGACCCCTCTCATCGACTCCGTAGAGGTCTCGCATAGCTATGGCCCAGATCCTCCTAGAGACTCTACCTATCACTGCGTACTCGGGATCCATACCATTGGAGAAGAACCATGAGAAGTTCCTGAGGAACTTGTCCGGGTCTAGCCCTCTGGCCTTGAACAGCTCAACATAGGTGAGCCCATTGGAGAGCGTGAGCGCGGCTTGAGTGATTGGATTGGCTCCAGCCTCGTCGATGTGGTATCCGCTGATGCTGACGAAGTAGTGGTTGCGGACGCCATTGTTGACGTAGAACTCGGCGACGTCCCCCATCATCCTCAGGGCAGTGTCTAGGTTGAAGACGAGGGTGTTCTGCCCCATGGCCTCCTTCAGCTGGTCGGCCTGGACGGTCCCTCTCACAGTAGATAGGGCGTAGGCTCGGATCTCCTCGGATTCGTCCTCGCTGGGATCCCTACCATTCTCCTCGACGAATTTCCTAGTCTGCTGCCTGATTGCCACTCTGAAGAAGGCAGCAAGGTGCCACCAGTAGTTGCCGTTGATAGTCATGCTGACTGAGGTGTTCGGGGCGCATAGGTCGAAGCCCTCGAACAGGCGATCCATCTCGTCCACAGTGCTGATGCTGACTCCGGACTCGCAGACCTTCCCGAAAATGTCGAGCCTCTCCTGAGGGTCGTTGCCATATAGGCTAGGAGAGTCGAATGCCACTGAGAGCCTGTTGAATGTCTGATCCTTTGACAGGAAGTGGTAGCGCTTGTTTGTCCTCTCTGCGCTGCCCTCTCCAGCGAACATCCTGACTGGGAGTTCGTCCTCCCTTCTGAATGGGAAGACCCCTCCAGTGAAGGGAAAGGATCCGGGGGCGTTCTCCTTGCGAATCCACAGGAGCCTGTCTCCCCAGTCCTCGGTCGTGGGCAGGGCGACTCTCGGCACCTTGGTTCCCGATAGCGTCTCATGGGTCGTCTTGACTGGAATTTTCTTCCCGCGTACCGTGTAACTCGCTTGGCCGGAGCGGTATGCCTCGGCCTTCGAATCGAACTCGTCCAGAGAAGCCCAAGCTTCTTCGGGAATCGACCCCCTGATCTCCTTCGCCTCGTCGAGCAGGACCTGATGGGCACCTCCTTTGTCGGAGGACTCCAGAAGCTGGGCTGCTGCTTCTAGTTGCTGCACCTGGCGGACGGAACTCGCTACTTCTTCGGACCTCTTGTGGAAGTCCCTAACGGTTGAGGCGACCTCGGCTAGGTACCCTTGGCGCTCGGGGGGTATTGGGGTGTCGCGATTGGGGAGCCCGTCTGGGCCCAAGCGAGGTTCGCTGGCGGAGAAGTCGGTTCCGAACCTCTCGTTCAGCAGAACTGCCACCATCTCCCAGAGGCGGTCCACGCCAGCATCGGCGAATTGGCTGGCAATTGTGGGGACTACTGGCATCGATTCGGGACTCTCGTCGAAGGCCTCCCGGTTCCTCAGGAACTGCTTGCGGATCTCGCTCAGTGCATCCTCCGCACCGGGCCTGTCGAACTTGTTCAGTACCACGATGTCCGCGAAGTCCAGAGCGGCTAACTTCTCCAGTTGGCTTGGCGCTCCGTACTCCCTGGTTGTGACGTAGATGGAAGTGTCTGCCACCTCTGTGATAGCATCGTTACCCTGACCTATGCCGCTCGTCTCGACCAGGACCAAGTCGAATCCGACGGCCTTGCAGGCCTCGACGGCGCGATCGACGCACTCGGCGATCTCCCGTCCGCTGTCCCTGCTCGCGAAGGAGCGCATGAACAGCTTTGGGTCGGAGAGAGAGTTCATCCTAATTCGATCACCGAGCAGAGCCCCTCCTGTCTTCTTCCTGGTTGGGTCCGTGGCTAGCAAGGCCACCCGAGCGTCCGGGTTGTCTCTGCGGACCCTAAGCATCACCTCATCCATCAGGCTAGACTTGCCCGCGCCCCCCGTCCCGGTGATACCGACAACGGGGCACTCTGACTCCTTGTTCCTAGAGCGGGCCTTGGAGAGGGTGTCGTAGAACTCATCTGGTTGAGAGTTCTCTGCCATCGTGAGGAGCAGGGAGATAGCCCCATGATCGTCTGCACTGACCGGCCCGGAAATCGAGTCGAATCTGGAACTTTCTAGGAGATTGATTTCCGATGCCTGTTCCATTGCGTCCCGAACCATCCCCACTAGGCCCAGGTCTCTGCCATCGTCCGGAGAGTAGATCCGGGAAATCCCCTTGTCCCTGAGGTGCTCGATCTCGTTTGGGAGGATGGTCCCCCCTCCTCCCCCGAACAAGAATACATGACCGAAGCCCTCATCGTCTAGGATCTCCTTTGTATGAGTGAACATCTCGACGGCTCCTCCTTGGTAGGAGGTAATCGCGACTGCGTGGGCATCCTCCTGAATGGCGGCACGTGCGACTTCGTCGGCACCTCTGTCGTGCCCGAGGTGGATCACTTCGCAACCTTGGCTCTGGAGGATCCTTCGGAAGATACCTATGGCCGCATCGTGACCGTCGAAAATCGCAGCTGCGGTGATAACGCGAATGGGCATTTTCCCATCTGAGGCCGTGATTGGGGAATCGGTTGCACCGCTCCCGGGGCTGTTTTCCACGTCAACCCGAAAACATGACTCCACAAGAATGCGTTGACTGGAGAAAATGGCGTTTTGGGGATTTCCGGGGCATGATTCAAGACCGAGGGAGAGTTCCCCGAAGAAGTGGAAGAGAAGCCCGAAGCGATAGAAATCTCCCCGGGCGATGCTGATACTCCATGGGGGCAGAACTCGGACAACTCGGGTTCGGGAGGCCCCCTTCTCAGTGGAAATGTCGCCTCGCTCGGGAGCGATGGAGGAGATTCTCCCTATTGGACGAATCCCAACGAAGAGAAAAAGGGTCCATCCAACGGAGGATGGTTCGCAATTGGTTTGATTCTAGCCCCTGGTGCAATGTGGTTCGTTTCTTTCATCCTCTTCTCCATAGGGGATTCAATGTCGGGCGGCGCGGACGAAATTTTCTACATGCTAGGTTTATTCCTCTGGCCCACTGGACTTATTGGCGGATTAGTCTGGAGTTTTACGAGAGGCAACAAATACTTCGCATATGGGCTTCTAACAGCTTTGGTCGGTGTTCCTGCGGTATTGTTCCTGGCACTGATTGTCATGGTTGTAGTGTTTTTCGGAGTCTGAGAATCAGTACCCGTTCACGAGGATGTATGCAAAGAAGAACATGAGTACCCCCATCGCTCCGTCGATGATGTGTGCCTTCGACCTCAGTATCTCGACCCTATCTCCAGCAGTCAGAACTGTTGCCACGGTCACGTACCACGTCCCATCAATAACCATCCCCAGCAGGCCCATCCCAAGGAGAGTCTCCAGCGAGGAGTCGGCTTCGATGAAGGGAGCGTACAGGGCCAGCATCCAAGCCATAATCTTAGGATTGAGGATGGCTATCGAGAACCCCTGAACGAATCCGGCCCGGTCAGAGGGCCCGTGCGAGACATCGGAGCCCGAGTCTTGTCTGGGTCCTGCCATGGCATGGCGCAGGAACGTGACCCCCAACCAGAGGAGGAGCAACACTCCAGCTCCTCTGAGGAATGTCTCGGCGTCCTCGTTGGCCGAAAGTGCCGCGGCTATCCCGAAAGCAGCGAGGAATGCGTAGATGCCGAACCCTATGCCGTGCCCGATCCCCGTGGAGATGCCTTGGCTGCGACCTCCCGCCATGGTGTTTCTGAGGACCACTGCCAGTGACGGTCCGGGGCTCATCGCCCCTAGCGTGAAGACTACTGATAGGGCGAACCATGCGCTAGGTTCCATTGCCTCACCGACTAGGCGCCTGCGTACATAGACTCTATCTCGTCGGCCCAGTTCTCCCTGATCTGGATCCTTCGTATCTTCAGAGTGGGGGTCAACTCTCCATGGTCAACGCTAAGATCCCGGGAGAGAATTGTGAACTTCTTCAGTTGCTCGGGATTTGAGAACTGTCCGTTGAGCCTGTCGACGTGTTCCTGGAGCTCCGCATATATCTCAGGGCTATCGGTGTACTCGCTGAGGTCATGCCCGAACTCCTTCAGCTTTGCCAACTGCTCCGCTGGGTCCTTGGGGACCTTTGCCCCGTCCATCCCGTGCTTGTCCCTCAGAATCACGCTGACGTCCAGCGTGAAGAGTGCGCTGCAGTACTTCCTGTTGTCTCCTATGAGCATGCATTGGGAAACAAGCGGAATTGACTTCATCGTCTCCTCGATAACGAGGGGTGCGATGTTCTTGCCTGCTGAGCTCACGTAGATCTCCTTAATCCGTCCAGTGACGCTGACGTATCCCTGGGAATCCTCGCGACCTAGGTCTCCTGACTTGAGCCAGCCGTCTTCGGTCGTGGTATCTGCAGTCGCCTCGGGGTTGTTGTAGTAGCCCTTCATGATGTGTCGGCCACGGAACTGTATCTCCCCGTCCCCCTTCTCGTTTGGGTTGTGGATCCTTAGCTCGCCGACGAATGGTTTGCCGACAGTTCCGATCTTGTTGTTGTCATGGAATCCGATTGTCGCGCCAGCCGTTGTCTCCGTCATGCCGTATCCCTCGAAAAGAGGTATGTCCAACTTCTGGAAGAGGTGGAGTATGTCGGGATTGATGGGGGCTGCCCCAGTGATAGCGTACTTCAGGTTTGAGAAGCCGATCTTCTGCTTTGCCTTCTTCCTGACTATGCCCTTCAGGATCGGTAGGCTTAGCCACTTCACCTTGCTTCCGAGCCCGGCTACCAGATTCGAGTAGACCTTCTCGTAAATCCGGGGGACTCCGATGAAGAGGGATGGCTCGACCTCCTTGGCGTAGTCTATCGACTCCAGTGGGCTACTGACCACGCGCATGTGCATAGCGTCCCTAATCCAGATGTGATTGTCGGCTACCTGGCCGAACACGTGTGCGCATGGGAGCCAAGAGACGTAACCATCGCCCTGATTGAATTTGACGATGGCAGATACTCCCGTGAGTTGGGCCTCGAAGTTGTCGTGTGTTAGCTCTACTCCCTTCGGGTTGCCGGTGGTTCCTGAGGTGTAGATCAAAGATGCCGTGTCGTCTGGTTGGATACTAGCGAGCCTCTCCATCACATCGGACTCATCGACCTGGCTTCCGGCAGAGACGAAATCGTCCCAGGAGACGGCCTTGGGGTGATCAGGCATATCTACGCCGCTCATCACCACGACTACCTCCACCTTTTCGAGGGAGGAGAGTGCCTCGTGCAGTCGGTGTGAGCACATCTTCGCAGTGTCCCCGCCATCCATCGGGTTGTTGCCGACGAAGACTATCTTCGAGTCCGAGTTGCCCACGACCCATTCTACCTCCTCGGGTGAGCATGTGTGATACACGCCTACTGCAGCCCCATTGCACATGTTAGCAGCGGAATAAGCGGCGTACCACTCCTTCCGATTGTAGGAGTAGATGCTGAGCTTGTCGCCCTTTTGGAAACCATGGGCCATTAGAGCCTTGGAGAGGTCCATCGCATAGTCCCTGAACTGGGACCAGGTGGTAGTGTCCCAGTTGCCGTTGGAGTCCTTTGAGGAGATGGCGGCTTCGTTTGGGAAATTCTCCGCGTTATCAAACAGGTATTCGGGCGTAGTCTTCGCTGACATGGGGGTGGACAATGCATTCGGAAACTTAACTGTTGTCTAGTGAATTAAGTGTTGCAGAAACAACCATCAGGGAAGAACGGAGTTGATGTTCTCCCTCCAATCAGACCCACCGTTTCGATTGGCCAAAGGAGAAGCAGGAGATGGGTGCCAGCACGTCGTGACCTCGGTCCCCAATCCTCCGAGGCATTCCCTCGCCCTCTTCTCTGCATACTTGCCAATTCCAATCACAGTCTTAGCCCCGAGCGCCTCCACCACCTCCCTCAGGTGCTGGTCACACCTCTCCAACAGTTCATCCACCCGCGGTCCGCTGATCTTGTCAGGAGTGGTATTGGTTGCCCGGTCTCCTGAGAAAATCATCAGGGGGCAGTGATTCAGTACGAAGACGTGCCGGAAAATCTGCTCGGCTGGACCATAGCGAACGGATAGGGCCCCCCAGAGGCGAGTCCCGGAAACTTCCTCCTTTGGGTGGTCGAGGCCGTTGATCGGGCGTTTTGGATGTGGGGTTCTGGGCTCGCCAACCTCTATGCCGGAGATTCCTAGGAGATCGCGGACGACTGCCGTTGCGGCGAAGGGGATGCCCATTTGTCCCATCCCGTGAGGTCCCGGATTCATGCCCATCAGGATCGTCCGAGCCCCCCCTCCTCCGGACATTCGAAGGTACTCCTCGTGTACATCCCAAGCATATAGCAGAGGATTGTAAATACATTCCGCATAACCCTCTGCAACGATTGCCGATGCGAGTTCGCCGGTATCATCCCTCAGGGATGATGCGACCCTGATTAGCTCGTCTACTGGCATGGACCACCTATTGCTTGACATCTGCAATTATTGCCCCTGATATCGATATCAGTTCCGCGGGGGAAATTGGGAAAACAGTCTGGGCGGTTCCCCCGGCCCCCCAGACCACTTCGAATTGACATAGGTCCTCATCCATCAGAACTGTGACTGGCTTCGTGTGGCCGAAGGGTGGCACCCCCCCGACCTCATATCCCGTGTTCTCCAATACATATTCCGGAGGTGCAATTCCCGGCTTGTATCCCAGGACCCGCTTCAGCTTCCTCTTTCGGTCAACTCGGTTGGCCCCCGAGGTGATTACCACGATTGCCCCTTCCTCCCCGGAGAAAACGATTGACTTGGCTATGTGAGCGACGTCGCATCCCAGTTGGTCCGCTGCATCCTGAGATGTCCTGGTTCCCTCTGCGTAATGTCGGATCCTTGGTTCAAATCCCAGGTCGGTGCATCGAGTAAGCCATAGTTCGTCCCCGTCCACGGCAATGGCCAAATGTTTCCTGACTTATGGGTTGGGGAGCCATTCAAGTGAGGGCTTCGGATGGGCAGGACATGAGCATGTTGCTAGAGGGGCGATTTGTGAGGTGGAACCTGGGGTTACTAGCAGCGTCCCTTGTGCTTACTCCGTTAGTAACTTACTCGCTGTGGATTTCAGATGGCTGTGAGCCTTACTTGCCGTTCATTTCGGACATGGACCTCCCTCCAAGGTCTGGTCTTACATTTACCCTTGGCTACGCAATATGCGGCATCCTGATGCTCTCCTTCGGGGTGCAAATCGGAATCCTCAGGGAGAAGTGGATGGAGTCGGGCGGTGTCGAGGGCAGATGGATTGCCTGGAACAGGGCGGCAATGGCGTCATCCGTATTGGCGGGATTCTGCCTGTTCTGGATCTCTTTCACCCCATGGAACGAGCATCTGGAATTGCATATCGTGCAGGCCAATGTGATTTTCATAGGAAGCGTATTCTGGTCCGTTGTTACAACCGTATCAACACGCAGGATGGGGCAAGATGACCCGCGCTTCGAGGAAATGCTCCCAAGAAGGGTCGGGTTCTCGATTCTGGGCCTAACGGGACTCGTTGGGATGGTGGAACGATTCTACAGGTTCACTGGCCTTTCGTTAGACATGTATGCGTTAGAGGAGCGGTTGGAGATGCTGAGTGATAGTTGCGTGAATCTGGAAAATAGCTACCTAAGCCAAGCGGCGGTGTTCGAATGGATCCTAGCTGGTTCCATGATCCTGATGCTAGTCAGCTTCCTCCCCGAAATAGAATTGCTGGCACCGGTAACTCCCGGAGAGGACAGTGATTGATTGTAAGTTTCATCACTAGGTCGCAGTCGCACTGAATCATGGCATGGCCCCTCGGTCCATACGAGACAGTGATGGGTTTGCTGTTGCTAGCAACGTTCCCACTACTGAGGGTACTGACTAGGGACGAGCCGGAGATGAGGGTTCGATTGGTCGATCTGGGTCGTGAAATCAAGGAGAAGGGGTACAAGTGGCACATCGCCATCTATCTGGTGATGTACCTGTTCAAGGCCTTCATTGACCAGCACAACGAGGCGATCAAGCCTCGTGTTGGGGGCTTCACTCACATGATCCATGGATTCGAGGGGGACGTGACCTTGTGGATCCAGCAGACCTTTGAGAATTCCCTATTGACGGACCTGCTATCCTTCCACTACCTGTTCGTTTACTTGTTCCTGATTTGGTTCAGCCCGATGTACTACATCCTCTGTAAGGACGAGGTGATGGCGGACAAGGCGGTGCTGAACTACTTCATCATCTACGTTCTTGCCGTCCCGTTCTATCTCTTCTTCAATGTGGAAGTTACGTCTTCCTTCATCCCTGGCATGAAGGCCCTATTGTATCACAACCAATGGGAGTTGTTCTTCTTCACTGAGGTGGACCCTCTGGACAATGGCATCCCGAGCCTGCATGTAGGTATACCAGTAGGACTTCTGATAGTCAATAGGTTGCACGTAAGGCGGCTAGGAATAAAGATCAGCGAGTGGAGGCACAAAGAATTCGACCTATTCGTGGCCGCAAATGTTCCAATCTACCTTTTCAGCATCCAGTATCTCGGGATCCATTGGATTTCGGATGTTGTTCCGGGCCTAATCCTTGGCGTCGCTTGTGCTCTTTTCACCGATAGGATGCAACCAGTGCTTAGATCCATTCCCGAAAATGGGTGGTCTTCCGCGGCCCCTACGAAGGAGGTTTGGAGGGTTTCCCTTGCATTTGCAGTTCTCGGCACTATCTTGCTGGGCTCCTTGATCGTTGACGGGCCCGGAACTGACGACGACCTGCCGACGTCCAGGCTTGGGCCGGGAGACGTTAATCTTGATGTGATCGAGGTCCACAGCTTTTGGGATCCAGCACAGGTCAAGGTGGTGAACGTCGGCGAGGAGCCGGTGGAGGTCCTAGTCATCCACAGGGACGAAGTGGAGGAGTACGCAGAAATGGGCCAAATAGCATGGGAAATGCTACCTATGGACGAGAAGGTGACACTGGAGGCAGGGGGGTCTTTTGAAGAGGAAATTGCGACTCCAACGATTGCGGATGGTCACTTTGTTTTGATCAGCCACCAGGGGGAGACGGGGGTAGGCGAGGTCAGAGTTACCATTGAGTACGTTGATGGTATCCTGCTCTACTCGGCACTAGTCTGCTCGATACCCTCTTTGGCGATAATGGGCTGGATAGTGGGCTCCCTGATTTTCGAATCAAAGGAAGTAATGAGAGAAGAATCCCCCCATGAATAGTCCTGAGGCCCCGCCCAGGCCAAGCCAGATGCCCAATCGGAAGGAGGGGTATTCCCGTCTCCAGATGTAGATTGATTGGGAAATCCATGCTAGGACTACCACAATCATCCATGTGAAAAAGAGGGCCTGTGGCAGGACCCCGAATAACAGTGCGAAAACAGTGCCGGCGACTAACTCGTTTCGGTCGCCAATTTCCTCCGGAGCAAATCTTAGGAGGGACGCCAGAAGAACCATCCCGGCCAATGGGGTAAGTAGGGAGGCTTCTCCCTCAGAGGTCGAAATGAAGGACAAGGCTTCGATCCTGTAGGTCCGCAGAGGAGAGCATGCCAGTGCGAAACCAAGCGTACTGGGAGCGGCAACGGGCCAGAGAGGTGGACTTTCCCATTTCACAATGCTCCGTCATCAAACTACTCAATGAAGTCTGCTGGAGTTGACGAGCAGTTCATGTGCATGTGAGGACTCGGGGATGTATGGCGAAGGGAGAGATAGTGCTAGGATGCCTAGCACCGCACCCTCCTCACGTTGTCTACGCAGAGAACCCGGACCAGAATGAGGCCTTTGCGGAGGGAGGCTGGGAAACCCTGAGGTGGGGGTACCACAGGCTAGCGAGGAAGTTAAAATCGATAGATTACGACACTATGGTGATTTTCACTCCGCATTGGCAGACTTACATCGGTACGCACTTCCTTGGGCTGCCTAATTTCAAGTCAAAATCAGTCGACCCGGTGTTCCCGAACATATTCCGGTTCAACTACGACATTTCCGTGGACGTCGAGCTCGCGGAGAAAATGTGCGATACTGCATCGCAATCCGGCATCATCACCAAGATGATGAGGAACCAAGACTTCAGGGTTGACTACGGCACCATCACATCCTGCCATATGCTGAACCCGGACTGGGACAAACCAATAGTTACGATTAGTAGTAATAGGAACGCCCACTACTATTCGGCCGAGGTCATGAACGAGCAAGCTGGAGCACTGGGCGTAGCTTGTGCCAAGGCAATAGAAGAGAGCGGCAAGAAGGTCGTTCTGATAAGCAGCCACAGCCTGTCCCACAGGCACTTCGTGACCGAGTCCCCCCTACCGGAGGACATGAGCAGGGAGCACATCTACAACCACAGCCAATACGTCTGGGACATGAAGCTGGTCGACCTGATGCGAGAGGGGAAGATGAGGGAGTTGATTGACATCATGCCCGAGTTTACGGAGCAAACGATTGCCGAGACGGAGGCAGGAGGGCTAACATGGATGATGTCAGCAATGGGTTACCCGGAGTTCCCAGCTGAGATCTACGGCTACCAGTCGGTGATTGGGACCGGCAACCTAGTTGCCGCATGGGATCCCAAGGAAGCAACCCGCGAAATTGTCCTCTGAGGTGATCTTATGGAAGAGCCAGAGATCCTGTTTGGGGTATACTGCCCCCCTCACCCACAGCCCCTACTGTCTCCGGATGCGAACGAGGGTTATGGGAATCTCAGGGAGGCCTACGAGACCTGTCGAAAGAGGATAGAGGATAGCGATGCGGACCTGATAATCGTCTACTCCACCACTTGGCCCAGCATAATCGGGCATCAGATCCAGGCACATCCAGAGCCAGAATGGGTCCACGTTGACGACGACTTCCACTTCCTGGGGAGCATGCCCTACAAATTCAGGATGGATGTCGATTTCGCGGAGGCATTCCGCGAGGCTGCTGAGGCCAGGGGACTTCATTCCAGGACTATCGCATACGATGGCTTTCCCATCGATACAGGCTCGGTGGTGGCTCTAAAGTTGCTTAACCCGGACAATAGGATTCCAGCCTGCATTGTTTCGAGCAACATGTACGCAAACAGGGCAGAGACGATAGTTCTGGGCAAGTCAGCGCGTGACGCGCTTGCGGAACAGGCAAAGAAAGCCGTAGTCGTAGTGGTCTCTAGCCTTTCGAATAGGATGTTCACCGAACACATAGAACCATCAGACGACAGGATTCACAGCCCGAAGGACGACGAGTGGAACCGCAAGATCCTCGAGTTCTTCGCCGACGGAAGGCTAGAGGACCTGAGCCAGCTTTCTAGAGAGATTCACGGGCAGATTAGGGTGCAGAAGGTAGTGGCGTACAAGCCAGCATGGTGGATGGCTGCCACGATGGGGCAACACAACAACTACACAGGAGAGGTGCTGGCCTACGAAGCCCTCCATGGATCCGGTGGGGCTGTGGTGGTGCTGACCCCTGCCTCCGGTTCGATCGGGGACAAGGAGTTCGATGAGGACGACGTGGAGTACTACCATGGGGATCGCAGTGTCCTCGACAAGGGGATGTTGTGATGAGAGAAGACGAGGCCCTGACCCCGCAGGAGAAGGAGGAGAGTATCATCGCGGGAATCATCGCGGCGCCGGCTGACGTGGTGGAGAAGGTGTACGACGAAATAGGATCCTCGTTGGCGAACTCGGCAGGAGGGGCGCTGGGTGCCGCTGCAGGGGTGGCCGTGGGAGGTCCCGTAGGGGGAGTGGTTGGTGCAGTCGTCGGCAAGAAGGCAGCGGGTAAGCTGACTAGCCAGAATGGCCCATTCATCGCAGAGGGGGGACCCTCGGCAATGGGGGCGTACCCTCACTTGCATAGGGTGGGAAATCTCATCTTTGTCAGCGGTATGGGACCACGAACTCCCGAAGGGAACGAAATCCCAGGCGGACCAATCATGGATGAGGATGGGAATCCGCTAGAATACGACATACGTGCTCAGACCCATTCCGTGATAGACAACGTCAGAGTGATACTGGAGGAATACGGCTCGGGACTAGACGAGATAGTGGACATACTAGTCTTCCTTGTCGACATGGAGAAGGACTTCCCGGGGTACAACGAGGTGTATGCAGAATACTTCTCCGAAATCCTGCCTGCCAGAACTACCGTTGCGGTTGATGCCCTGCCTACGGCCATAGCAATTGAGCTCAAGGTTGTCGCAAGGGCATAGAGGTTCGAGAAGTCATAGTGACTCGATTTCCGTGGAAGAGCACCAATCGGGTGCGGCAATGGGATTGCACCTACTGGGTTCGCCGTTGGGGATCTCCACCCAATAGTCAATCCCATCGACCTTCCCTGGGTAGTCAGTGGAAATGCTGTGTGCCCCGACAGATAGTGCGGCATTCAGCCGTGTCGAGTCGTTGTTGTCAGCCTCCTCCCCTCCGCTGTCAGCACGGCTTCGGACGATGTAACCCTCATTCACAAGTCGGGTTATCTCGTCGCCGCTGCCAACTGGGTCGGTCAGTGAGAAGATAGCGGCCTCAGTGCTTGACTCGTCGGAAAGAGTGAACATCCTGGCCCCGGAAAGGTTTGGGTGGGAATCGAGGTAAAGGTCCCGGGTTTCCCCATGGGCCAGCAGAACGAAAATCGCCTTTCCCGTGCTCTCCTCGATAACTGGCCAGCCGTCCTCCATTATGGCCTCACGAAGGTTCTCCCTTTCCCCTCGAACATCATCGGGGGTGATCGTCTTGTTCAGGGGCCAGAATTGGGAAATCTCCTGCTCGATGCCCTCCAGTATACCGGAGAGCTCCAACGTTGTGGTGACATCTGCGGCCTGCTCTGGCCAGTCCTTTGGCTCGATCCAGATGAAGATTGGGTGGTGCCCTGGGTTTTCCTCGGACCATGACAACAGAGTGACCAGGCAGTTCTCGAAGGTCGGGCACGTCGTACCCGAGTCGTATTGGTTGTGATAGACTCGAAGACCTTCTCGGAGATCCCACCAGACGTCGATCTCGAACTGGCGTACCCCTAACTCTGTGGCTTGGACGTCGAGGGGCTGGTGCGTGTACATGTACTCTCTTGTGGGGGAGACCATGGGCTCAATGTGATACGAATTGTGGGTCCCTTTCATTTGGATGTGGTTAAGTCGTAGAGGTTCCTTCGATTCCTCCCCCCCGAAGAGGCCGTCGTCGCTTCCCACGCCTAGGCATCCACTTAGCATGGAGGCGGTCATCAGGGCGGCCAACACCAGAGCTTGCTTCCTCATTCTGGGCACCCATGAGAAGAGGGGGCGATAACGGTTCGGCAAGCTCGTTCAGTGGTGATGCCCACCGGGCCCGTGCGCATGGCCATGGGACAGCTCATCGTCTGTTGCCGTGCGGACTTCGATTACTTTGGCCGTGAATCGTAGAGTCTTGCCTGCCATCTGGTGGTTGTAATCTATGGTAACCTGGTCCCCTTCAACTGAAGTAACAGTAAACGGCATTTGTCCATGCTCAGTCTGAGCAACTCCCATCATCCCCTCCTTTACTCCCTCGGAATCGGGGAATTGGTCCAGAGAAGCGGTCTGGACTAGATCCTCGTCCCTCTCGCCGTATGCCTTGTCTGGAGTCAGAGTGAACTCCCTCTCCTCGCCCACGGTCGCACCTAGCATTTCCTGTTCGAACCCGGGGATCATTTGACCGTGTCCAACAAGGAATGTTAGCGGCTCACGTTCGAGGCTGCTATCGAATTCCTCGCCGTCCGGGAAGGTTCCGGTGTAATGCACGGAGGCTACCGTATTTTCGGTTACTTCGTCACTCATGGGCGGTCGCCTGCGGCCCAGTATCTAACCTGTTGGGTGGGGGAGAACCTTCAACTGGGTTGGTTGGGGCGGGTGGTTCATGCGAACCTATGGTCCTAAGGACCTGGTGGGCATTGTCCTCACCCCCATAGAGATCGTCTCAGACACCCTAGAGCGCAAACTGGGACTTTTCTCAGTGGTCATAATCTCGCTATCGGCGATGATTGGTTCAGGCCTGTTCGTCCTCCCTGCTCTGGCCATGCTAGAAATGGGAGGTGGGACGCATCCCGTAGGGGGGGTGTGGCTAGCATATCTGGTGGCTGCACTGATTATCCTACCAGGTGCCATTTCCAAGTCAGAGCTATCCACAGCGATGCCAGCATCGGGAGGGTCATACGTATTCGTGGAGAGGACCTTTGGACCACTGATGGGAACGATTGCAGGACTTGGCCTATGGGCCAACTTCATGCTAAAATCGGCATTCGCCTTGATTGGTTTCAAAGCATACCTTTGGGTTATCGAGGATCTGCTTGGAATTTCAATTGACATAGAATCGGCTGCAATGGTCCTCCTGGCAATTATCGTTGGAATCAACATCTTGGGCGTGAAGAGGATTAAGAAGATTCAGACGCCGATTGTGATGATATCGACTGGTTATCTGGTTGCACTGTGCCTCTGGGCAGTTTTGACCGGAGAAATGGATTGGGGTAGGGCAATTTCCCGAGACTCATTCGGTGGGGGTTGGAATTCTGTGGCATCCACCTCTGCATTCGTGTTCGTCTCCTATGCTGGGGTGACAAAGATTGCTGCTGTTGGTGGCGAAATTAAGAACCCTGAGAGGAACATGCCCTATGGGATCCTCCTGTCTCTTTTTTTCAGTTGCCTCCTCTATGTTTCTGTGACCATGGTGATGACTGCGGCTGTCGACCCATCCGAGTACATGGGCGACCATGGTCATGCGAGCGAGGACCCAGTGTACGTCTTTGCCAGAGATGTGGGGGGGGAGACTGTGGGTGCGATTGCGGCTGTGCTAGCAGTCGTGACCATGACTTCGATGGCCCTGGCAGGAATATTGGCGTCCTCCAGATTCCCCTTCGCCATGGCCAGGGACAAGCTACTACCTCAATTCCTCGAAGATGTCCATGGGAGGTTCGAGACTCCCCACTGGGCGATCATTGGAACTGGCCTTGCTATGGGTGCTGCAATCACCTTCCTGCCAGTGCATGACGTTGCAGAATTGGCTTCTGGATTCAAGATCATGATTTTCATGCTCATAAACGCCTGCGTTATCGTACTACGCAGCTCATCGGAGTCTCACGCATGGTATGATCCTGAATGGAAGACCCCGTGGCCACTTTACCCGCTAATCCAACTATTCGGGATCATAGGCGGGGGAGTACTCCTTTGGTACATGGGTGCGAAGTCCCTGTTCGGCGCTATTGCCGCCATTGTGCTAGGCATTATCATCTTCAAGAGCTACGGAGAAAAGCGTGTGGAAGACGAAATTACACCCTGGGAGACGTCGACGAAGATGCTCACAGATCCCGATGAAGTGGAAAGGCGGCGCCAATACGCCGCTTTCCACGCAGCTGATACCGAGGACACGGGCAAGCTCAACCTTGGAGAGTTCGTCAGTGCGATTAGGGCACTTGGTTACATAGAACTGGAGAGCGCGATAATCGATGACGATGCACTGGTGATATCACACACGAAGCACAATCCAGGAAATCAGATGGTGCGTGACTTCTTCCACTGGGGAGATTCCAACGCTGACGGTGTTATCGACATCGACGAGTTCCTGAAAATGGCCGAAGAAATCGCCCCCGAAGATTGAATATGCAGGCGTGTGGTTGAAGGCTGAAATCGTTCTCGATGCAGTCCCGGGGGATGTGCAATGGTTTCGAGCCGAGCCAAGAAGGTGACGACTAACACCCTCCAGGAAATGAAGAGATCTGCCGAGAAAATCACCATGCTGACGGCATATGACTACTCTCTGGCACGCTTGGTGGACGGAGCTGGTGTCGATGTGATTCTAGTCGGAGATTCTGCTTCTAACGTGATGGCTGGAAACGACACGACCGTTCCAATAACCCTTGACCAAATGATATACCACGCACAGTGCGTAGTGAATGGCGTCGACAGGTCACTGGTTGTCGTGGACATGCCCTTCGGAAGCTACCAAGGGGATTCGAAGCTCGCCCTGAAGAGCGCCATCAGGATCATGAAGGAGTCGGGCGGGCACGCAGTAAAACTCGAGGGGGGTTTGGAGATTGTCGATTCAGTGAAGAGGATTCTGAAGGCTGGAATCCCCGTAATGGGGCACCTCGGTTTGACCCCGCAGTCGATTTACAAGTTCGGCACCTACTCCGTCAGGGCCAAAGAGGATGATGAGGCAAAGAAGCTGCTTGAGGATGCCCTAGCCCTGCAGGATGCTGGTTGCTTCTCGGTGGTCTTCGAAAAGATTCCTGCGGAACTGGCAAAGGAAGTCAGCCAGGCCCTGGACATTCCGACCATCGGGATTGGCGCGGGACCAGATTGTGACGGCCAGGTTCTGGTGCTTCACGACATGCTGGGCATCACGAAGGACTTCTCACCGCGCTTCCTTCGACGGTATGCGGACATAGGCGATGTAATCGATAGTGCAGTGGGCAAGTACATCGAGGACGTCAGGTCGGGAAGTTTCCCGGATTCTGACGAGAGCTACTGAGTCCCCCGAGTCACACCCCCCAACCTTCAAGGACGCCCACTCTCGGGTAGCAGGTGAACAACATGAGCGAGTTGTGGGTAGAGCGTCATCGGCCGCGTTCAGTGAGTGGCATCAAGGGGCAGAGGGCAATTGTTGAACGGCTGGGGGCTTATGCAAACTCGAAGAGTTTCCCCCACCTGATGTTCGCCGGGCCCCCGGGCACTGGCAAGACTACGGCCGCCCTTGCCCTGGCTCGTGATGTCTTCGGAGAGGACTTCAGGAGCAATTTGCTAGAGATGAACGCCAGCGACGAGCGGAAGCTGGAGTCGATTCGAACCAAGGTAAAGCAGTTCGCAAGAACGGCACCAATGCCGGGCTCCTCGTTCAAGGTGATATTCCTTGACGAGGCTGATGCTCTAACACCAGATGCGCAAGGAGCCCTGAGGAGGATCATGGAGCAATATGCGAGTACATGCAGGTTCATACTTTCCTGCAACTACTCTTCCAAGATAGTCGAAGCCATTCAGTCGAGATGCGCGGTCTTCAGATTCAGGCCTCTTGATGACGATAAGGTGCTTGAGATGGTAGTCAGTGTGGCGGAGATGGAAGGGGTTGACCTACACGAGGATGCGGCGGGCGCAATCGCCAGCGTGAGCCTTGGTGATCTGCGGAAGGCGATCACCTCCCTCCAAGTCGCAGCCTCCCTGGATAACAGCGTGACCAGAGAGCTGGTCTACGAGACGACCGCGACAGCCCCGCCCGAGGAGCTGCATGGCTTCTTCCTAGCATGCAAGGAGGATGGTTTCCAACCTGCAAGACGCAGGATGAAAGGCATATTGGATAGGTTCGGACTGGCCGGGACCGACTTGGTGAACCAGCTCCACAGGCAGCTTGGGAGCGCGCCCTTCCTAGACGAGAGGCAGAAGCTGGAAGTTACTGAAGCCATGGCCGAGTGCGACTTCAGGATGGTCGAAGGGGGTGGCGAGGCCCTCCAATTGGATGCCATGGCTGCTAAGATTTGCGGCCTTCTCGGTAGCTAAGAGGCAGCCTGCAGGACGCTCAGAGTGTACTCTTTCGACCATGTGTTTTGTCCAGTGGCCCATGGAACACGCGAATCGGCCTCGACTAGTACGACCTCGATGACATATGTCCCCGGGCCACACCCCCCGGAGCAGATGTCCCATGCCATTCCGATGTCTTGGCTGTTAGGTGCGAGCTTTGGGCCACTGTATTTCCCAGTGAGGGTATTCTTCTTCAAGCCCCTCATCCACTCTTCGTCGTCCACGGACTCGAAGAGGGTCGATGGGCTCGATGGGCTCGATGAGGCGAGCTGCGAGACAATCCCGTTAATCAGGACCAAAGAGTCATCTTCGCCCATCTCGTAAATCCTCATCGTCATTGTCGAGTTTGCGGCATCGACGTTGTCACGGACTGCCAGACCCACAGTAATGGGGACCGAATCCTCGCTGATCAGTATCTGGTAAGTTCCCTTCGAGAAAGAGGTGTCGTCCATAATTCCTGGTTCGGACTTGATGTCTATGTCCCCCGCGAGATGTGGTGCTGCGATGTCAGCCAGAGGTGGGTTGACCAACGCGAAGGACAGCGCTAGCCATGTGAATAGGTATAGGAAGGAGGCCCTGAACCAGTTTCCGCCAGTGAATCTCTCATAAATCCGCGATGGGACCACCACTCTGTGGAGGGGTTGGATGAGCCCCACGAGCAGGACCGGTAGAAGCCACATGATCTGCTCTGCCTCATCGAGCGTTGGCATCATCAGGTAGCGCATACCCACGGCGACCGAGAGGCCGAACACTATCACAATCCACATCGAAACGGCATCAGCCTTCTCCTTGCTGGCATGGGCCGAAGGGTCGAACGGCTCAAGTTCGGTGCTGACTTTCTCGTCGGAACCCTTGCTCCCTCTGCCCTTCTTGCCTGAATAGGCGCTTGCCCTGAGGGCGGAGTCGACGTCGACCATGTCTTTCGACTCTGGCGGAGTAGGCTGACACATCAACCCTGCGCGTGGTGAGGGAGATGCATCCCTGCTCACCCCCAAGAGCCAAAAGGGCGCGGCGCCCGCCACCGGAGCATGCCGGGGTGGCGTAGTTGGTAGCGCGTCGGACTCATAGGGCAGCCGTAAGGCACGTTCGCGCCGAAGGCCCCCTTCGAGATGCCTGAGTCATCCGAAGGTCGCGGGTTCAAGTCCCGCTCCCGGCACCAAACGGTTCTCCTCCTCGGTCCCGCAGGGCATGTGTGCTTTCCGCTTCCTTCATGGGGTAGTCACCCTCAGGCGCTTCATGGACGGTTGGCCGAAGCCCGGAAGTCCAGTCAAGCTGGTTGTGAAGACTTGGTCGGGCAAGACCGAGTATGTGGGCGTGGCACTGCCTGCCTCGGGCCCAAAGCTACTGACGCTGAAGCTGCAAAACGGGTACAACGTGTCATTCCCCGAATCCTATGTCGACTCCTTCGAAGTCCTAGACGAGATGCCGGAAATTGAGGAGCCCGTGGCCCCAGAAATCCCGCAGGACGAGTCACTCCCCCTGGTTCACCTGATCCACACCGGGGGGACGATAGCGAGCAAGGTTGACTATGCCACGGGAGCGGTGACGGCGAGATTCGACCCCCACGAGCTCCTGGATGCTGTTCCGGAACTCAGGGGGATAGCTAGGATTCGCGCTGTGAAGTTGGGGAACATGTGGTCAGACGATCTGCGCCCGAGGCACTGGAACAGAATGCTACGAGCGACGGAAGAGGCGTTTGCCGAGGGGGCGGTTGGCTGCGTCATCACCCATGGCACGGACACCATGCACCTATCGGCTGCGGCGATGTCATACGGATGGTCCGGGCAGGGCGGTAGGCCACCTGGGAGGATCGTCCTGACGGGTTCACAGCGGTCTCCGGACAGGGGCTCCTCCGATGCATCGGAGAACCTGATCGCAGCGGTGCATTGGGCAGCCCACGGGCCTCAGCCCTCGGGCTACCGTGACTCCTCGGTGGTTATACTCCATGCGGGTTCCTCCGATGGCAGGTGCACGGTCCTTCCGGGATGCGCGTGCAGGAAGTACCACTCCTCCAGGCGGGATGCGTTCAAGGCAATCAACCAGGATCCAGTTGCCCACATCGACATCGGCAGGGAGGGCCCGGTCGTCGACTACGCTCCAGAGGCACATGATGCGAGGGTCGAGGCCATCTCGCCCGCAATGTTCGACGAATCTGTTCGGATCGCCCAGTTCATCTCAGACCCGCACCTCCAACCTGAGCTGGTCCAGGCAGCAATTGACGCGGACTTCGACGCGGTTCTTTTCCATGGCACCGGCCTTGGGCACCTACCCATCTCTGATCCTGAGAATGACAGCCTTGAGAACAAGAAGCTCAGAGTGATGCTAGAGGACCACATCGCCCAGGGGGGGGTGGTCGTAGTGGTGGCTCAGACAGTCCACGGTCCGGTGAACATGAACGTATACTCTAAGGGCAGGGAGCAACAAGATATCGGAATTATCGGCAATGGGTCCCTGTGCCCCCCGGGTTCGGCCCTCGTGAAGCTCCACCATTTGCTCTCCGTTGGCGGCAAGGGATCGGTCTCCGGAGGATGGGAGAGGGACCTGGTCGGGGAAAACCCCCCATTCTCAAGGGAATAAGCAGCCGGTTTGCTGATGAACCGGCTTGTGCTTGGGCAGTACGTGGCGGGACCGACACCGAGCGACGAACTAGGCGCGATTAGGCGCGAGTCGCGCACCCCTGGTGACAGGGCGGTGGTAAGGGACCTGAGGGACTCCGGGTCACAAACAGCGAGAGAGAGGATTGCAGGACTACTGGACGAAGGGAGCTTCGTTGAGATCGACGCGTTCGTCAGGCATCGCTCGGGAGACCATGGGATGCACCTCCACACGCCACTGGGGGACGGGGTTGTCGCGGGCCATGGAATGATTGACGGCAGGAGGGTGGCCTGCTTCTCCCAGGACTATTCGGTCTTCTCAGGCACAATGGGGGAGATGCACGCGAAGAAGATCGCCAAGATAGCGGAGTTCGCGGAGAAGTCGCAATTGCCCATTGTCGGGATTTGGGATGGGGACGGTCAGAGGGCCCACGAGGGAGTCACGTCCCTAGGAGCCACAGGGGAGCTTCTGAACATCCTGGTGGCCTGCTCGGGAAGGGTTCCGATGGTTTCCATCGTCCTAGGCACGGTATCTGGCACCAGTGCTCTGGCAGCGGGCCTCTCCGACTTCGTAATCCTAGGGGAGGGGCGGGGCAGGATGTTCATGAGGAGCCCCTACGTCATCCCCGAGATAATCGAGGGTGCCCTAGACGAGGAGACCCTAGGGGGCTCCAGACAGCATGCCAGCAGGAGTGGCGTGGCGTGCCTCGTCGCCTCTAGCGAGAGCGGGGCCTTCGACCTAGCAGCGGAGATCCTCTCCTTCTTGCCCGACCACACGCTGGCGGAGCCTCCAGTCCTGAGCACGGGGGACAAGTGGTCCCGGAAGTGCAAGGGGATGGGGAAGCTGGTCCCCCAAGACTCAGACAGGCCCTATGACATGAGGAAGGTAATCGGCCAAGTCGTTGACGACAAGCGCTTCATGGAGCTCTTCCCTACCTATGCAGAGAACGTTGTGATCGGGTTCGCGAGGCTTGACGGCCAACCGATCGGGATTGTGGGCAACCAGCCCTCCGTGTTGGCGGGCTGCCTAGACATAGACGCCTCCGTGAAGGCTGCCCGGTTCATCAGGACCTGCGACTGCTACAACATCCCGATAGTGACGTTCGTCGACGTGCCCGGGTTCCTGCCCGGAACCGTGCAGGAGTGGGGCGGAATCATCAGGCACGGGGCCAAGTTGCTCTACGCGTACGCGGAGGCCACCGTTCCGAAGCTGACCGTCGTGACCAGGAAGGCCTACGGGGGGGCTTACCTGGCCATGAGCTGCAAGCACCTGGGCTCGGACTACAACGTTTCATGGCCTACGGGCGAGCTCGCCGTAATGGGGGCAGAGGGTGCGGTGAAGATCATCCACAGGGCAGAGCTAGCCGGCTCGGGGGACAGCTCGCACAGACATGCAGAGTTGGTGGAGGAGTACAAGGAAAAGTTCGGAGACCCCTATGTCGCCGCGAGGCATGGCTGGCTGGACGATGTGATCGAGCCATCCCAGACGAGGATGGCCTTGGTCAAAGCCCTTAGGCCCCTCCTGTCCAAGAGGGAGCTGGTCCCCCCCAAGAAGCACGGAAACATCCCCTTGTGAATCAAATCCACTATCTCAGTAATATACAATGAAATTTCGAAGAACGCCATGGATGACAATGCCATGTACAAAATGCCAACGATCGACCTTTCTGCTAAATCCCTGCTGACACTTTCTCAGTTGGGTATTTTTGCTGTTTTCGCCTACTGGGCGGTGGAGGGAGGAGTAGATGACAATAGTCAATACCTCTTTCTGGTGATGATGGCGGGTGCTGGTTTGGCACTCTTCCTTTCAGTCCCAAATGCGAGGATGGGGGTAACCTTGGGGATTCCAGCATTGATGGTCGTGATGGGCGTGGCTGTAGGCGAGTATGACATGATTTTCTGGGCTGGTTTCATGATGGTCATGATAGCCCCAATTGCATACATGCCTGCAATGGCAACCGGTGACCCGACATTGGACCTAGATGATGAAACCAGGCTGCAAAGGCTGGGCATTCTCTGGGTCGTCTTCGCTCTGTTCATGATGGTCATGATGGTCCAATTAGCGGGTTTTGCTAT
>Ga0066857_10000111_pt1 | contig 29159 bp, 21 predicted proteins | sample ETNtaG_2_FD_65602 | JGI IMG/M metagenome (GOLD analysis project Ga0066857, IMG submission 65602) | Marine microbial and viral communities from oxygen minimum zone, Eastern Pacific Ocean - ETNP201406SV203 | ecosystem: Environmental > Aquatic > Marine > Oceanic | place: Pacific Ocean: Eastern...
TCTCATAAATCTATGTCCTTTTGAATCTCTAGGGTAAGAACTTTATCTAAAAAATCACTAAAGATCTAGTTAAGAGAAATAAAATTCTATAGTATTTGCAGATGGTTTATTTCAAAGTCACTTTATTTTTATCTCTTATTTTTAGCCAGATCCAATCTTATGCCAATGAGACGGATTCAGCTTGCCTTAATTTAATATCAAATAATCAATGTATTGAGGCACTTGAGGTTTGTACAGTAGATGCAGAACAAGGCGACCCAATAGCACAGACTGCTTTAAGCATGATGCTCTCAGGAATCAACCATGGGGATTTCAGAAAAAACTATAAACAATCCTTCTACTGGGTTAAACAAGCAGCAGAACAAGGTTACAGTAAGGCTGAGTTGGTAATCGCTGAGATGTATATGAACGGGGTAGTGATTCCGATGAATGCTAAAAAAGCCAAAGTTTGGTATGAGAAGGCAGCCGCACAAGAAAACCTGGACGGAGTTAATGGTTTAGCAAGACAATACCGATATGGCACGGGTGTTCGAAAAGATTATGAAAAGGCATTTCAATACTATCAGCAGGCAGCATTAGAGGGTCACACAAGATCACAAATCGGTGTAGGGTTATCTTACCGAGATGCTAAAGGGGTAAAGAAGAATATGGTCAAAGCCTATGCTTGGATATTGATAGCCGCTGAAAAGATAGACAAGCAACAATTACAAGCTATTGAAAAACGCTACAAAGATGAACGAGAGAACCTTGATCAGACCATACCTCAATGCAAACATCTATCACGATTGGAGCAAGTGGGTGAAATTATGGCCACCGGCTATGCTCAAAAGATGTTACTTGATTTGAAGCAAAGAATGAGCATCAAACAGATTAATAAGGCAAAAAAGTTGGCCCTTGAGATAAAAAAAGAGCGGGCTTTCACCCGCTCTGTTCTTTAATTCAGTTGTATTACTGATTATAGGCTTTGGTTGTATCGAATATAGACTAATCTGCCTCTTACATCATACAGATTATAATCAAATGGGTACCAACCGTAGGCATCGCCATTCACTTCCGGACCTTCATTCATCAAGTTAGAGGCACCAACCACAATCGATGCATCCCATGGAAGTTGATACGAGACTTGCAGTCCCAGTTCCATATGGCTACCTACTGCATAAGTAGTTCCACCGATATCCTGTTCTTGACTAGCAACATAGTAACCGGTTAGAGCCGCACCCCAATCGCCTTTACCCCAATAGACATGAGGGCTCATTCTAAGACTAGGTAAGCCTAACTCACCTTGATACTCAATCAATGGACTTTCTGGGTAAGATTGAACAATGTATTTAGTGTATTTTGCTGCTTCAAGACCAAAGTCGAATCGACCCATTGATTCTGTATCTAAAACATAGCTAATGTCGAAATCCAGACCTTCTGACTCAACCCCTGCAAAGTTATTAACTTGGAGCGAGATATAGTCAACTTGTCCATCTGGGCAGCTTCCATCTGGTCTTCCACCTACCGGACAACGAACAACATAATTCACATCACCAGCTGCCTCAGCATTGAATTCACGTTGGATGCTTGAGGTTGAAATTAGATCAGTAAAGTCGGTGTGCCAAAAACCTGCTGATATGGTCAACTCTGGGAGTGGCGCCAGAACAATACCGTAGGTCCAGTGAGTAGATAGCTCAGGCTTCAAATCAGGGTTTCCACCGTAAAGTGTTCTATATTGTGTTGAACCGCAAAACCCTTTACCGCTTGCACAACCCACAACATCAATACCAGATGGGTAGCTTTCTGAGCGCTCACCATATAAATTGGTCATTGCAGCCACACGGAACCCTTCACCGTAGGTACCTCTCAAGACAATCCAATCAAGGGGTCGATAAGCAAAGGTGACTTGTGGTGAGAAATTGTTACCAATCCCTTTACTGCTATAGCTGTCAGAACGACCTGCTAAGCTTAATTCAAGCTTTTCTGTAAAAGGTAATCCAAGTTCAAAGAATACTGATTTTCTACTTCGATCAGCGTTAACATTATCTCCACCTGCTGTACCTGCAATCAATTGTGCTTTTGATGCTGGGTCATTAATCTGACTAAAAGACAAATGATTGTATTCAGCACCAAGAACCATACCAATTGCTCCACCAGCCAATTCTCCAATATCAAAAGTCATAATATAGTCTACTTGCATTGATTTCAGATCAGCCGCATAAGTTTTGGTGTGATTAAATTGTTGCATAATTGGAGCTAAGTCATCTAAAGTTGTTCCATGGACACCAAAAATATCTAGTTCGCCATTATTGATTGATTGTTGAAGCAATGGCTTATTAACCAAGTTAATGGTCATGTTATCAATATCATTAGTCATCACTTGAGTGTTAACTTCCCAATTTATTCCACCCAGGGCATCAAAAATACCTTCAAAACCAATTCTTAAGTCTTGTGAATTTGAAACCACATTATTATCTCTGGTGCCGTTTGGAACCGTACGGATATAGACGGTTGCAGAAAGGCAATCCATGGCAGTACAGTCATAGCCCATACCTATCAAAGGATGGTTTGGGTTATCAGCTGCCATAGTAGGATAAGGACCGGTGACTGGTGTACCTGCGTATCGAGAATCAGCATCGGTTTGAGAAATCATTAACACAGTGTTCATGGTGACATCAGGTGTAATATCGTATGAGGATTTCATGAGCATTGCATTTCTTTTGGCTCTTGGAACCGCAATAATATCTTGTGCATAATCATAACCGCAGAAACCCCATGTATCGTATGGAGGGCCATAAGACGTATAAGGGAACCAGTCATAAGAATTCGGGTAATCCGGATTTGAATTCGTGCCATCGTCTGATGGTTGACCGTAAAGGCCTTCACCACCTACTGGTACATCGGGGCATCTAGAATCAGGAACATAACCGAAATAAGGCGAGTAAAAAGTACCCGGGAAACCAAATGAAGAATATGATTCATAGTCGTAGGCATGATCCCATTCTGTTTGATTCCAATACATTGGTCTTTGGCCATAGTGTTGTATCGTGAAGAAAACATTCCCTTTAGAATTTGATGCACCTCCAGTAATTGTCGCTGCTGTGTATTCACCTCCTGGAGTATCAGGCTTACCTGCTGTCACCGAAAGATTCATTCCGTCAAAGTCTTTACGAGTAATAATATTAATTACTCCACCAATAGCATCCGAGCCGTAAATTGCTGACGCACCGTCTCTCAGAATGTCGATTCGTTCAATAATGGCAAGTGGTATTGAGTTTAAGTCATTGGCAGCACCACCAGAACCTCCAGTTCCGATGACTCTTCTTCCATCAAGTAAGAGCAAGGTTCTTTGTGATCCCAGTCCTCTTAATGACACTTCATTAACAACTGCTTGTCCGTTGGCATAGCCAGAAGTTTCTCGAAAAGAACCAAAAGAGTTATACGGCGTATTCTGTAGCACTTGTGCAACAGTTTCAAAACCAGACAACTCAATTTCCTCACGAGTAATAACTGTCACGGGTCGAGCAGTTTCAATATCTGTCTGCTTTAGACGCGATCCTGTGATTTCAATTGCGCCTAATTCGGCTGCATCTTCATCATCATCCTGAGACATAACAGGCATTGTAATAACTAAGGCGGTAACACTTAAAGTAACAATAAATCCAGTTACTTTTTCCAATAGGTTGATCTTCATTAAATTTATCTCCTAATTCTGTAAAAAACACGTGTAGAAAGTAAATCACGCAATCTATTATTGTAGATCTCAATGATTTACCTCTTATCTATATTTATTCTCGGGCATCTAAGGCTATTGTGCAAGTTAAAATTACAATCAAGCAGGAGCAACCAAAGCTTGCAAATAAATGATTTCATTCAAAATTAGTTGCTAATGTTGTATGTATACAACATTATTCAATGTTTCATCAGTTAATAAAAAGTTCCTTCACTTTTTGATTGCACTGCTTTTAAGTCACTGTATGATTGAAAAAAAATTTAAATTAATTAGATGAATAAACAAACCAAATTTCTTATATCGATTGCAATATGCTATTGCTTGGTTATTAAACCAGATGCCATTGGCGCACAAACATTGGATGAAGAATTAAAGAAATGTTCTGAAATTACAGTCTCTTTAATTCGCTTACAGTGTTATGACAGATTGTCAAAGGAGCCAGAAGTAAGGTCAGCACAGTCTTCAAATCAAACTAAACGCAGGAATATATTCCAGCGACGGTCTAGAGACAATGCAGTCAAACAAGAGGAACAAAAGACCACAACTGAAGAAACTAGTACTGATTCTCCAGTTGCAAGTGAATCTGATAATGTTAATGAATCTTCGGATGATTTCGGAAAAGTTACTAGAGAGGACTCCAATGAAATTAACTCAAGGATTGTTGGCAAATTTAATGGTTGGACCGGCGAGACTGAATTTCGACTAGAGAATAACCAAATATGGAAACAATCAGGTAATGGCTTTCTCAAGGTTTCTATGAATAATCCTAAAGTGAAAATAGAAGCAGGCATGTTTGGGGGCTATATTCTTTCCGTTGAAGGCTACAACTCAAGAGTGAAAGTTAAACGAGTTAAATAAGCCTTCGATGAACTATCTTATTGGCCTACTAATTATTCTGTCTATAATACTTGGCCCTTCTCTGTGGGTGCAAAGAACCATGAAAAAATTTGAGATGCCATCAGATCGATATCCATTTACGGGTGCAGAATTTACAAAACAGTTATTAAAAGCTTTAAATTTAAATGAAGTTGAAGTCGAGTCCACTGATTTAGGTGACCATTACGACCCCATATCAAAAACAGTTCGATTAACATCAGATAAAATGGAATCTAAATCACTCACCGCAGTTGTTGTGGCCGCTCATGAAGTGGGCCATGCTCACCAACATTCCACAAGATATATGCCTTTTAGAGTCAGAACATTATTGGTTAAAGTCATGGCACCTGCTCAAAGATTCGGCGCTTTCATATTAATGGCTGCACCCTTGGTAACATTGATTACTAGAGCCCCTGGCCCTGGTTTTATTATGTTAATCGGAGGTTTCCTAACGCTTGGAATGAGCACTGTCATACATTTGGTCACTTTACCAACAGAATGGAATGCAAGCTTTAGTAGAGCCTTACCTATCTTAGAAAAGGGTGAAATATTAAAAGAAGGTGATGATGTACATGCGAAACAAATTCTAACCGCAGCTGCTTTGACTTATGTAGCAGGGTCTCTCATTAGTCTAATCAATATAGCCAGATGGTGGGCTATTTTGAGACGGGGAGCTATATAGAATTTACAATACGAGTTGATCATTAACTTCAATAGATTGTTTGTCTGTAAACCCAGCTTTTACTTCTAAGACCCACTTGACTCTGCCTTTGGAAGCAATACTTTTTAAACTATAAGGGACTGTATTTTTTACAATATTTACGATCTTTCCGTCGGATTGTATAAATAATATATCTAAACTCTGGGGTGTATTTTTCATCCACATAGACACTTTTCGAGATGGCTTGAAGATAAAGAGCATGCCCACATTATCCGGTAGAGATTCTATATGCATTAATCCTTGTTTTGTTTTTTTATTCGTATCCGCTACAAGAACCTTAATTTTAATGATTTCTTCATTAGACTTTTTGATTGATATGCTTCTCTGATCATAGTGTTCTAAGTCACTTATAGAAGTTAATTCTTGGTTAGATTGACTTAAAGTGATTGAAGAGAGCAGCAATGATATGACTAATAAGCAACTGATTAAAAACTGATATTTCATGGAGTCATTATATGAGACAAGCATAAAAAAAGGGCGATAAAATATCGCCCTTTTCTTTGAGAATTAAATTCTCTTAGAGGTCTAATTTCCATTTTAAGTAGGTAATTTTTCCTCTGTTGTCATAAAGACCTGTATAGGCGTCATAGTTTTGACCGCCATTATCAGTTAATGGATCTTCGTCTGACATATTCTGAATACCCAATGAGATTTTACCCCATTTACCAGCATTGTAATATGCTTGGATATCATAGGTATCATAATCATCTTGAGTGTTACCAGCTTTAACTAGCCCACCGGTTAATTCACCGCCAACTTCTTCAGCTTCAGAAGCTTGTCGGTAATCCCCGATGTGTCTATTAGTTAAAACCACGCCAAAATCACCCCATTTATAGCCAACACTTAGGTTATACCTATTTTCAGGTGTACCATCAAAGCCAATGTTATTGACTTGTGAAGCACTACCAGTGTAAGCATCAGTTAGGTAATCAGTCATGTTTGAATAATCCAATGAAATATCCATTGAACCTGGTCCAACGTCTCTGGTGTAATTCAAGAAGATATCGTAACCTTTAACTGCCACTTTACCAGCGTTGGCATAACTAGCACCGACATAGTCGATTCTACCACTGCCACAACTTCTGATTGTGTAAATTGAAGGTGAAATACCAAGTCTCTTGTAATAAGTTGCATTGGATGGACATGCGTCACCAACACTACCACTACCCACTGGAGCTCCAGCAGCTGATCCGTCACCGGCAACACCTGCAGCATCGAAGAATTCTACTTGATTGGTCAACAAAGAACCGCCAATAAAGTCAGTCCACATAACACTTTGAGTACCGGCACTTACAATAGCGCCTGAAATCTCAATGTCATAGTAATCCAATCGAGCTTGAAAACCTTCAAGAGCACTGTTCCAGCTACCAAAGTCATGAGATAAACTCATGGTTATACCTTCAGACTCTTCAGCACCTAGATTAGCATTAGCAACAATCAATGTTGATATTTGCTTAGAAGCACAATCAACAGTTGAGGTTCCAGCAGCTGCACAAGCCTTGTAATCTTTGGCTGTGTTAGCACTGAATGTTGTTACACCGTATAGAGTATCCATACTCGGCGCTCTAAATCCTTCACCATAGTTCATTTTCAGAGTTGTGCCTGTGGCAACATCCCAAAGAAGACCAAATTTGAAAGATTCACTAGAGCCAACATCACTGTAATCATCACTTCTGAATGAAGCATTGAGTTCCAATCCGTCCATGACGGGGAATATAGCTTCACCAAAATATGAATCAACTGAACGCACACCCATTCCTGAGTTACCTGCTGATCCACCAACATATCCACCCTCTGAGTGTTTGTCGTACATAGCAGAGTATGTGTTATCAAAGGATTCATAACCAAGTAATACATCAACAGATCCACCCGGTAGTTCCATGACATCACTGAATTGAACCACAGCATCCATTTTTTCATAATGGTTGTCGTATTCAACAACAGTAGTCGCGGCTAAGGCATAAAGACCAGCCTCAGAACCAAACGGTATATCGTTATAGAGGTTTGAATCCAAACCTGCATAGTCAAGATAGTATCGACCAATGTCTGTTCCATAAAACTTGTTGACTTGATGACCAATGGTTAAATCAACATTGTCAGAAATCGCAATTTCTAACTCTGTTGCTACGTCAGTAGCTTGGTCAACATAGTGCATACCTCGATTACCAATTTCAGTCCATCTCCAGTAACCAGTGACTTTTTCGTCATATGGGTTAGCTGGATCAGAAGCTAGGATTCCAGGGTAACGAGCAGCAGGAGGTGCATAACGTCCAACTGATTCGTTTCTAACAAAACTAGTTCTGTTGTAGATGCTTACTTTATCAGTAATTTGATGTTGCAGATTACTGGTTACAGTATCTCTGAACAACCCAGCGTCCTGAACCATGATATCAGCCCATGCGTATCCGCAAATCCCCGTTGGACCTGCTCCAGGATAAGAAGGAGTAACTGTAGCGCCTTGACCAAAAGCGGCCCCGCCAAAGTCACCACCCCACCAAGGAGTAGTTGAACCATCAATGTTCCCCTGACACGTTGGTGCTGCATGAATGTTTCCTGTTACTGGATCAGCAAGGTTTTGAGAATACCAGCTTAGACCATAGGTTTCGTTATACAGGTCAATGACCCCGTCCCCGTTTTGGTCTGAAGCTCTTGCTGCAGTGTACCATCTGTCTTTCAAGTAGATTTCGTCTCTAATGTCATGTTCTACCATTAGAGTGACATAACCCTTATCGTTAGTTGAGCCGTAGATCATTGATACTGAATTTTCTTCACCATCGTCTCTATCACGGTCACCTCTTCGATATTGGAGTTGCAATCCATCGAAATTCTTTTTAGTAATTACATTTATAACCCCTGCAATCGCATCAGATCCATAAACGGATGATGCACCATCTGCAAGAATTTCCACTCTTTCAACAGCAACGGTTGGAATCATATTGATATTGACTGCACCGGCACCACCAAGGTGAGGTGATCCAGGCATTCTTCTACCATCCATAAGCACTAGAGTTCGGCTTGATCCAAGCCCTCTAACACTTACAGTAGCATTAGACATAGCGCTGCTACCTGCAGTCGGTCCAAATGAACCAAATGTGTTGTATGTTGAAAGTCTGAGAGCATCAGCAAGAATTAAAGCTTGACTCTCTTCTATATCTTCAGCGGTTATTGTGGTTACTACAGATGCAGAGTTAATAGTATCTCTTTTGATTCTAGAACCTGTAACTGTAATTTCCTCAACATCGCCGGCTGCTTGTTGGTCGTCCTGAGCCATAGAGACTGGAGAACTAACAAGAGCTAAAGCCATTATTGATAAAGTCAGGATTGACCCACCAAACAAGCTTTTCAACGTCGTTATTTTCATTATATTTTCCCCTAATATTAAGGATAAGTAATTGCACTGAGTAACAATACTGTTACCCCTTACAATACTAATGGATGAATTGTATCCAAGACATAGATATTTGCTAACATTACAAAGACTAAAATTGATACTAAATGTTGTTAATTAACAACAATAAGGCCCTTATTTGACTCTGTTCCTTTCATAGCTTTAATACTAATTCGATTTTTTAAAGTGTCCTGTGACTAATTGGAATCAAGCTTAGCTATAAAAAAAGGGCGGTTAGTAAACCGCCCTTTTGCTTTTTTCAGCTTTTTATACTGACTAGTTAACACCGTACGTAAGATTTAAGAACACATATCTTCCGAAGGCATCAAAATAGGCAGGGAATGTATTACCATTTCCTGGCGCTGTTCCAGCATCAGAAGTGTATCCTGGTTCTTTATCCATCAAATTACTGATACCTACAGTTAATTTCGTATTTTTAATACCGTAATAATTCGCAGTTAAATCAAAATACGTGAAGGAGTCAAAATCAATGTCATTAGCATTAAGATCATCAGTTTGTCCTAAATGACGAAGACCAAGAACAATATCAGTATTCATGTCAGTAGATAGAGTTGCAGTGTAAGTACCCATAAAGTTAGGCATTGGATTCTTACCACATGATCCACCCCAATTGCCGGCACAGGTAATAGCAGCTTCTCCCGGAAGCTCTATAATTTCATAGGTATCCAAGAAAGTGCTAACCCCTTCTAATGCGAGCGAACCAAATCTAGTGTCCATTGTGTAATCAAAGATGAAATCAATACCTCTTGTGGACTCTTCACTAATATTAGTTAACTGAGTACTGATATAACCACCAGTTAACCACAAGGTTCCATTAACAGGATGTCGATTGATTAGATTACAGAATCCTGCTGATCCAGTGTCTATACATTTGTCTAATGCAGTCTTTGCACTTACAGCGCCGATACCGTCTTCAACAGTGATATCAAAATAATCGATTGTCATAGCCAACCCTGGGAATCGATCTGGTGTAATTATAATACCAGCAGTAAATGATTCTGATTCTTCTGGCAATACAGTTGGATTACCACCGCCTTTAATGTTGTATTGATCAGCTGGTGATTTTAGATCAGTACCATAAAGATTTGCAGGAAGACCTGTCAGTGCACATTGAGCAGCTGATGCTATTGGCGCAGCGCCTGTGTCTGGATCCAATCCGCAAGGGTCATAATCTAAGTCAACAAGACCGTCAGATACCGCACTAAACATTTCACCTATGGTTGCATGTCGTTGGGCAGTTTGGAATGAAGCTCTGAGTGAGATATTCCTATTAACACTCCAGTAAGCACCAATTTTGAAAGCTTCAGTATCAGCACCAGTTGAGTAATCCGCAAAACGAGCACCTAAATCCATACTGAGGTTATCTCTGATTGGTAAAGCCATTTCAAAGAACACTTCATCGACATCATATTCACCAGCCAGTGGTAATGTCGCTCCACCAGAACCCGATCGGTCTCCTGTTCTACTTGGTAAGTCAGGCCTGTAATCTGAACTCATTTTCTTATTTTCAAAGCCAACAACTAACTGGGCATTACTAGGAGCCCCTGGAACAGAGAATCCAAGCTCACCAGTTACATAACCAGCAGTGATAAGTTGTGATAGATTACCGTTAATATAGGTAGCATTTGCAATATAGTTTTGAAGTTCTTGACCGCCATCCCATACTCCTTGAATCCCTTCATCGCCTGGAAGACCTCCATTAAATAAAGGATAAGGCATACAAGATGCGTCAGTGCCGTTCAAAGCAGATACACATGTGGGCACACCATTAACTGAAATAATATCAACCGCTCTATTAATAGCCGTAACTGATAAATCATTTCTGTATTCGTTTTGGTAGTCAACTCTAGTGGATTGAACATTCAGATCATAAGACCAGTTGTCATTGAAATCCCCTCTTATACCTGCAGTGTTCACAAAGTTCTTATAGAAAAATGCACCTTGTCTAGGGTTACCCTCAACATTACGTTTGAGGTGATAAGTTGGGGCACCGTAATCAATAATATCACCGTTACCCACAGCAATATCCAAACTCGAAATGTAAGCTAAGGCTGCTGCACCGGATGCAAAATCTGGAGCATGCGAACCACCCATTCCAACCCATTGTCCACAAAGCACATCATGTTGTTGTGCTGACATCATCGGGTTGTAACAAGGGAAGCGAGTGATGTTTCCGAATGTTCCTGAATAAGCAATTTGTGCAACTGATTCAGACTTCATGTATCTGGACTCAACATACGCTGTAACATTATCACTGATATCATAATGACCAAATAGGCCAGCATTGTAACGAGTATCAGGTCTTTGGAAATAGTTTGTTGGATTGTAGTTATAAGCTTGTCCTTCCCTAGGAACAAGAGTGTTGCCTACTACTTTGTGATCAAGCCTTGGAGAGGTTCCATCAGCTAATGTAAAGCCATAGGCTCCGTATAATCCAAAATCAGCAAATCGCCCTGGAGGGATAGTTGAAGAACCACCGCAACCTGAAAACCCACTTCTTAAAGCACATGCTGAGATATCAAAATCACCTTGAAGAATTGGATCCGTGTCAGTTTTTTCTACAAAAGCTGTCATGTGTCCTCTTCCATTGTCGATATCACCACCAAAAGCAAAGGATACTTTTGTGGTGTCTCCAACGGTGATGTTCTTATCTGCCAATGCATAATTGTAAGATGAAACTAAATCTCTCAGGTCACTATTATCATTTTTATGTTGATAGAAGCTATGAGTCACACTCGATCTAAAGCCTTCAAAGTCGTCATCAAGAACAAAGTTAACAACACCTGCTACAGCATCAGAACCATAAACAGAGGTTGCACCCCCTGTTAATACTTCTACTTTATCTAGAAGCAGCGTAGGAATACTGTTTAAGTCTGCGCAGTTTCCGCCACCAGTTGTTCCTGGGGCAAGTCGTCTTCCATTTAAAAGCACTAGAGTTCTGCCGCAACCCATATTTCTAAGATTGACAGAAGCAGTACCACTTGCACCGTTGGAGTTAGTAATACTTTGTCCAGGTGATATTTGTGGTAGGTCATTTAGGTAATCTTCTACCCTAGTCAGACCTCTATTCTCTATGGCTTCAGCGTCCACAGTTGTTATGTGAGAAGAACTGACTATGTTTGAATCCTGAATTCTCGATCCAGTAACAGTAATTTCTTCTACTTCACTGCTGTCTTCTTGAGCCTGCAGTAAAGATGAGTTTATTAAAAAGAATGCCATTGGGAATATGGCGTAAGAAAGTCTATGAAGAATAGACGCTTTAGATTTTTTCATTGTTGTCCTCGAAAGTAATGTAAAAAAGTAGTGTAAAGAGTAATCATTACAAAATTCTATACAAAAGTGTAATAAATATTATAAGTATATATATAACCATTACTTTTAAGGTCTTGCGCCTTAGTTTTTAGACAAAATATTTGTTACAAAACAACTCGTTGTGTAATCAATCAAAAAACCATATTATTCACATAATTTATAAGATCATTAATGCATATAATTTATAATATTAAATTATATTTATCTCATGAGTGCACAGAGAATGTTAAAAATCCAAAGCGGTAAAAAATACAAACAAAGAAATGGAATAGTGGCCATCAAAGACGGTATTAAAATCCAAAAGATTGATACCAATCAAGCCACACCAATAAAACCCAACTGGTTTAAAGTGCCCCTTCCTAGTGGAGCCAATTTTCGTGCTCTCAAATCCATAGTTTCTGAATATCAATTGAATACAGTCTGCGAAGAATCAAAATGCCCTAATATCGGAGAGTGTTGGGATAATAGAACTGCTACTTTGATGGTGTTGGGTAGCGTATGCACCAGAGCATGCCGATTTTGTGCTATTGATACTGGTAATCCAAACGGCTGGTTGGATTCTTATGAGCCTGAACATATTGCTAAAACTGTTGCCTTCATGAACCTAGATTATGTCGTTATTACCTCAGTAGATAGAGATGATCTTGAAGACGGGGGAGCAACCCATATAGCGTCATGTGTTCTAGAGACTAAGATACTTTGCCCAACGGTTACCGTTGAGGTCCTAGCACCAGATTTTGGCGGTAATTTAAAGCATTTAGATATTCTGCTTAACTCAAGCCTAGACGTGTTTGCACAAAATCTTGAAACAGTTAAAAGACTTACGCACAGGGTCAGGGATCCTAGAGCTGGCTATGAGCAGACTCTTAAAGTGCTTGAACATGCGGCTCAACAAGGTGTAATCACTAAATCTGGCCTAATGCTTGGCTTGGGAGAAACCTACGAAGAAATGAAACAGACAATGACTGATCTATTTAACTGTGGTGTCGAAATACTCACATTGGGTCAATATCTAAGACCCACAGTGAACCATTTGCCTGTTGAGCAATACATTAGTCCAGAGATTTTTAGTGAGTATGAATTCTTGGGGCATCAAATAGGTTTAAAAGAAGTGGTCGCAGGCCCCTTAGTGAGATCAAGTTATCGTGCAGACCAGTCTTATAAAAGATTAAATAAAATAATCAATGATTAGAATGAGGAAAAATACATTAACCATATTTAACTTGAGCATCGTCTTATTGCTGTCTTCAATGAATCTTCATGCAGCTCTTCTTGTTAGTGAGAGAGAGATTGTCGTTCAATCTGAACAGCAATGGGAGCAAATGAAACAGTCTATCCCCATATCAAGGGACCTTAAAAAAAGAACTTTGGTTCGTTGCGTCGCAAGAAATATTATCAAGCAAATTGAAGAGCCCTATAGCAGCTTTGATTGGGAGATTGAGGTCTTTCAAGACCCTACTGCTAATGCCGTGGTGCTTCCTGCGGGTAAGATTGGAGTTAATACAGGTCTTTTTGACGTTGCAAGCAATCCTAATGAGTTGGCTGCTGTTATTGGTCATGAAATAGCTCATGTCACGAATAAACACAGTTATGAGCGAGCAAAACGAGCAAAGCGTACACAAGTAGGCGCGCTTATAGGCTCCGCTGTGGTGACAAGCAAAATAGCCAGTAAACCCATCTACACTCAATCTGACCTTTATGAAGCAAACAATACAATTAGCGCGATCAATACTATGTCTCAAGTTTTAGCAACTTATGGATTGAATTTACCTTATGCAAGAGAGCAGGAATCAGATGCTGATAAATCTGGAATTATTTTGATGGCTAAAGCAGGCTTTAACCCCATAGCAACGATGAGCTTATGGAAAAAAATGAAGAAAAAAGATGCAGAAAAAAGGATGCCTGAATTTGCGAGCACCCACCCTTCATCTGATACCAGAATTAGTGGTCTTGCAAGCCAGCTTTCTGATGCACTAGAGGCGTATAATAAAGTTGAGAAAAAGCCGAATTGCAATTATTAGTTATGATCCCTTTAGCTGACGATAATCCCACTCATTCTAAACCAATCATTACGATTGGATTGATCGTAATTTGTTGCATTGTTTTTCTGTGGCAATTGGGTTTAGGCCAATCAAACAGAGCTGCAATTCTTGCATTAGGGGTAATCCCTGCCAGTCTTTTGCAAGGTGCTCTATTGCCTGAAGCCCTCAGGTGGGTTAGCCCAGAATTAACTTTAGTCACTTCCATGTTTTTACATGGGGGATTTATGCATCTGATTGGGAATATGCTTTATTTATGGATTTTTGGAGACAATATTGAAGACATATTAGGCAAACCTGTGTTTATCATTTTTTATTGTGTGTGCGGAGTTGTTGCAGCATTGTCTCAGGCTTTACCTGACCCCTCATCAACAATACCAATGATTGGCGCAAGTGGTGCTATATCAGGTGTCTTAGGTGCTTATATTGTTTTTTTCCCAAAAAGATCAGTTAGGGTCGCGATTCCCTTTGGTTTTTTTATCCAAGTTTTAAAGCTGCCTGCATTTGTGGTGTTATTATTCTGGTTTGTTCTGCAATTGATTAATGGCGCTACTGGAGGATCTGGAGGTGGGATCGCTTTTGGAGCTCATATTGGAGGTTTTGTAGCAGGTGTTATATTGGCACCAGCACTGGCAGTTATGAGTCGTAAAAAAATTAGATAATCTATCATTAAAAAGGAGAACATAATGCCAAGACAATTTTTTGCTAAAACGCTGTCTTTATTAATACTTTGTACGCTACCAACAGTGCTTTATTCGCATTCATTGGATGAAGTGATAGCTGGTAATCATCGGTCAGAGAAAAACAAAGCAAGAGATGTTTACCGACACCCTAAAGAAACACTAGATTTTTTTGGGATTGAGGAAGAGATGACTGTAGTGGAGGTTTGGCCATCAGCTGGATGGTACACGGAAATTATAGCCCCTTATCTTAATGATTCAGGCCAGTATATTTCAGCCTCTTTTGATGTAAATACTGACCGAGATTATTTTAAAAGAATGGCCCAACTTTTTTTAAACAAACTTAATGCTTACCCAGAATTATATGGCAACGTAGAACATGGAATATTTGAGTTACCCGACCGAACTGAAATAACTAAACCCGGAACAGCTGATATGGTTCTGACTTTTCGGAATATCCATAACTGGATGGCAAGAGGCCAGGAAAAAATTGCTTTGCAAGCATTCTTTGAGGTGCTGAAACCTGGTGGTAAATTAGGAGTTGTTGAGCACAGAGGAGATCCAGCAATTGCCCAAAATCCTAAGGCTACTTCTGGTTATGTTAATGAAGAGTTTATGATTGAGCTTGCTGAATCAGTTGGTTTTATCTTGGAGGCTTCATCAGAAATTAATGCCAATCCTAAGGATTCTAAGAGTCATAGAGAAGGGGTTTGGACATTACCACCAACTTACGATGGTCTGAATGATGATGAGAAGATTGTGTTTGAAAATATTGGTGAAAGTGACCGTTTTACTTTGAGATTTAGAAAGCCTTTTTAAGTTATGAAAGCATTACCAGCAATAGTGTTTTCTATTGTCTTATTCTTCGTCAGTAATGTTTTTGCTGAGAAAGAAGCCACAGTGATTGTTATTTCTATGGATGGAATGCGACACGATATATCAAAGAATGGTGACTTAGATGCATTTGAGCGTATTGCAACAAGGGGCTTGAAAGCAGAGCATCTGATTCCTGTTTATCAATCCACTACATATCCTGGCCATGTTTCATTAGCAACAGGGGTTTACCCCGATCAACATGGCATTCTCCATAATTCATTTTATGATAGTAAGGAAGGCTATTTTAACTACCCAGACCAAGGCGATTTAATTGATGTTCCACCAATTTGGGTTTTAGCAGAACAGGCGGGGATTCCAGCTGCAGTGTTTTTCTGGGTGGGTTCAGAGACCGACTGGAATGATGTTGGTGCTTCTTTTAGAAAAGCTCCATTTGATGCAAGTATTTCAGAAGAAACAAAGATTAAGCAAATCACTGAATGGCTTGATTTGGATGAAAAGGTAAGACCAAGGTTAATTATGAGTTATTGGGACGGCACAGACACAATTGCTCATCAAGAGGGACCAACAGGCCCATTGATAAAAAAACAAATTTTACGTCAGAATCGCTTATTGAGAGAACTCTTAAATGAGATAGATAAAAGGGACGCATGGAACTATATCTCATTATTTGTGGTCAGTGATCACGGCATGACAGAGGTGTCAAACTACATAATGCTTAGAGATTTAATCCAGCAATCTGGAATCGAGATAACAGCTTCTTCAGGGCCCGCAGTTGCACATTTGTTTATGGATCAAAACAGCAAAGCAGCAGCGCTCAATTTTTTTTCTAAACAAGCTAACATTCAAGCTTATGATAAGGATGATTTACCAAAATCATTCCATTTAAATCACCCAACCAGAACTGGAGATATCGTCTTAATAACTGATCCACCCAATATGTTCACTAACAATATCAATGCTCAACCCAAGGGCATGCATGGTTATTCACCTCAACTACCTGATATGAGAGGTATTTTTTATGCTATCGGTGCAGCGATTGAGCATAAAGAATTAGGACCGGTTCACCAAATAGATTTAGCTCCTACCATTGCGGATATATTAGGGATAGAGGACACAGATCATATGCAAGGGAAAGCCATCTCTTTAAAGGATGAGAGTAAGCATTAACTCATAACCCAGCCATAGATATTATTGCTTGGTTTGCCACCTTCAGCTAAGTAGACTTCTTTTAATTGTGTCATTCGATCTGTAATAATTTGTTGTCTTCTTTCTTCAACATTTACGTCGTAGAGCTTAGCCGCATTTAGGCCCAGAATTTTCGATTTGTCTTCATCAGAGATTGGTGCATAGCCGAATTGTTCTTGCATATCTTCAGGAATTTGAAATCTTCTTAATGCTTCAATTTGCCATTGAGGGGATCCCCACCATATTGAATCTGTACCAAAGAGAATATGATCTACTCCGAATGCTTTAATGATTTGCCCTAAAAGATGAGCACATATTTTTGGATGAGTGATAACTGTGTGTCCAAAGGTTGTGCCCAATTCCATGTAGACATTGGTCATTTTTGGATTTGCTAATCGGTCGTTGCATAGATCAGTGGTATAGGGTAAATAAGCATTATCATCTAGATAGACATCTTCGAGTGGCAAATCCATATGTTGATCTTTAAAACCTGAGTGATAGACCACAAAATTTAGCTCAGGATGATCTAATGAAGCTTTTTTAATATCTCTGGGATGAGTGTAATCTGTTTCCCCTGGTCTCGGTTGTCTGAAGGGTAAACCTTTATGGGCACAGACTGTGGTTTTCCCCCAAGCTTTTATTTTTTCATAGAATGGATAAATCAGATCTTCATCATCCATCCACCATGAATACTCACCCTCTGTACCAAAGACACCAGTATAAAATTTCCAAGCATCTACGTTAAGTTCTAATGCTTGTCGTTCAGCTTCTTCTAAAAAGTTAGGTATATAGGGAGCAATCGGGCCATGACAAATCATTCGTTCTGAACCTGACATAGCATTTACAGTGTTTCTTGCATCAACCATTTCGTCAACATTAATCACATCCAGAACTTTTGATGCAATACCGCTTAAACAAGCTACTGAAACCTCGCTGTCCAAAAACACTTCTTTGACATAATTATTGAATCTTAGATCATTTTTTTGAGGCCGCTGACCTTTTAATTCTTCATTAAATGGCCAAGCCATGATTCTGAAACCTAAAGGCTCTGTTTTTCCTGTTGCAACATGGTGAGTTTGAACATCAAAAATAAACTCATTTTTTGGCCACAATTCTTCAATCATTGATTGGTCAACCATTTCTTCTGCTTGAACATTAAAATACTTCCCAAAAATTTGGTTCATAGCAACAAAAGCAATGGCCATTCCATTAGCAGTCTTTAACAAGTCTCGTCTTGAGAGCCCAACTTTTTTACCGTATTTTTCAGCGAGGGATTGGATAAGATCCTCAACTTGTTTTTGTTGTTTGGTCTGCGGTCTAGGAAGATATTCCTCATTAGAGATTACCTGAGTAGGAATAGGCGACCTTGTATCATCTTCATCATCTTTATGAAATTTTTTAATCCACATAATTACTTCTTAGGTTTTGTTTCTCCTTGGATAGCCACCCTATGCATGAGCCTGTACTCTTGACCAAAATCAAATATACCTTTATGTGCTGTGCAACGATTATCCCAAAAAGCAACCGAATCATTCTCCCACTTAAACCGGCAATACAATTCAGGTTTTTTAATATGGTTAACCAAAAATTCTTTTATAGTTTTATTTTCCTCATCATTTAATTCATTAAAATGAGAGACCATTAATTCACTATAAAAAAGACATTTTTTCCCTGTTTCAGGGTGTTTACAGACCAAAGGGTGAATTGAAGGAGGGGTGGCTTGTCTTGCCATTTCATAACCTTTTGCACCATAGGTATCTAAGACACTGGTTAGATTTTTATAAAAGTTATCATGCACCGCTGTGAGACTTGAGCAGAATTTTTGCATAGGTTTGGAGAGTAAATCATAGGCTTTATATAAATTGACCCAAGCAGTATCGCCACCGGTAGCTGGAACTTTTAGAGCATGAAGCACTGCTCCCTTTAAAGGTTTTTTCATAAATGAAGCATCGATATGCCAATCAACATCAGAAACTATACCTTTATACAGCTCAGGATATTCTTGAACATAAACATTAGGAAAGCCATCCAATGTGGGCATGTATCCTGGCCCTTGGAGTTCTCCAAAATTTTTTGTAAAGTTGACATGTTGTTCAGGAGTGAGAGGCTGATCTCGAAAGAACAAAACCTGGTGTTCTAACCAAGCCTGATGAAGTTCATTGAGTTTTGTTTTGGATAGTTTAGATGTGATATCCAGGCCTATAACTTCAGCCCCAAGTGAAGCTGTCATTTCCCTTATTTTGAATGATTTATATTTCTTTGCCATAAACAAGTATTTAAGACTAACGCTAAAGGCAATTTATGACAAACATTAGCTCAATGTTTACGATTTAGTTTTTATGGGCTTAATTAAGAAAACATTAATAATGGCGAAGAATGTTACTAATGAGACAATAGCAAAGGGGACAAAATAACTTCCAGTGCTGATCTTAAGTTCACTTAATAATTTGGTTCCAAGAGCAGCGCCCATGCCATCAACTAAGGTAATTAACCCTAAGATTCTGCCCAAGTAAGCTTTTCCAAATATTTCCAATGCAACCAATTGAATCATGCTGAAGCTTCCACCAAAACCTAGGCCAAACAGGATCGTGAATAAAGTTAACTGGGTACGATTTTGTGTGAAGTTTAGTTGTCCATTATTGATTTCGAAAAGAAGTAAAGATCCTATAAAGAGGATACAAGAGGTCATTAGAAAGACACGCTGTTTAGGTATTTTGTCGCTTAATGCCCCAAAAGCGAATTTTCCAAAAAAACTAAACCAAAACAGTGTTGAAAACAAGATCACAGCTTGTTGAGCTGTATAGCCAGCTTCTTGCTCAAAGAAAATTGTGATTTGACTGTTTAAACCTTGAATTGAAAACCATAAACAAGCAGACCCAATTCCAAGGCACCATAAGGCTCGAGATTTAAGAGCATCAATAAAGCTGACCCCTGATGATGTTTCTTTTCCAATGTTAGGTTCATGATCAAGCCCATCTGGATGCAGTCCCATTGATTGGGGGTCTGGTTGAATAAATGTGTAGGCAGGAATCACCGCAAAAATCCAAAAAAGAATTGCCAATATTCCATATCCCCAACGCCAACCCCAACCAGGTGCATTGACGATAGGTGAAATCAGAAGAGGAAGCGTGGCTCCCCCTAGACTCGACCCTGCAACTAACATACCAACAACCTTGCCTCGATGTTCATTAAACCAATTAGATACTATGATCACATTCGGACCTAACCCTGAGCAAACTAGACCTATGGCCATTAAGAAATGCAATCTATAGAGTGTCTCAATGGATGTTGCAAACGGATAGAAACCGTAGATTAATCCCATAATGATAACCCCCACTTTTAACACTCTAACAGCACCATATTTATCAATTAATATTCCAGAGATTGGAGAGAAGATAGACGCAAATAAAAGGGTTCTAGCCACCGTCAGACTAATTTCTGCTTCATTGACAGCAAATTCCTCCATTAGCCTTGGGAAAAGAGTTTGGGGGACAAACAGTGTCATAGAATTGACAAAGAAATAAATCAAGCAACAACCTATAGCAACATACCACCCGTGAAAAAGATTTGTTAATTTCAATTTCATAGCTAATAATTCACTCTTAAAAATCCATTGATAAACTAGACTGTTATAATAACGCCATGAGCAAACAATCCATAGCAATAATCAATGCTAAAGTAGTCAATGAAGGGTCTATTAATCAACAAGATATTTTGATTGATAATGGCCGAATTAAGCAAATTGATAATCAAATAAAAATTGATTCAAACACTGAAGTTATTGATGCCGACGGACAATACTTGTTGCCAGGATTAATTGATGACCAAGTACATTTTCGCGAACCAGGATTAACTCATAAAGGCGGTATTCTTTCAGAATCAGCCGCTGCCGTGGCTGGTGGAGTAACCTCTTTCATGGACATGCCTAATGTTAACCCGCCGACGGTTACCAGAGATCTTTTGGCACAAAAATATCTATTAGCAGAAGGCAAGGCTCATGCAAACTATGCGTTTTACTTGGGAGCTACTAACAATAATATAGAGGAGATCAGGCATTTAAAAACAGGAGAAGCTTGTGGGGTAAAGGTTTTTATGGGAGCGTCAACTGGCAATATGTTAGTGGATAATGACGATGCTTTAGAAAGAATTTTTTCTGATTCACCAGTTCTGATTGCTACTCACTGTGAAGACACTCCATTGATTAAAAAAAATTTGGAGTTGATGCGTGAACAATATGGAGATCTACCTATCCCCGTCTCAGAACATCCAAACATCAGATCAGTTGAAGCCTGCTATAAATCATCATCAAAGGCTGTTGCACTTGCAAAAAAATTTGGTTCTAAACTTCATGTTCTACACTTAACAACTGCTAAAGAACTTTCTTTATTTGAGAACAAAGACCATAGAGAAAAAAATATCACTGCTGAGGTTTGTGTGCATCACCTGTATTTTAATGACACTGACTATCATGAATTTCAACAACTCATTGTGTGTAACCCGGCCATCAAAACACAAAGTGATCAAGTTGCTTTGATGGAATCCTTGAACAATAGTGGCCTTGATGTTATTGCAACTGACCATGCCCCCCATACTTTTGAGGAGAAGAAAAAAACATATCCTGATTGCCCATCTGGCCTACCTTTAGTCCAACATTCATTGCTGTTGCTGCTTGAGTTTTTCCATCAAGGACAGTTAACTCTAGAAACCATTGTGGCTAAAACTAGCCACAATGTTGCAGAGATTTATGGCATCAAAGATCGCGGGTTTATCAGAGAAGATTATTGGGCTGATCTTGTTTTGGTTCATTTAGATAGCAAAACCAATGTTAGCGAAGAAAGCATTCTTTATGAATGCTCTTGGAGCCCGTTTGTGAACAAGACTTTTAACTCTATGATAAATAAGACATTTGTTAATGGACAATTGGTTTATAACGAAGGTAATATTCTTAGAGAACCCTCAGGAATACGTCTTGATTTTGAATAAAAAGTATTTCTCAGAATAGGATATAAAATATCGTTTTTTTTCCAATCAGGATATGGTAATTTTCACTTCTAACCTTTTAGGTTGTGAGATAAAAAGAAACTGAAAACTTTTGTAGTTAAATTTTCGAAAACATATAGCGTTATATAATAAGCGTCAGACACCACTTTCATCATGCAACCCACCGAAACTAAAGATCCCCAATATTTTCATAAAGTAGTAGATTGTCAATGGGGTTGCCCAGCACATACTGATGTGCCCGGTTATATTAGACACATTGCACAAGGTGAATACACCCAGGCTTATTTGTTAAATAGGGAATCAAATGTTTTTCCAGGTATCCTTGGGCGTGTGTGTGACCGTCCGTGTGAACCAGTTTGCAGACGAGTAAGAGTTGAAGAGGAGCCAGTCGCTATTTGCAGACTCAAAAGAGTAGCTGGTGACTTGAAAGGAGATTTTAAAGAGTACCTACCGCCCATACCTAAACAAAAAAATGGAAAGAAGATTGCTTGCATAGGTGCAGGTTGTGCTTCTCTGACTGTGGCTAATGATCTGTTACCTTTGGGTTACGATATTGATATTTTCGAATCTTTACCTGAAATGGGTGGATTAATCAGAAGCAATATTCCCAAATTTAGGTTACCCCCTGAAGTGATAGATGAAGAATTTGATGTGATAGTTGAGCAGGGGGCAAATATATATTTGAATCATCCTATTGAGAGCATGAAAAATTTACTGGAACAAGATTATGACGCCGTCTTTGTAGGCACTGGTGCTCCTAAGGGCAGAGAGCTTGATCTACCAGGGCGATATGAAACAGATCAAGTATTTGTGGGTATTGCTTGGCTAGAATCTGTGGCATTTGAACACATTGATTCTGTGGGGGAACGCGTCTTAATTATTGGTGGCGGCAACACAGCAATGGATTGTTGTCGATCGTCACTTCGGCTTGGTGGAAAAAACGTTAAAGTTTTGTATAGAGGCACTCGAGATCGAATGAAATCATCAGATTGGGAACTAGAACCCGCATTAGAAGAAGAGGTTGAATTAGTATTGAATCATTCGCCTGAAGAATACATGGTAGAAAATGGCAAACTGGTTGGAATGAAATTTAGTGTTCTTGAATGGGATAAAGATGAGAACGGTAGATTGATATCAACCAAAGTAAATGAAGTGATTATAGCGTGTGACACAGTCATTTTGGCGATAGGCCAAGAAAATTCTTTCCCATGGGTTGAACGTGATATAGGTCTAGACTTTGATGAGTGGGAAGTACCCGTTGTTGATACTAATACCTATGAATCGACTGTCCCCGGAGTATTTTTTGGTGGGGATTCAGCCTTTGGCCCAAAGAATATTATAGAAGCAGTTGAACATGGGCATCAAGCTGCTATTTCAATGCATAAGTATTGTCATAATGAATCTCTCACAGACAGACTGCCTTATGGAATGAACTTAGTGACTGCAAAAATGGGTATACATGAATGGACTTATAGCAATGATTACGGTTATGAGGATCGAGTCGATGTACCCACCGTTCCTATGGAGAAAAGATTCAAAGATATCAATATAGAAGTTGAATTAGGTTTTGAGCCAGGGCAGTTTAAAAAAGAAGTGGAGCGTTGTCTAAATTGTGATATTCAGACCGACTTTGCTGCAGAACTTTGTATTGAATGTGATGCATGTATTGATGTGTGCCCAGTGAATTGTCTGATGATCTCTGAGAATGCAGATGAAGCAGTACTTAGAGAAAATATAAAAACTCCTGCAAATAATTTAGAGCAAGCACTTTTTGTTTCAGAAACCTTACCGCAAACAGGTAGGGTTATGGTTAAAGATGAAGACGTTTGTATACATTGCGGGCTGTGTGCAGAACGTTGTCCAACTGCAGCATTTGATATGAAAAAATTTACACTCGAAATCCCTTATGCAGTTGATGAAGGTCAATTATCCAAAAAGGTCGAATCGAAAAAAGCAATCTAATGAGTAAAGCCAGCCATAATAATTTCACCGTGAAGTTTGCCAATGTAAACGGTACTGGTTCTTCCAGTGCAAACGGCATGTTCATGAAAAGTATTTTTAGAATGGGTATACCCGTTGTTGGAAAAAATTATTTCCCTTCTAACATTCAAGGGTTACCTACTTGGTATGAAGTTAGAGTTAGCAATAAAGGCTATCTAGCACCTTCTGGTAGTGTCGACATTATGGTCGCAATGAATGCTCAAACCTATGCAGAAGATCTAGCAGCAGTTGAACCAGGAGGTTATCTTATCTATGATTCTTCCTGGCCAAGAGAAGAGTTAATGGCTAGAGATGATGTCACTGTTCTTGGTGTGCCACTTGCAACGATGTGTAATCAGAAATTTGACACAGCTCGCTCTAGGACTCTGATGAAGAACACTACATATGTCGGGGTACTCGCTGCACTTTTAGAGATGGATGTTGGTGTAATCGAGCAATTACTATTAGACACCTTTGGCTCAAAAGCCCATCTTATCGAAGCTAATAAGTCTGCACTTGATATGGGCTTTAATTACGCAAAAGATAATTTTAAATGCCCATTACCTTTTAAAGCTAAGGCGTCTAAAAAGACAGAGGGTTACATTATGATTGATGGCAATGCTACAGCTGCACTAGGTTGTGTCTATGCCGGAGCAACTGTTGGCTCTTGGTATCCGATTACTCCTTCAACTTCATTAATGGATGCTTTCACCAAATATTGTTCTTTTTTTAGACAAGACGATGACACCAAGAAAAATAATTACTCTATTATTCAAGCTGAAGATGAACTAGCAGCCATTGGCATGGCACTAGGCGCAGGTTGGAATGGTGCTAGATCATTCACACCAACCAGTGGCCCAGGTATTTCCTTAATGAGTGAATTTATAGGATTTGGTTACTACACTGAAATACCAACAGTAATTTTTGATGTTCAACGAACGGGGCCTTCTACGGGTATGCCTACAAGAACTCAGCAATGTGATATCACTATGTGTGCGTACGCTTCGCACGGAGACACAAAACACATATGCTTATATCCTGCTAATCCAGAAGAAGCATTTTATCTCTCATTAGAAGCATTTGACCTTGCAGAACAACTGCAAACGCCTGTTTTTGTATTGAGTGATCTTGATATCGGTATGAATGACTGGATGATTAAAGACTTAAAATGGGATGATAAATTTAAACCCGATCGAGGTAAAGTTTTGTCTTCTGAAGAGATAGAAAATATGGATACATTTCATCGTTACCTTGATGTAGATGGAGATGGAATTCCATATCGAACGATACCTGGAACAAACCCTAAAGGATCCTATTTTACAAGGGGTTCAGGGCATAATAGGTTTGGTGGATACACAGAAGATGCATCTGAATATCAAGATGTTGTTGATCGTTTATTGGTTAAATGGGAAACAGCTAAGACGCTGGTACCTAAACCTGCTGTCTCGTTCTCAAAAAGTAATGAGTTTGGAATTATCAGTATAGGTAGTTGTGATGATGCTATTCGTGAAGCAAGAGATGTTATGAAGAAACAAGATCAGAATTTAAATTACTTAAGAGTCAAAGCATTTCCATTCACAAAAGAAGTTCAAGAATTTCTTGATGATCATGAAATGATTTTTGTTGTGGAACAGAATCGTGATGGCCAGTTATCAAAATTATTAATTTCAGAGGCTGAAGTTGATCCAAAGAAAATAAAATCTATTCGACTCTATAACGGAATACCAATATTTTCTAAGGATGTTGTTGAAAAGATTCAATTAGAAATTAACGCAGTAAAAGCAGCATGAGCTATATAAAGAAACCAAAGATTATAAGGGACAATGATCCTAGGAATAAACTAGGTATGACCTTTGATGATTATGAGGGAGTAATGTCAACTCTTTGTGCTGGTTGTGGACATGACTCTATCACTGGCGCAATTATCCAAACAGTTTTTGATTTAAATATCGAGCCTCATAGAATGATTAAACTAAGTGGTATTGGTTGCTCATCTAAAACCCCTGCCTATTTTGCAAGCCAGTCACATGGATTTAATTCTGTGCATGGCCGTATGCCTTCCGTTGCTACCGGAGCAAATGCTGCTAATAGTGAATTATTGTGCTTAGGTGTTTCTGGTGATGGCGACACATTGTCTATTGGCATGGGACAATTTTCGCATGCCATCAGAAGAAACCTTAATATGCTCTATATTATTGAAAACAATGGAGTTTATGGTTTAACTAAAGGACAATTCTCTGCCTCAGCGGACGTAGGATCAACAGCAAAAAAAGGTGCACCGAATTCACAAATTCCTATTGATCCATGCACAGTTGCTATTTCACTTGGCGCAACTTTTGTTGCTAGAAGTTTTTCAGGCGATAAGGATCAATTGGTCCCCTTGCTTAAAGCTGGGCTTATGCATCGTGGATTTGCGATGATTGATGTTATCTCGCCGTGCGTAACTTTTAATGATCATGAGGGATCTACAAAGAGTTATATGAGCACAAGAGAAACAAAACGAGAAGCCGTTTATACCGATTATATAGCACCCTTTACTGAAATAGAGATTCAGTATGACGAAGGAACAAGTGTGGAGGTTGATCTTCATGAAGGCGGTAAAGTTATTCTCCGTAAAGCTGATGATAGTTATAGCCCTCAGGATAGGAGTCAATCCTTCAAAAGCATTAAAGAGGCTTCAGACAAGGGAGAATTATTAACTGGGCTCTTATATATTGATGAATCTCAACCAGATTTTACAGAAACAGAGAACACTATTACCAAGCCACTTAATCAAGTTACTTTTGAAGATTTATGTCCAGGCTCAAAAGCATTGAACAAGTTACTTGACGACTACAAGTAAACTTCTTTGATGCTTAATCGTTGCGTCAACAAGAAAACATTTCTTCTTATGTCGTTAATTTTTGTCTTATTGACAAGTGCTTCTACTGATGCAAAAAATACAATACCGGAAGAGATTAAATCCTTAGCTTCTAAGTATAGTATTCCTTTGGACAATCTAAGCATTATTGTCCAGCCAGTTGGTTCAGATATTAGATTAATTAATCTCAATGCAAACGTTTTTAGAAACCCAGCCTCAATTACAAAATTATTTACTGCTTACGTGGGCATAGATCATTTAGGCTCTGATTTTAATTGGACCACTGAAGTCTTCAGCTCAGATCCTATCAATGATGGAAATATAGAAACGTTAATTTTTAAAGGTGGTGGTGATCCTTATATAACCATAGAGCGTTTGAAAGAGATGGTGATAGAATTGAGAGGCTTAGGGATTCATACCATTAACAATGGACTCATTGTTGAACAGGAATTTTTCCAACAACCTCGAATTTCTACAGCAGTCTTTGATGACGATCCTCTTCGTCCATACAATGTTATGCACACTTCTTTTTTGGTTAATTCCAACAAGATCGACTTTATTGTTTCAAAAAAATTTACAAATGCTGCTCAAATAGAGCCGGTTTTTTTACCAGAAGAGGTCTCTTTCCTTGATCAATTAAAAATAGGAGCTGGGTCATGTGGTAATTTTAGAGATGATGTTAATTTTACCGAGATCATTGAAGAAAAATACCTGCCTCATACTGTTATCGTATTGACTGGCATGTACCCTGAGAATTGTGATTCATTTGAGCATGATATTTCATTGACAGATGCTAACCATTATTTTTTCGGTGCGTTTAAAAGGTTGTGGTTAGAATCGGGTGGCGGCTTTAACGGGTATATAAGTGAAGGAAATCCTAATTTTTTTGATAAGCCATTAGCGTCCTTTGACTCAGCAACTCTTGCAGAAATTGTGACGGAAAGCATTAAGGAAAGTGATAATTTAATTTCTCGACATATCTTCTTGAGTTTGAACCAATCTTTGGGGAAGAAAAACTATAAAGCCTCAAGAAATATTATGAAGAAGGTGCTGAGCAAGAATGGTATCAATATTGCAAGCAGTGCTTTTATTGAAAACGGTTCTGGGCTGTCTAGGAAAACAAACATAAGGCCAGAGACCATTCTAGATTTACTGCAAGCTATGGAACAACATCCGTCATCTGATATCTTGCTTGATGCATTGCCTATCTCTGGCATTGATGGAACGCTTGAAGATAAATATCAAAGTGATTTATTAAAAACGAGACTAAAGCTCAAAACAGGAACATTGGATGGGGTGACTGGCCTAGCAGGCTTTATTACCGGTTTATCTGGAAAGGAATATATGTTTGTTTTTATTCATAATGATATTCCTGATTATCCATATCGTGTTTCACCTTTTCGAGAGGCTTTACTTAATTGGGTAGTTGACGATATCAACTAGGTGATTTTCCTGTCGATATTCTAAGACGCCAAACAATGAGTAATGTCATTAAAACTGAGTGAAAAACAGCTTCATAGCTAATAACCTTTTCTTGCCAGTAGAAGTGCCAAACACCTAGTATGGCAGCAGAATAGACTAAACCACTGATTGTTGATCGGTTTTTGTTAAACCACTCTTGGAATGAATTAAATGAAGCTAATCCAACAGCAAACAGACATAAAAAACCTGCCCAACCAACAATCAGATATGGAGTTTCTATAATATCAATCACAATCACACCAAGATCACCTGCTTGATCTATAATCGCATAACAAAGAAAGTGATTTAAAACATAGAAGAAAGCAACCAGACCAATCGGTTTTGGTAATTTTCTCAGCACCTCTTGTTTCGAATAGTGATGCAAGGGTGTTAATGTCAATGTTAAGACCAGAAATCTAATTCCCCATATTCCTGTGACATGGATTATTGCCTCTACAGGATTGGCGCCCAGCCCCCCCAAAAAACCAAAAGCCTTAAAATTAAGCAGAACATAGGGCAAAAAACTCACTAGTAGAATAATTCTCACTATGGCTTTCATGGTTGTTTGATTTATAAGATATCTTAGAAATTACGCCTAAGATTGATGCCACTATATAGATTGGCGACGTCTTCTGCATACCCATTAAACATAAGAGTGGGTTGCTTGGTTCCAAAGAACCCAGCACCTATTCTCCTTTCTCTTGCTTGGCTCCATCTTGGGTGATCAACCCCTGGATTAACATTAGCTAAGAATCCATATTCATTTGGAGCTGAAATATTCCAACTGGTTAAAGGTTTTTTTGATTGAAAATGTATTTTATTAATAGATTTAATGCTTTTGAATCCATATTTCCACGGAACAACTAAACGCATCGGTGCACCATTTTGATTTAATAATTCCTGACCGTATAAACCAACAGCAATAATGGTCAAAGGGTGCATGGCTTCTTCCATTGTTAATCCTTCAATATAAGGCCAGTCCAGAATAGGTCGTCTTTGGCCTGGCATTTGTTTGGGTCTATACACAGTCTCAAAAGCAACATACTTAGCATTTAGTTTTGGTTGTAATTTTTTAATAATACTCGC
>Ga0066857_10000123_pt1 | contig 27970 bp, 30 predicted proteins | sample ETNtaG_2_FD_65602 | JGI IMG/M metagenome (GOLD analysis project Ga0066857, IMG submission 65602) | Marine microbial and viral communities from oxygen minimum zone, Eastern Pacific Ocean - ETNP201406SV203 | ecosystem: Environmental > Aquatic > Marine > Oceanic | place: Pacific Ocean: Eastern...
GGGCGGCGACTTTGAACGCATGATGGCAGAACTCATGGGTAAAGCCACTGGCTACTGCAAAGGCAAGGGCGGATCCATGCATATATGTGATCTCGACCTCGGAATGCTTGGGGCAAACGGAATAGTCGGAGGAGGTGTCCCCATCGCAGTGGGCGCCGGCTTCGCAAACAAATACCGCGATGACGGTCGAGTATCGGTTGTTTTCTTTGGCGACGGAGCCTCCAACATCGGAGCATTCCATGAGGCAGCGAACATGGCGGCAGCGTTGCGGCTTCCAGTGGTCTTCGTTTGTGAGAACAACGAATACGGAGAGTTCACTCCTCGCGATCGAACGATGGCGATAACAGACGTGGTCGACAGAGCAGCTGGCTACGGAATGCCCGGCGTAATAGTCGACGGCATGGACGTGATAGCAGTGCACGAGGCAGCTACAGAAGCAGTGAGTCGGGCCCGCGCCGGGCAAGGACCGTCATTTATTGAAGCCAAGACCTACCGCTTTTATAACCATCACGGGATTCAGACTCTAGGAATGAAGTACCGCTCAGATGATGAACTCGCCGAATGGAAAAAACGTGATCCCATAGACATCTTCGAAGCCCGATTAGCCGAGTCAGGCGTGCTAACAACAAAAGCCGCGCAAGCAGTCCACGAACGAGTTGCCGAAGCGGTCGAACAAGCTATCGCCTTCGCCGAGGAGAGCCCTCTACCAGATGCTCAAAGCATGTATGAAGACGTCTATTCAGAGGTGACGACATGACTGTTACAGAAACCGAAGCTCGAACTCTTACCTATGGAGCGGCGTTCAACGAAGGCCTTCGCCAAGTCATGGAAGAAGATCCTGATGTTTTCTTTGCCGGTGAAGACGTAGGCAAAGCTGGTGGGGTCTTTGGGTCCTTTGCGGGTCTCAATGACGTTTTCGGCGATTTACGTGCCGTTGACACTCCCATTAGTGAACAGGCCATCGTAGGTCTCGGCATTGGAGCCGCGGTCACCGGATTGAGACCAGTGGTAGATGTGATGTTTATGGATTTCATGTTCGTGGCCATGGACCAGATTGCGAATCAGGCCGCGAAACTCAAGTACATGTTCGGGGGGAAAGCAACACTGCCTCTAACCATCACCACGAGCGCTGGGGCCGGGCTATCCGCTGCCGCCCAGCACAGCCAAAGCCTTGAGGCGATGCTGTGTCACGTTCCGGGTCTGAAGGTCGTAATGCCATCAAACCCCCGCGACGCCAAAGGGCTGCTAGTCGCCTGCATCCGGGACAACAACCCCACCATCTACATCAAGAACAAACGGCTGCTAGGCCTAAAAGGCGAGGTGCCTGAGGAACTGTACGAAGTGCCGATAGGGGTGGCCAATGTCATTCGACCAGGATCTGGCGTGACCGTAGTCACCTACGGGCGCATGGTCCAGGAATCAGTCAAGGCTGCGGACCGGCTCGCAGAGGAAGGCGTGGACTGTGAAATCATCGACCTTCGGACGGTGCAACCCCTTGATATGGAGACCGTCCTTACCTCTGCAAGAACGACCGGCAACATTGTGGTGGTCCATGAGGCGGTCCGATTCGGTGGACTCGGCGCAGAAATAGCGTCGCAAGTGCAAGAGCAAGCCTTCGACTACCTGGACGCTCCCGTTGGCAGAGTCGGAGCACCGTTCACACCCGTCCCGTTTAGCCCATCTCTGGAAGCCGAATATGTCCCGAACGCGGACCGGATCGTGGACGGAATCCGCGAAACATTAGGAATGTGACCGGGACCGTCGGCATTATCGCTAACCCGGTCGCCGGAAAAGATATCCGGAGGCTGGTGTCGTCAGCCTCGCCGGTGTCAGACATGGCCAAGATCGGGATTATTAGAAGGGTTGTAGTCGGCGCTGTCGAAGGTGGCGCCGAGCGGTTGCTTATCACCGATGACTGCCGGGCCCTCGGGCTGCGCGCGATTGATGAACTCTCCCTAGATGCCGAAGTGCTGTTTTTGGATACGCCGCCCTACGACTCAGCGGTTAACTCTCAAAACGCGGCAGCAATCTTCCAACAGCAAGAGGTCGGCGCGGTCATAGTGCTTGGTGGTGATGGAACACATCGAGACGTCGCAAAGGGATGGCGCAACGCACCGGTGGTGGCAGTATCGACGGGAACGAACAACGTCTTTCCTCGACAAGTTGAGGCCACTATCGCCGGACAGGCAGCCGGACTAGTTGCTTCCCAAAAGCCACCAATTCACCAAGTCGCGGATCAGGCCAAGATCATCGACGTCGAACTCGACGGTGGAGCAACCGAACAAGCGTTAGTCGATCTCGCGCTTGTGGACGATTCCTTCACCGGTAGCCGCGCCGTCTGGAACGGCCAGCAATTGCTTGAGATGGTTGCGGCAATTGCGGAAAGAGCAACCGTTGGCCTTTCATCTATCGCGTCCCGGGTAGCTCCAACCAGCAGATATCAGCCCGGTGGAGTGCACGTCACCTTTGGGGACGGCGAGAGGTTTCGCATACCGATCGCACCCGGCTTGTTTAGCGAGGTTGATATTGCTTCTTGGCGCCGACTCCAAGCCAATGATTCTGTTGAGATTTCGGGGCCGGGAGTATTGAGCTTTGATGGTGAACGCGACGTCGTGTTGGCTTCCGGGCGCAGTGCCCGGGTCACCGTTTCACATGATGGGCTCTGGGTAATTGATATTGAAAAGGCGATGTCGCTTGACTGCGGAGAGGTCCGTTAAGAAATGGCTCAACGATTCCAGATGCCCAAACTTGGCTTAACCATGGAGGAAGGAACAATTCTTCAATGGTTAGTCGAAGATGAAACAGATGTGGTCGCTGGTCAGGCGGTGCTCCTCATTGAGACAGACAAGGTCGAAACCGAAGTTGAGGCAAGTAGCAGCGGGGTACTCAAACAACTCGGCGAAGTCGATGAGGCCTACCCGTGTGGAACCCTGATTGGCTGGTTTCTCGAACAAGGTGAAACACCACCAGTGACCCAACAGCCAGAACCCAAAAAAGAGCGACCTTCCAAATCGACGGATTCGCCAACGTCAACTTCGGTTAAGGCAGCAGGTCCAGTCAGATCGCAAGACGAACCAGGCCGCGTGTTGGCGTCACCCAGCGCAAAGCGACGTGCCCGTGAACTAGGCATCGATCTTGCAACTATCACCGGGTCGGGGCCCCGAGGCCGGATCATCAATAATGACGTGGAGGCAGCCGCGGCGAATCCAACTGCTACCTCCGGGTCATCGACACGGAGCGGATCCCAAACACTTGCCACCTTTGCTGCCCGGAACCTCGCCGATCTCATCGGTATTGAACTCGATGAAATTGAGCCAGCTGGCCCAGATCGAAGGGTCAGTCGACTAGACGTCATTCACCACATTCAGGCCCTCTTAACCCCCACTATCAATGAACCTCCCAAATCCGAATTAGCAGCACCAACACAGACACCGACCGAAGTGATCCCAATGACTGGGATGCGGGGAACCATTGCCCGCCGCATGCACCAGTCATTGCAAGAGATGGCTCAGCTCACTATCACTATGGAAGTCGAAATGACAGCGGTAGTGGAAGACCGCGAAACACGGAAAAGCGAAAATGAGCCGCCCGGGTACACCGATTACGTAATTGCTGCAACCGCCGCAGCGTTGCATCAGCACCCCTATGTCAACAGTCAAATCACCGGAGAAGGTCTCGCTCTGCTACCGGTTGCACATGTCGGCATGGCCGTCGCGTTAGACCAAGGATTGATCGTTCCGGTCATCAGGAATACCGACTCTCTTGATCTTGGAGAACTAGCTGGAGAAACCAAACGTCTCGCACTCGCGGCCCGCGAGGGGAAGCTAAAACTAGAGGAGCTAGAGGGCGGAACTTTCGCCGTGACAGCGCTGGGGATGTATGGCGTTGACAGTTTCACACCGGTCATTAATCCGCCCAACACAGCCATCTTGGGTGTCGGGAGACTACGCGAAACCGCTACCTGGCAAAACGAGTCTGTTGGCGGGGTCACCGCCCTAACGCTCAGCCTTAGCTGGGACCATCGTGCCTTCGATGGAGCACCAGCAGCTCTATTCCTGCAAACCGTAAAACAGAAGCTTGAAGAATGGGAGAGCGGTCCTCTCTAACCGCGCCCCTCCACTTCGTTGTTGTTTTCGTCGTCTCGAATTTGTCGATAGTGAGTAAGAGCCTTTTGGTAGTGCTCCACTTCAACAGCCCCAGAAATTAGGTACCTGTTGTCAATGACGACAGCAGGCACACCGTTAACACCGCTGCTTAACGCCTCGTTGTACTCAGCGAATACCTGACTCTCAAAGTCTTTCCCATTAGCTTTTAGGGTCTCTTCGAAAACCCCGATATCGATGTCTGTCTCGTGAGCAACTTCGAGGAGTACCTCAGAACTCGAAATGTCACGATTCCCTATGAAGTACGCCCGTAACAGGTTCTGGTGATAGCGGCGCCAGGTCTCCTGCCCGAAGGTGGCAGCTGTCTTACCTGCAATGGCTGCCGGCAAAGAGTGCGAAGGTGGGGGACTGGCACCGGACCAAGGACTGTTGAATTCAGCCAAAGGCTCAAGCCCCGCTGGCCTCTCCCAACTTTTCGTATATTCAGTAAATTCTGCGAGTGTCCTTTGCTCAGGCTGAGGTCGCAACAAGAACGATTTCCATTCGATAGCAATGCCATCTCCCTCATGTACAGCTAATTCGTCAAGACGTACCGCCCCGACCCAACACCAAGGTCAGAGATAGTCGGACCAAACGGTCATCTGCACTGCTTCGGAAGGCATGACCTAAAGCGTAGATCAGAGCCAAACCCGTTAGCTCTGCAACTGAACCCTCAACCGCAACCCTTCGGGAAGGTCACTGGTCGCTTTTCAGGTGGGAATGATCACCGAATGATGTCAGATGGTCCTTGTGGCTGTTTCGGTTCCCTGTTGCTCTTCCTGGGCGGTGCATCGCCAGTAACGTTGGCTGGGGCAGGCCCCCAGTCGTTGTCTTCAGGCCAGCTGCGTGAGCAGTACCACCACAAAAGCACCAAGCCTCCGACCCCGGTCAACGCAATAAAGATCCACTTTCCGTTTCGTCCAACGTCGTGGAGGCGGCGAACACTTAACGCGATGGTCGGGATGATGTAGGCAAGCATGTAAATGCCTTCCAACGGACCCGTGTCGTTGTTGTCTAGGTCCCAGATGCTCGCGGAGATTCCCCCAAGAACGAAGATAATGATCATCGAGATCAGAAAAGTGCACCAATAAGCAGCCCTCGACGACCGTCCTTGGAAATCGGTGTAACGCCGCCAAGATTCGACGTAGTAGTTCAAAACCTTCATCTCAAAATTCTATCCCCAATATTTTCGGCTACTAGTCAACCCCTGCGTTCCTCACGGTCACCCCTGCATTGCCCGGCGGTTTGATCGGCTCCAAACCAAAGCGACACCGTTCACGGTCCGGTTCTGATTTGGAGATTCCTCTGAGGCGCGGGCGAATGACCCGAAGTTGGCAGAATTACTGGATGGGGGCATGCCCAACACTGAAGACTGAAAGGCTTACCCTGCGACCGTTCAGGGACGACGACCTGGCCGACTACTTCGCGATGGAGAACAGTCCAGAGGTTCGAGAGGGGCTTCTCACTCCTGATGATTTCGGGCAGCCCGATGCTTCCTACAAGATGGCCGCTTGGCTAGGCCAGTGGGAACTACGAGGCACCGGCCACTGGGCTGTTGAAGAGAAAGAAACGGGTCAATTCGTTGGAAGCGTCGGGTTGAACCAGTCAGAAGTCACCCCTCTGGATTGGCCAGGAGTGGAAGTGGGATGGACACTCCATCCCAACCACTGGGGCTGTGGTTACGCGACCGAAGCAGGAGCAGCCGCTGTGAAATAGGGGTTTGATAAACTCGGAGAGAGCCGACTCTTCAGTTGCGTCGTTGCTGACAACTCACGGTCCCAAGCAGTGGCTCAACGACTCGGATTCGAACTAATTATGGAGAAAACGATGTCGCTACTACCCACCCAGCCCGCGCAAACACATCAGATCTGGGCTTTGGACGCCAATTAGAGATGACGCACAAGATTGCGGTCGTTGGGTCTTCCGGTTCGGGCAAAACGTTCATAGCTAAGCGCTTGGCACAACGGTATGGCCTTGAGCACGTGGAGATGGACTCCCTGGCCTTCGAAAGCGGATGGGATCTGCGACCTGTAGCGGAGTTCAGGATTGATCTCGAACAACGGCTCAATAGTGCAACGTCAGGGTGGGTTACTGACGGCAACTGGAGTTCGCTCGGGGGAATCCAATTGTTGCTGGCGACAAAGATCATTTGGGTGGACCTTCCGCGTCGAACAGTCATGCGTCAAATCGTCCCTCGAACCTTGTTCCGGGTCTTGACCAGAAAGAAGCTGTGGGGTGGAAATAGAGAACCGTTCAGCAACCTCTACAGCCGGAATCCAGAGAAAAATGTGATCTTGTGGAGTTGGCAGAACTTTCATGACACGCGCGAGCGTTACGGGCGATGCCTATCAGATGGTTCATGGGTGCACGCCGACGTGGTTCATCTTCGATCGCGAAGCGAAATCAAAGCTTTCTTGCAGGGATAATGGCAGATCCGGTTGGTGTCAGCAGATGTGGCTGACCGCAGTGTCACCTGGCAGTAGTTGGAGTCTCAACCAGTGTTCATTGACTGAGAAATCACTGCGAAACCTGCGGTGGCTTCAAGCCTTTTCCCCACTACCGCCTGGTATTCCTCAGACCCATACCAAGCCTTTGCTGCGGCGGTGTCTTCAAACTTCAACACGATGGTCTGGGGGCCGGGTGGGGTTCCTTCAACGGTTTCCGCGGCGGCGTCGAATATAACCAGTTCAGCACCAGCAGCCTGGATGGTCGGCCCGGCACCCTTCTGGTATTCGCGGTACAAATCCAAGTCGTTAACGACGTATTGAAGAACGAAATATGCGGCCATGCGGCCAGTCTGGCACGATCAGTAGCCGGGCGCTCTTCAAGCCACGCGTTGAGGCATCTGAACCGACCATAAACCCGTGCCGAGATACTCGAACAACAGGATCGGGCCTACTGGGCTTTCGGTAACACGACGAATACGAAAGCTATGTAGTGGAGCGCCGCTGCCGCGACAGTGAGCGAGTGAAATATCTCGTGGAATCCAAACATGCTTGGCCACGGATCGGGTCTTTGAGACGCGAACACAATGGCCCCAGCGGTGTAGAGCAAACCTCCAGCTAGAAAAAGAACGAAGCCCAACACACCAAGTTGCTGCCAGGCATCTTGGACTACAGCTAACAGACACCAGCCAACGACCAGATAGGGGCCAGCCACAACCCATTGAGGCGCCTGCGTGAAACGGACACGTAGCAAAGCGCCTATCAGCGCGCCACCCCATACCAGCGCCAACACTAACTTCGCTGCCCAAGGCGACAAGACGAACGCGGCGACGGGGGTATAGGTCGCTGCTATTGCAAAGAAGATTGTGACGTGATCAAACTTCTGCAGTCTCCGGCGGCCAACCGGCCCCCAATTCACCCGGTGATATAGAGCTGACACTCCGAATAATGCGACTATCGCGATGGTGTAGAGCCCGGTAACTAGCCGAGGCCAGAGTCCGGGAGCTGAGACCACCACTATTGGGGTAAGCGTGACCGAAGCGATAAAGGCTGTCCGATGTGACACTCCTCGGAACAAGGGCTTGGTTTCAGTAGTGGTCAACGGCTGTCCCCTCGGCCAACCCAATCTAGGCCTCCGAGCGTCTTGACTACCAGCCTCGAGCGTGCAGCACATTGGTGCTTGAGAAGGAACAGGTCCCGAGGCGACCGACCAGGTTTGACATCCGTTACGGTGATCAGTCGTGCTGCGCTTGGAATAGGGGTTAACCCGGTACCCTCAAGAAGTCTGGGAACAGTTGCTCGAGTCGAGCGACTTGCCGCCCCAACCACCGAGATCAAGGATTCTTTCGTTGACTACCTCCTTCGCCGAACTCGGCGTGCCTTCCTCGGTGACGCGCGCACTTACAAGTCAAGGAATTGACACTCCCTTTGAGGTTCAACTCGCCACGATTCCAGATGGATTAGCGGGGCGAGACATATGCGGACGGGCACCGACGGGCTCCGGAAAGACCATTGCCTTCGGTATCCCTCTCATAGTTCGCACCGAGAGTTCTGACCCCAAAGCCCCGTCAGCTCTGGTATTAGCTCCCACTCGGGAGCTAGCCGAACAAATTGCTGACGAACTCCGACCGCTCGCCCGAGCCCAACAGTTGTGGGTCCTGGCCGCATATGGAGGCACCAATATCAATCGACAGATCGAACAACTCAAAAAGGGAGTCGATGTGCTAGTCGCGTGCCCGGGTCGACTCCACGATCTACTTGAACGAAAAGCACTGACGCTGGGTTCTGTTCGTAGTGTCGTGATCGATGAGGCCGATCGAATGGCTGACATGGGATTTCTGCCCGAGGTTCGACGCATTCTCGACCTCACTCCCTCCGACCGGCAGACGCTCTTATTTTCTGCCACCCTCGACAAGGACGTAGCCGCGCTTACACGTGATTATCAGTCCGATCCGGTTCGTCACGAAGTAGGCGCAAAAGCGCCGGACATCCACCGCCTTAGACACCACTTCTGGAATGTCGACAGAGCCCAACGAATCGACGTCGCCGTCAACTTGATTCGACGAGCAGGCAAGACTCTCGTATTTACACGAACACGGCACGGCGCGGATCGAGCCGCGAAACAACTCCGACGAGGCGGGATCGAAGCTGTGGTGATACACGGCGCGCGATCTCAAAATCAACGGGATCGGGCGTTATCGCAGTTCACCGAAGGCCAAGCACTAGTCCTCGTCGCGACCGATGTTGCTGCCCGTGGCATCCATATCGACGACATCGAATGCGTTCTTCACTTTGACCCTCCCGACGATGGTAAGGGCTACGTGCACCGCAGTGGACGAACCGCCCGCGCCGGAGCCACTGGAAGCGTCGTATGTTTTGTCGACAAAGCTCAGCGAAAGGCAGTCAAGCACCTCCAACGTCAAGTTGGAATCGAAATCCAACTAATCGAACCCGATATGGCGTCTTTCGGAAATGAGCTTCCGATAGCAACCGACACACGAACCATCAACGAACCGAGCGGCAGACAGCAGCAGCGAGCGCGGCAACGCCCCAACCCGACACGAGGACAAAGTAAGCGCAAAGGCAAAGGTGCCAGAGGAAATCGCAAGCCCCAGGCTCAAAATGCCAGACAAGGAAACGGACAGCAGCGGCAAGGAACAGGGAGCAGCAAGGGCAAACCTCATAAGGGAAAGCCTGCGGCGCGCAACAAGTCCAAGACACACGGAAGTGCGCGGCCACAGAACCGTTCAAATAACAGACAGGGCACCAACCGAAAACGGGCCGCTACCCAACGACAACGTTGACGCCTCGCCATTGGGCGCCACCACGAATTCGCGTTAAGGAATTATTCCCCTCAGCCCTTGGTTCGATCACATCGGTGAGAACCTCGAGACGCCGCCCACAGTTCCCCATCTGAGTGTTTATGTCCTCAACTAGAGTCGGCAATCAACTAACTGCTTTAAATGAAGGGACTCAACGTGAGCTATACCTCTTTCTCTATCGCTGCTCCCGGTCGCGCATATGACGGCGTGACCGTTGGAAGTGACAAGTGGAACGAATTACTAGGCCAGCAGATGGCGATTCTCGAAGCTGCCGGCACGGAACAAGTCGTCAGCGGTTACGCCGCTGCTATCGGCAAATTCGTCAACGTGAACAAGTACGACAGTGTCGAGAAGTCCGAGACTGTTATCGCTCAACTGGCTGCAAGCCAGTTGATAGAGGTCGAAGCCTCCGGGCCATTCATTGAGTTTGAGCGCTGGTTTGAACTGATTGGCTGACGCCTACGCATAGACGCGGGGTCATTGTTGGAGGCTACGGTTTCCAATGTTGGTCGGCGACCAGGAGGTCCCGTGGACTATCAACAGATCAAAGTTGAGGACCGGAAAGAAGTTCGGCTTCTGATTCTTTCCCGGCCCGAGAAACTAAATGCCTGGACAGAACGCATGCATGTCGAGTTGGTGCATGCCATTGAAGAGGGCAACGTCGAGAAGTCCGTTGGCGCGTTCGTGATGACAGGTGAAGGAAGAGCATTTTGTGCCGGAGCTGACATTGGTGATGTGTTCGCCAAAACATTGGATGACGAATCGCAGGGGTACGGGGCACTCACCGAGTCAGTGAATTGGGTGGGTTTAGTGCGCGAGTCAAAGCCCATGGTGGCCGCTGTTAACGGCCCGGCGATTGGTCTCGGGTTAACCATGTTGCTGTCGATGGACTTCATAGTTGCCCAATCTGACGCCAAGCTGTCTGCACGATTTGTAAAGATGGGCGTCGTCCCAGAGTTAGCTTCATCGCATTACTTAGTGCAGCGCTGCGGCTGGGGCATGGCCTCCGACTTAGCTCTGTCGGGGAGGACCGTTTCCGGCGACCAAGCCAAGGAAATCGGACTCGTTGACGAAGTCGTGGTCGACGACGTGGTCGACGCTGCGGTCGAGCGGGCCCGGAGTTATGCTGAAAATGCCCCATCATCGCTGCTACTCACCAAACAATTACTGACCAAGAATGGAAGCGAAACTGATTTGGACCTCGTTCAACGCCGTGAAGGAAAGTCGAACGAGCAAGCTGGGCTAACCCCCGAACATCGCGAAGCGGTTGACGCCTTTCTGGAGAAACGGGCCCCAAAGTTTCGCTGACACTCGCCACGCCAATAGTTTGTGTAGCGGTGAGAAAACGAGTGGACACAAAAGTGTATTGGTGGCTGGGTCACGTGATTGACCTGATCCACATGCCAATCGTCATCGTGCTGGTTTTTTGGGGGGCGGCACGATTCTCGGGTGAGTTGTACGTGTCGATCGTGGTGGTGACGGTGATTCTGCAGATCGGATTGCTGGGCTGCCCGTTCATGGCACTCACGGGGCGATTGAAACGGCTTCATGACCCGTCGTATGTGAACCACTGGTCATTCACCGTTTGGTTCTACCGAAAATACGGCCCAGTGGCCGGCATTGTCGTGTTCCTCTTCTTCGTCGGTATTGGTCTAGCGCTTCGCGCATTTTTCTTCTCATAGGCCGCTTACTTAACGGCAAATTCATCAGCTGCTATGGCGGTGCGGACCAAGCAATCGGCTGAATCAGAAGTGTTACGAGGCCGTTAAACAACGTGAACGCGCAGAAAAAACTTTTGAGAAGAAGAAAGCTGCTGGTAAAAATGACTCCGAGTAACAGAAAGGAGAAACAGCAAGATGCAATACCCACACTACGCAAGTGGTCGGGCTCGGTCGTATCGAAGTAGCTACAGATGTGCCTCATGCCGTACTTCCATTCACTGGGATGGCACCGTCAAGGCCTATGTCTCTGACGAGCAGTTAACCCGAACCTGCGCAGAGTCGACAGCGGGCCATAACTGTTAAATCATTACAAATAACCACGCATTTGAGAGACTTCCACCCACAAAGTGGAGGTCTCTTTGGCTTTTCCTCGTCACAATGGTTGTATGGCGATCTCTCAACTCAAGATTAGAGACGACTTCGTTATCGATGGTCGCGAACTTGAGTGGCGGTTCTCAACTTCGAGTGGTCCAGGCGGTCAGCACGCTAACCGTGCCCAGACTCGAGCCGAAGTTAGCTGGGATATTACGGCCTCGAAAGCTGGAAGCGTTGAGCAACGCACCCGCCTAATTCACCGCGTCGGTGAACGCATCACTATTCGTGTAGATGAGCATCGCTCCCAGAAACGCAATAGAGATGAAGCGTTGCACCGGTTATCAGCCAAAGTGCGAGAGGGACTGCACGTGCAACGTTCCAGGAAGGGCACTCGACCTAGTCGGTCGGCGAAACGAAAACGAACTGACGCTAAAACTCAGCGTGGTCGACTCAAGCAACAACGCCAACGTCCCTCTTTAGATGACTGACGTTCCCGTTTAGGAACCCGTCAGTCATCTCAATGACCACCCTGAGGTGCGAGCTGTTTCTCTCTGGTTTCTTTTGAAGGGGGTTCCCGTAACAGTTAGGCGGAATGACCCATGGCCCATCGGATGCCCCGACGAAGCAATTCGCGGTACATCGGTTGTTCCCAGGAGCACCGTTCGATGACCGGGTAATAGTCCATGAGTGGTTGCATGTCCCAATGGCCTCGGCAATGTCCGAGGGTGTTGTACAACACCCCACCCGCCCCTAGGGGACGCAAATACTGAACCAGATGTCGTTCTGCTGCGCCCCAATCCTTCTCCGCGAAACCGGTCGCCTCACCGCTCCAATGGGTGTGTAGGAGGGGTTGCAACTCGGTTAAGTCACAGTGCTCCATGAGGTAGAGCTCATCGTCGGTTTCGAACTGCTCTATGCCCTCAACAAGCCAGTGACTCGGATCGCTGAGTTCCACTTGATAGAGGTGAATCGGTGGATGAGCGACGAACTGACTTCCCAACAGTTCCGCCCAAATCGGAAAACAGCGTGGAGCCTCAACCCCGTTAGGGCGAGGGAGGTCGAGTGCTGCGTTCGTTCCGTGAAGCGCCAACCAGCGTCCGCCGCTTTCAACCCAATCACGTAACGTGGCTTGAGCGCTTTCGCTAGGTCGAACGTCACAGGTGTAGCTGATCAAAAACGCGGACTCCGTAATTACGGTGGTGGCTTCGTAGTCTGGTGCAACGGTGACACGAATATGAGGGTGTTCGGCGAGCAGGCTAAGTAGCTCAGCGCGCGCGAAATCAATGTCGTGATACTTGCCTCCGGCGACTAAGTAAGCGTCAACCCGTTCGGCATTCGTAGTCATCCCTAGTAGTTAACCCGTTTAGTGAAGCCTCCATCAACGGTGAGGTTGGCGCCGTTGACGTGGCTGGCTGCGTCGCTAGCGAGGAAGGCAACAGCATTCGCGACATCCTGAGCGACCCCTAATTCGCCTTGGGGGTGGGCTGCTTGGGTCGCCGCATAAAAGTCTTCCATGTGATCTTTGATCATGTTCCAGTCGCCACCTTCAACAAAGATCGGGCCAGGTTGGACGACATTGCATCGAATTCCCTTGGATCCGAGCACTTGGGCCTGCCCGAGTGTCCAATTCGTTACTGCTGCTTTCATCGCCGAGTAACTCCCAGAGCCAGTCGCGAAATGCTCAGCAGTTGCGGTAGTGCCGATACTGATAAGTGAACCGCCCCCTTCCATCAGGTGTTCTTGGGCGGCTTCAACACCCCCAACCAAAGCCCGCAGATCGACGTTGAAGTTATTAACCCAATCGTCTAGCGATCGCTGCGGTTTAGCACTGGTGTTGTGGACGTAGATATCGATACCGCCGAGCGCTTCCCGTGACGCAGCGATCCACGCTTCAAGACTGCCGAGGTCCCCAGCGTCTACAGGGGACCCGCACACCGTTCCCAGGTTTGAGAGCTCTTGAACAGCCGTATCGACGCCTTCCTCATCACGTGCACAAATACCGACTGCTGCGCCTTCAGCTAGCAAAGTTTCAGCTATTGCTCGCCCGATGCCCTTAGTCGAACCGGTCACCAAAGCCTTCTTGCCGGTGAGTCCGAGATCCATCTCATGCTCCTTGTATCTTCCAGGTACGAATATGCCGTTGAGATACATCATCGCCGACGCGAGCGGATGAAGGAAACGCTATGCCGTTCCAGTGGATCGAACTCGCGTCTTCTACCTGTGTGCTGAGTGTCTTACCCCACCGCTACTAATAACGGTTATGCGAATCCCAGGACCTAACGAATTAACTAGCTATGTGCAAGTCGAAATCCTCCGACGCTCTATCGCCATGGACAAACCGGGTGTTCCGGTAACAGTTTCCCTCCTACTCACCCGCGAAGAGGCACTACTGATGCTTGATGGATATTTGAGACATGCCAACGCCGCGTAAGCGGCGTGCCACCGATCTACGCTGGTCCCACCATGTCGAGCGAGCCTTCAACAGATCACGTACAGCGAAATCGGGGGCTGTGGGACTCATGGGCGCCGGATTGGCTGGAGAGCGGCGAGCGTGCCTGGGCGTTGAGCGACCCAACCTGGGGTGTCTACCAAGTACCCGAATCTGAGGTGGGCCTGCTCACGACTTTCACGGGTGGGAGCGTCGTCGAGCTTGGATGTGGAACTGGTTACGTGTCCGCATGGATGGCTCGTTTAGGCGGCGACCCGGTCGGAGTAGACAACTCTGCGTTGCAGCTGGCGAACGCCAAACAATTACAAGAACGTTTCGAGATTTACTTTCCCTTGATCCACGCGAACGCCGAGAAGTTGCCATTTACGGATGGCTCATTCGACTTCGCGATTTCAGAATACGGGGCCGCTATTTGGTGCGACCCCTACCAGTGGATTCCCGAAGCGGCGAGAGTTCTCCGTCGGGGAGGCCGACTGGTTTTTCTTGGTAACTCGACTCAATTAATGCTTTCGGCCCCTGACGACGATGGCCCAGCAACCCCGGCGCTACTGCGGTCTCAATTCGGCATGCATCGCTTCGAATGGGACGACGACCCAGGAGTGGAGTTCCACCTCTCCCACGGCGACATGATCAGAGTGCTTCGAGCGAACGGGTTCGAGATTGAGGACTTGATCGAAATGCGACCACCAGACGACGCTGTCGAAAATCGCTACGGATATGTCACTCTCGACTGGGCTCGGCGTTGGCCTGCAGAAGAGGCGTGGATCGTTCGTAAAGTCTGACTGAAACCGACGATATGGACGTCATCCAACATCACCGTCCGTTTTCTTCCACCACCCGACGCTCCTGTAAATCCGATGACAAAACTGGTTTGACAAGCGACCACGTTGGTCGACATCGCCGCCGCACATCGTTGATCTGTGAGAGAGTGCTGACCAAGAGAGGCCCTCATGTCTTCAAACGAAAAGATCGTTAAAGCGTTCCTATATGGGGCAGATTCAAGCGTCTTTAGCGACGAAGGAAGGCTCGTCAACCTCTTACCGGACCCCATCCCGTTCGGAGGGATCTACATAGGCCCCGCTGGTGCTGACGAATATGTTGGACTGATACAGAGCAATATCCGCTTGGACTACCTCAAAGCCCACGAAATAGTTAACGAAAGAGATCGCGTCATCGTCATTGGAAGTGAGCGCGGACTCTTCCTGCACAACGATCAACCGTACGAAATGGATTGGGTTCACGTGAATACGGTGATCGACGACAAGATCGTCGAGATGCGTGAATACAACGACACTGCCGCCATGCTTCAGGCTTACAACGCGCCGAAGGCCGAATAGGTTCCGCAAACAATTTCAACTTCACTACCGCGGAGAGCGATGCGACGTGCAAGGCAAGGTTTGCCGCTACTAGACGCGATCGTTCAGCAAGCAGATCCGGAGGTGGCAGACCTGTTTATGAGAGCGCGTCCTCGCTGGCGACGCGCGCTATGTCATCGGCGGTCATTCCGAGTAGCTCCGATAGGACTTCGTAGGTGTGTTCCCCGAGGGCCGGCGCTGCCGCTCGAGGACCGTGGTCGTAGCCCCGAATCTTGTATTGGTGTCCAGCGTAAGGCACCACCCCAACCTCGCTATGTTCGAGACGCTTGTAGAAGTCACGATGGAGGTATTGGGGATCCGAGGCGAGGTCTCGGCTCCGCTGAACTTTGCCCGCAGGGATTCCAGCGCCTAACAAGACGCTTTCGACCTCTTCAGCGGTGCGACTACTCGTCCATTCTGTAATCCGGTCATCGATCATGTCGTGGTGGGTTTGTCGACCCTCCAAGGTGCTGAGTTCGGCGCCAGCGGCCCATTCGGGATGATCGAGTGCGCGCTGCAACGCGATCCAACAGTCATCATCGACAATAGTCAACGCACACCACTCATCTTCACCTGCGCACGCGTATGCACCTTGTGGTGCCATGTGTAGGTCTCGATTTCCAAGTCTTGTCGCTAGGTAACCGTTGAGCTGATAGTCGAGGAGTTCGGGTGCGAGCAGTTGAAGCCCGACTTCCAACTGGGCAGCCTCAATGTGACATCCCTCACCTGTTCGTTCCCGACGGTCGAGAGCGGCAATTACCGCCGTTGTGATGAAGCGAGGAGCGATGGCGTCGGTGTACGCCATCCAGGGACCATCTGGACCAAGATCAGGCCATCCGACCAGTTCCGTGAAACCTGCGATAGCTGCGGCGTGAAACCCGTAACCGGCGAGCGATGACATGGGTCCACCTCCGCCAAGTAATGAAGTGGTGACGGTAACAACAGAAGGGTTGTCGCCTCGTATTTGCTCATGCCCGAGACCGAGTCGGTCCATGGTCCCTGGCCGGAAACTGTCGATCACCACGTCGGCCCATCCAGCGAGTCGCCTAGCGACCCCGAGACCGGCTTCGGACGATAGATCCAGCGACAACGACGATTTTGATGTGTTGAAGCTGCCGTAAAAGTTAGAGCGATTAATTCCAAACTCACCGTCTTTGAATGGTGCTTGAGCGCGGAGGGTGTCGAGACGCTTCTCGGTCTCAACTCTTACCACCGTGGCTCCATGATCAGCGAAACACTTGGCTGTGATGGGACCCACTCCGATCCAGCTGAAGTCGGCGACCTTTAGCCCCGAGAAAGGGAGATCACCGTCTTTTTGCGCGATGTTCCGAGTACGCCGCACCCGCGGGGGTTCTGAGCGCAGTTCGGTTCCGCTTGAGTCGGAGGCCGGCACGTTCGATGGTTGATCACACCGTTCCCCGTCGACGGTAAGGGGGCCTCCGGCGCGACGCACAGGTTCATTTGCTGTGGGAAAATCAAAGGGCCTCCAGAAGTCGCGAACTTCGAGGTGGTTGACGTTGAGCAGGTCTTGTATCGAGTTGACGGGAGCGAACGTGGCCCCAATTTCGATGCCGCGCATTAGTAGTTCTTCTCGCGTGTAGCGCGAACAGAGTTCGTCGAGAGCGACGAGCATGTCCTCGTAACTCATAGTGGTGTGCTCACCCGACAGGGCGCGGTGATCATAGGTAGACCAGTCTTCGTCTCCCCAGGACTCGTCGATGATGCCTTCAGCGATCATCCACGGAACCAACGGAGCGTAAGTAGCACCGATTGGAGCGTTGATGACGTATCCATCGCGTGCTGAGCGTCGGAGGTCGATCGTGAGAGCTAACGCAACCTTTGAACCCGCCCTTTCGAAGTCATAACCCTGAACCTCATATGCCTCCATTGAGTTCAACAAGGTCCATGTCATGGCCGCTTGAGCTGACACGTCAATCCACTGCGGTTCGCCGGTCGTTTGCATGCGTGTGTAACCGACGAGACTTGCTAGGGCTGCCTCGGCTCCGGCATGACGCCAGGCCTGGGGAACTGACACTTTAAGAGGACTTCTTTCGCGGACTCCTTGGAGGCTCATTGGACCGCCAAGCGCCGCGATGGAAAGTTCCGATGCCGGATCGTTAGAACGCGGCCCGTCGGCTCCGAATGCGGTGACGAGGACATACACAAGTTCCGGATTAGCTGAGGTGAGGTCCGCTTCAGATATTCCAGCCGACGCCAGATAGCCAGGCGGCCCGCTATCGAAGATGATCTCGGATCCTGCTACCAAACTCAGTAACGCTTCGCGACCCGCGCCTGAGTCGAGATCAAGCTCCACAGATTTCTTGTTGTCGTTATAGGCAGCGAATTGGAGGCTTCCGAGACCGCCTTGAACTTCAGTAGCGAAGGGCGGTTCCTGCCGTGCCGATGAACCCCCCAGTGGCTCGATCTTTATCACTTCGGCCCCTAGTCGAGCGAGGAGCCAAGGTCCTACTTCGCCTCGATGATCGGTGAGGTCCAAGACCCGTAGATCCTCAATCAACATGACGCCCCCACCTTTCCAATTGCCGTCAAGAAATGAGGCGCGAACTGTGCTCTCATTCCTCCGTGGTTACTAGAACCGGTTACTAGTCCAGCACACCCGGGCACTTCGAGTGGGACGACCTAGCCTGGCGGAGGAAATCTTGCGCCTTCAGGTTCACCCCACAGGGGCTGGAACGGGGGCGGTATCCCAACTCTTCAGCTCGGGCATTACTGCGTTGACGAACAAGTCGACGTTGCGAGCAACTTCCCCGTAGGGCATACCTCCATAAGAGAAAAAGGGAAAGAACCCGGCAATTCCGATGTTTGCTTCAATGGCTGCGACCTTTTCGGTTACTTGCTCCGGTGTACCCCATGGCATCAAACTGATGAAGTCTTTGGCTGCACCATCCAAGCCACGATTTTCTACATGGTCAGCGACGTTGGAATAGAACTCGTAGCCTCGCACCTTAAAGTTCTCGCTGTTCGCAAGTTCATAGTGTTCAAGAATTGAGCGGTAATAGCTTCCGATGTATTTGTGTGCCAACTCAGCGGCCCTATCGGCGCTGTCGTCAACAAACACGAATCCCCCCGACAGTGGTGGTGGAGGGGGTTTGTCGGGGTGTTCTACAGCCCAGGTTTCCTGATAGGAAGCGACATCGGCCGCAACCACCTCCCATGGTTTTTGCGGGATGACCAACAACCCTGCCCCTAGTCGGGCCATGATCGGTGCCGACTCCGGAGAGACCGCAGCGGCCCACGTTCGACCAACAAACGATCTTTCAGGAGCTGGGCGTAGGTTTCGATGTGGCTGACTGAGAAATTCGCCCTCATAGTGCAAGCCGCCTTCCTCGAGTCCGGTCAGTAGAGCTTCCGCGTATTCGATGAATCGTTCGCGAGATGTACTCCGATCAACTCGAAACCCCTCATATTCGAGACGAGCGAGACCGCGTCCGATTCCGAGTAACAGCCGGCCTCCTGACATGTTGTCTAGCAGCGTCACTTGCTCGGCTACGCGTAGGGGATCATGCCAAGGCAACACGATCACAGCTGTACCCAGTTGCAGTTCTTTCGTTTGTCCCGCAAACCAAGTGAGAATCTGGAGCGGATCCGGACTCATTGAATAACCTGAGAAGTGGTGGTCAACCGTCCAAAGAGACTGGAATCCCAACGATTCCGCCTTCAGTCCTAACGCCAGTTCGGCGTTGTACACCTCGCGGTCGTCGCGTAGGTCATCTGGGTTTTGAAACACGAGTGCCATTCCCACGTGCATTTGTCACGCTCCACGTCAAACTAGAGGTCAGTATTGTCGCGCTTTAGCCACCGACGCGAGAGTAAAAACAGCCTTTGGGTGGTCTTGAACCTGAGCGTTGCCTGCATCTAACAGTCGAGTGAGTGTCGCGGACGCTAGCGTCCGTGTTTGTGGCAGCAGGTGCGCGCAGCGAAGCCAAGCGTTGGTACCAGGTGAACTGGGATCCCGACCGTCCGGTCGGGGACTGGTTCGCGCTTCTCGCTAATTCAGGCTGGGGTTATCCCGGCTGGCCCACTGAGTGGCTCGGACGAGGTATGGATCGAGCCGATGTCAGGGTGGTGCGTGAAGAACGAAAGAAGCTAGGGGCCCTTGCACCCCCTTCGGGGATTGGACCTAGCTTGCTCGCCCCGATGTTGTTTCGGCACGGAACTGATGACCAAATGCGCAGGTTTCTTCCTGCTATGGCGTGGAAGGGCGAAACGTTTTGTCAAATGCTCAGTGAGCCGGAAGCTGGTTCAGATTTGGCTGGTGTGACCACCACCGCAACCCGCGACGGGGATGAGTGGGTGATCAACGGCTCAAAGATTTGGACTTCGAAGGCCAACGAAGTTGACTACGGAATGCTGCTTGCCCGCACCGACCCGGAAGCCCCGAAACATCGTGGACTCACGTTTTTCCTTATAGCCAGAGACCAGCCCGGCATCGATGTTCGACCGTTGCGAACCATGACCGGTACAGCCAGCTTCAATCAGGTGTTCTTTGACGACGCACGAATACCGGTCGACGATGTCATCGGAATCCCCGAAGACGGTTGGACGGTTACTCGCACATTTCTTGCCCTAGAGAAAAACTCCTACAACCCAGACGCCCATGAAGGTGGACCATTCGGAAAGGTTGATCTGGCCCAAACTTGCGCCCAACTCCAAGAACGAGAACAAGCCCGCCGATCAGCCGCCGCTCAAGGGCGAGGAGCGGGACAACTCATTGCAGATCTGATTGACAAACACGGTCATGGCATCACCGAATTGACCCGCGCTCGACAGGCCCGGCTACATACCTGGCGGCGGGTCATGGGCTACACCAACCAGCGGGTACGTGCCTCTCGGCGCCAAGGAAACCCACTGCCCGGATTCGAAGGCCCCCTGTCGAAACTCACTGTCTCAACAATCACCCGCGAGCAACGGGACCTGGGCTTGGAAACCCAAGGGCCACACGGGATGCTCGCAGACGAACACGCCGCATCCGACCAGTTTCATCACTTCTTCTTAAGCTCACCATCAATCTCCATAGCGGGCGGGACCGACGAAATTCAGCGAAATCATCTCGCTGAACGAATCCTGGGCCTACCCAAGGAACCTCTATCAGAGTCGAACTCAGAAGTCGTCGAAGATAAAGAGACTTGAATCCCGGCAGGCAGGCCGCAGTGCTATTTCGGCGGTTCGTAGGAGAGCACCGCACCGTTTTGTTAGGAGGTGAGTCGGTTAGCATTACAGGTGATCTCAGTTAGTGAACGGACCCTACCGAGGGTCGGTCCCTTCTGTAAGACTCACGACCGTGACCCCTCAACCTAAGATTTCAAAATGAGCAACCAGCCGTACATTCTCATCACAGCCGATACCCATGCGGGTGGAAGTCATTCCCAATACCGCGACTACCTAGAGCCCAAATATCGAGACCTATTCGATGAGTGGCGGGGTGGCTATGTAAACCCCTCCGAAGAGCACTACGGCTCGAAGAAGCTCAGAAACTGGGATCTAGATATCCGTAATGCCGACCAAAACTCTCAGGGAGTGGTCGGCGAAGTTGTATTCCCGAACACCGTCCCCCCCTTCTACAACAAAAGCGTGGTCACAGCACATCCGCCATCCAACGAAGAATACGAGCTTTATCTCGCAGGTATAAGGGCTCACAACCGCTGGCTCGTCGATTTTTGTGCCGAAGATCCCGACCGCCGAGCAGGCGTTGGTTTGATTTTGCCCAATGACCTTGATGAAGCCGTTAAAGACATCAAATTTATTGCCGAATCTGGGCTTCGAGGCGGTGTCTTGCTTCCGATAGTCCCACCTGATTGCAAATGGGTACCGCCCATCTACGATCCTGTCTGGGACCAGGTGTTCGCCGCCATTCAAGACCATGATCTGGTGATCAATCAGCATTCAGGGCAAGGCTCACCCACATATCAAGAAACCATTGTCGGTGAGGCGCTATGGATCACCGAAGTCATCTTCTATTCGCAATCTGGGTTTCGGCATCTCTTAATGAGTGGCGTGTTTGAGAGGTTTCCGCGACTTCGATACATCATGACTGAATCTGGTTGCGCTTGGGTTGGGCCGTTGTTGGATCAGCTTGATCGACTTCACATGGGGATGAAGCATGGAGCGATCGGGGAAATGAAATATGAAGATGGGTGGGTGCTTAACGACCTACCGAGCGAGTCTGCTGCCCGCAGCTGCTGGTATGGAGCGAGCTTCCCTGGGAAATCCGAACTTGAAGGTATCGACCGAATTGGCGTAGATCGGGTCTTGTGGGGCAACGATTACCCACATTATGAGGGGACCTTCCCATACAACCTGGAATCCCTCCGGCTCACGTTCTCGGATATCCCCGAGGCAACTCGGCGGTCGCTATTAGGGGAGAATGCGGCGAACCTGTACGGCTTCGATCTAGAAAAGCTGCGGCCTCTCGCCGATGTACATGGCCCCACGCCTGAAGAGGTCAACGCTCCATTGACCCGCGACGAAATCCCTCGGGATTCTTCGTGCGGAATCTTCCACGCTGCGATCGCTAAAACGGCCGGCTAGGAGAAAATCAATGGCAATGCCCTCAGACGTTGGGATCATCGACACGATGATCGGCTTTCCGGCCAGCGATTTCTCACAATATGACTTCATCCGCAAACAATTAAAAGACGACTCCACTGAGTTTGAGTTTCCCGTTGAGTACATGTTTAAGAATGTCCCCAAAGAGCTTTACGGAAGTGACAACCCGATTTCGGTCACGTTGCATGAAATGGATCGCTTCGGGGTCGAGGTTGGTGTCATAGGAGTGGGGGATGAGGTAAGTCAGCAAGCACTGCGGGACCATCCTGACCGTTTCGTGGGTTCAGGTTGGGTGGACCCGAATCGGGGGATGAAAGGAATTCGAACCATGGTCCGCCAGTACGAGGAGTTCGGGGTTCGGGCGTTCACCGCCTTTAACGCCGGCTACAACCCTCAGGTGGGCCTTGATGAAGCGCTCATGTATCCGATCTACGCCAAGTGTGTCGAACTTGACGTACCTATTTTCTCATGCGTCGGAGTTCCTGGACCGCGCTTTCCGATGTGGCCACAGCACGTGGAACGCCTCGACCAAATCATGTATGACTTTCCAGAACTTGTGTTTGTAACGCGCCATGGCTGCGAGCCGTGGGAAGAGTTGGCGGTCAAACTGATGTTGAAGTGGCCGAACCTTTACTATTCGACATCAGCGTTCGCTCCAAAGCACTACCCCAAAGCTGTGGTTGACTACGCAAATTCAAGAGGCGCTGACAAGGTCATTTACGCGGGATATTTCCCTATGGGCCTCTCACTTGAGCGAATAATGACTGACATGCAGAACCTACCGTTGCGCGATGAGGTGTGGCCCAAATTTCTTCGGGGAAATGCTGAAAAACTTTTACGGATCGGTGCTTCTTCCTAGTAAAGGCAGACTGGTTTCGTCAGTCCACCTGGCAACGAAATCTTCGGACTAGCCGAGCCTTGGAAACCGATCATGTAGCGAGGGCTATTTCGTTCCAGCTGTTGCCTCAATGATGATTCGGTCAGAGTCAAGCGCTGGGTCGTGAGCTTCGAGAGTGCCGCTGACGTGCACTTCGCTGAAACCGGCTTGGACAAGCATCCCCTGCACATCGTCTACCGAATAAATGCAAATCACGATCGAATACGTTTCGCTTGTGAGTTCAACGTCACCCTGGAACTGGCGAACCGATATTTCGCGCACGATGTTTGCTTCTTGGGCGTTGACTTCCAAAAGACGGGTCCGCAACTCCAATTCAGTTCCGTCACTTGCTCGTCGACGGTCACCTCTTTCCGGCCATGGGTGTGGCAATTCCAAAGACTTTTGGTCTGTGTAGGTAGAACCTGGGGCCTGCTGCACGAAATGGTGGTCCATCACAAGCGTTCCGTTGGGTTTCAAATGCGAATGGATTCGACGCAAACCTTCAAGGTCTAGTGCCCGGTTGCCACCGAGGCCGAACGCGCCGCAGAGGACAACAGTTAAATATTGACGCGGTAAGACCAGTTTGTGCATCGGCTGGGTATACAGGTCGACCGAGAGCCCTTCGGCCTGTGCTTTTGCGGAACACCAAGCGAGCATGTCGGGGGAAACGTCGCTGCCATCGACATCAAGGCCGGCTCGTAAGAATGGGAGAAGCAAGCGACCAGTGCCACAGCCCGCGTCTAACGCCGGTTGACCACAACGCTCGATGGCGTTCCGGAAGAATTCGACATCGTCGCCGTGTTCGTTGAACTCTGCCCACCAACGCGCAATTAGACCGTAGTGCCAGGTTCGGATCTGGTTGGTCACAACTCGATCGTATGGCCCCTTTGATGGGGTCGCTTAACAACGGACTCAGCGGTGAACTGAGTGCCTAGGAAACGTGCACCAGGGGTCGACGTTGACCCAGAGGGTTGGTCGAGTTCGACTAAGCAGTACCCGTCGCGGCGATTTTACCCATTCTGCCTGCCTCGAAATCTTCGATTGCTTCGAGGATCTCGGATTGGGAGTTCATGACAAAGGGACCGTAGCGAGCTACCGGTTCCCCTATTGGTTTGCCTGCCATCAGGAGTATCTCGGTGAGTGAATGGTCCGATGATCCGCTGACTCGAACTGTTCCATGAGAGGGCTCAAACATTGCCATCTCGTGTTCTTCGATGGGGGTTTGGTTTGCACCCAATAGTCCTGACCCGCGGAAAACATAAAGCCCTATTTGGTGATCGACAGGGAGAGCTAGGTCAAGGGAAGCGGTGGCTTCAACAGCGATGTGGGAATAGCAGATCGGCGTGTGGGTGTTGGCAGGACCGCGGACACCGAACAGTTCTCCCGCGATAACAATCGCCTTCCAACGGTCACCTTCGACGACGGGTATTTGATCAGCGGTGATGGCTTGGTACCGAGGTGTCGCCCGCTTCTGGTTGGCCGGAAGATTGACCCATAGTTGGAACCCGTGAACGCGACCCCCTTCTGTCCGAATTTTTTGTGACGGCATTTCGCTGTGGATAATGCCGTCACCTGCGGTCATCCACTGCACCTCGCCTTGGCGGATCAGACCGTGGTTTCCGAGCGAGTCCATGTGTTCGGTTTCCCCTTCGAGAACATAGGACACTGTTTCGAAACCTCGATGTGGGTGATCCGGGGCGCCCTTTGCTTCACCGGGCGGGTAGTCGGTCGGTTCTTTCTCATCCAACATCAGGAACGGGTCAAGCATCTCCAATGACGCTGAAGGAAAGGGTCGATAAACAGCGAATCCTGCGCCTTCGAGTTGGCGGTGAGCGGTCACTACTTTAGAGAGGTCGCGCTGAGTCATGATCGGAACTTTAGGCGTGTCATACCCCGAAGGCAGAACAAGACCATGATGTTGAAACGCCCCGGCGTCTTCGGTCACCTACCTGATGGGGTTTGGTGCTGCTTATCAGAGCAGAGCCCTGCGGACTAGCTTCGCCCCCTCCACCAGCGCACAAAGTTTGGAAAATGCGACCCAACGGTCCAGGTACTTCATTCCGCAATCCGGCGCGACAATAAGCCGCTCGGGGGACACGTAGTCGAGAGCCGACTCGATGCGGCGAGCAACCAACTCTGGGCTCTCGACGGAAGGGGTTCCATTGTCGATTACACCGAGGACGATGTGCTTGTCTGGCAACGCTCTTAAAACTTCTAGGTCAATACCGGGTTCAGCTGCCTCGATCGATACTTGATCAACGTTGCTTTCGTTCAATTCCGCCAAAAACGAGTAAGAGTTCGGTTTTTCTACACCCCTTAAAGCATGAACCGCGGCGTAACCAAAACACATGTGCAGCGCAGTGGTGCCCTCAATCCCGTCCAACGCCGCGTTGATCGCTCTCACAGCGTAGCTCTGAGCCTTTTCTGGTCTTGCCTGCATATATGGCTCATCGAGACAGACGACATCAGCCCCCGCCAAGAATAAATCTCTGATCTCTTCGTTGACCGCCTTCGCATAGTCCATCGCCAGAGCGACCTCGTCGTCGTAGTAGACGTCTTCGGCCTGTTGGGTCATGGTGAACGGCCCAGGAAGGGTGATCTTGATCGAGCGATCGGTATTGGCGCGGAGAAACTCCACGTCTCTCACTTCAATTGGATGTTCCCTGATGATTGGCCCTACGACCCGCGGGACCGGATTCGGTTCACCTGTGCGATCAAGGGCCACTCCTTCGTTCTCAGTGTCGATTCCGCCCAATGCGGTAGCGACCCGATTCGAGTAGCTCTCCCTCCTGATCTCTCCGTCGGTAATGACGTCTATGCCGGCTCGCTCCATGTCGGCTATAGCCAGAAGCGTTGCGTCGTCCTGGGCGTCTTCCAAAAAGGGGTCGTCGATTCGCCATAGTTCAGCGCTTCGCACTCGTGGCGGAAGTCTGGTGCGAAGCTTTTCTCGATCAATCAGCCAATCGGGTTGGGGGTAGCTGCCGACGACCGTCGTTGTGATCGGAACTGACGGAGTCATAGCATCCTTCCAGCGCCTCACCTGTAGCGCTCGACCTGAGGGGTCAAACTAATCGCAAGCTTCGACCTAATCGGGTGGGTTGAGTGTGCCGTCGAAGTTGTCAGTGTGACTTCCGTCGCACATTGGCTTGGTATTTGACAAACCACATCGACAAAGAGCGACCATATTGTCGCTCTCCTTTACGGTGTTTCCCGCTTGGTCCTTTAGGACACAAGGTCCCTGTACCAGCAGCGGACCATCGTCGCGAATGTTTACCGTCACGTCAGTCATTTCCCCTCCAAGGGTCGACGTGCCTCCTGTCTAGTTCCTCAACCGATGCTTGGGGGCTCATTTACTGCTCAATGGCTGAAGCGCTTACACCTCAACCTGCAAGTTGGTAGAACAGACCTAATCTCGAGCGATCGATGAGGCTTCACAGGCATGTCTCGGTGAGGCCCTAGAATTCAACCCTCAATGATGCCCCTCGCAAGGTCCACCATTTCACCAGGTTCAGCGTGCCGGCCTGTTTCATCTTTGGAGTAAATCAGATCACCATCGACCCGCACATCGAAAACGCCCTTATCACCTGTCACCAGGCGCAAGGCCGTTACCTCGTGTTGGTAGTTAGAGAGCAACTCGCCCGCCACGCTCACGGCGTGGGCTGAGTAATCTCAAGGGACGCAGTAGGTGATATCGATGTGGTGATTACCCATAAAGAGGCGCCTTCCTGCTTGTCGGTCGATCCATGTGGCTCCCACGGTCTATCCAAAACGCTGGCATCAGGTTTCCCGTGCGCCCATGAGGATAGGCCACGAGGATCCCATAGAGGGTCCGAGGTGGTGTCAACGGTGATGATTTCGGTTGTTCCGTCAGCGTAAATTGCCGTTGTTGTTTGATCACGTTTGCAAACATCGTTGGCACCTGGCCAACACAGCCAAACCTCGGGATCGCTGTACAGAGCGCTTACGTAGCCTTGATATGGAATGACTGGTGTTTGAGTTGTTGTTGACTTAGCGGCCGTGACAGTGATGGCCGGTCCGACAGTGGTCGAGATGGCCAAGTCGGCGGTATTTCCTCAGCCAACTGCCAGAACCGCGGTACACGCCAATATCCCGCCCGGTTTCTTCATTCCTGCCAGCGTGCCACAAGGCTGGCCCTTATCGGACAGCCGCAGGCCACCGGATGGTGTCTCCAGATCACCAGGGAGGGACACCGACCGTTCGAGGCCAACAAACAACCGAATGCGCCGTAGCGCTTTGAGTTCATCGCCGAACGGACCTGCTACCTCACATCTTTGGCTGATCAGCCAGCTACCTTTGTTTGGTGGTGAAATCGATAGAGAATCCGGTAGGTCGCTTTCCTGCCATGCGGTCATCAGATTTTCGTTGGCTGTTCGCTAACGGTTTCTTCACTACGGGTTCGCGATGGGCTCAGGTGCTGGCGCGGGGGTGGCTGGTGCATGATCTGAGTGGTGGATCTACAGCGGCTGTCGGTTGGGTTACTTTCGCAAGTTTCATTCCATTTGTTGTTATTGGCCCCGCTGCAGGTGCCATGGCCGATCGGTTGCAACGCCGACCCGTGTTAATCAGTGGAGGCGTTTTCGGTGTTGCAGGCGCGGTGGTTTTGGCGGTGTCCACGGGTTTTGACATGGTTCAGGTCTGGCATGTCGGAGTGCTTGCTTTCGCTACAGGGTCCGCCCAAGCGATCACGGTGCCGACCCGCCAAGCACTGATCGCAACCTCGGTTCCGCGAGTTCACCTGACGAACGCGGTGGCCCTTAGCGGTCTTTCCCAGCACGGCTCTCGCCTGGCGGGGCCTCTTTTTGGGGCCGCTTTTTTGAGCACCTTTGGAGTGAGCGCGGTCTTTGGGGTGTCAGCAATACTTCTCGCACTTGGAGTTCTATGCGCATTCCAAGTGGGACGTGTAGTTACCGAACCCCGAGACGCAAGTGTCGAGACGGTACCCCTTGGTACGCAAGAAGCCGAATCGACAGTCATCACTGCGATCAGCAAGGTACGGGCAGACCTCACAGCCGCTCTCCGCTACGTAGCAGCCGATCGCCGATTGCTAGCAGTGATAGCGCTCGTAGGCGCCCATTGCAGCTTCACTATGGCTTTTGACTCCATGCTTCCTGCCCTATCGGACAAGATCGGCGGCTCCGAAGGCCTCTACAGCACGATTCTTATAGCGCTAGGGCTTGGGGCTCTGATCGGGACCCTTGGCGTTTCCCAACTGCGAAAGGATGCTACGCGGGCGTTTACCTTCGTTGTTTCCGCCATC
>Ga0066857_10000138_pt1 | contig 26401 bp, 20 predicted proteins | sample ETNtaG_2_FD_65602 | JGI IMG/M metagenome (GOLD analysis project Ga0066857, IMG submission 65602) | Marine microbial and viral communities from oxygen minimum zone, Eastern Pacific Ocean - ETNP201406SV203 | ecosystem: Environmental > Aquatic > Marine > Oceanic | place: Pacific Ocean: Eastern...
TTACGATCCCAGAGAGAAGTTCAACCTAGCAGAGGCGTTCAATCACGCTCACAAAGACGTGGCAAGGCCCTCGGAAAGTGGGCCGCCGTTCCATCACGTTTCCTCGAGAATTAACACAAATCAGAAACTTGCTTTGAACCCAGAATCATTACCGAAAACCAGTAGTGGAATTCAATTCAAGAATACATTACAATTGAGCGGATGGTATGAAATCCATAGGATTCTTGTGGAATTGAGAGGCCAAGCGAAACGATATTGGGAAGAAACGGGGAGAGGGGAATTCTTCAGATTCTAGGAATAATTGAAGTGGGGCAATTTAAAACTAATAATCTGTGGCGCTATTTGTGGAAAAGAGTATAATCTACATTGCAACAGACAGGCTTTATGCTAGAAGGTTGCGTCTTCACGGCGGTTTCAATAGAATGCCAAATATGGAAAGGATGGCAGAAGATGGTACTCTTTACAATAACGCTACTGCATGTGCCGGTTCCACACTAATGACGCATTCATGTGAGTGGACTGGAAGGTACTCTGCTAATCTTCATGGCGATCTCCCCTACGAAGAGAGACTTTACAATACGAAAATGCCAGAGCAAGATTCCGTGTTTCAGGACTTTCTCGACAAGGGGTTCGAAGTATACATTGTGTTAGTTGAGAAAAGGCCTGGAAAATCCTACGATTCGTACAAACCGATTTTCAATCTTTGGCCAAAAGAGGCCAACATTGTGAAACTGCCGGACTGGGACCTCAAGGGGGGCGAGAACATCAGGAGGAAGGACCAGATAATGAAGGCGGCAGAATTGGTCGATGCCTCTGAGAAGAATGGGAAGCCGGCCTTCGTCTTCATCAAGTGCCATGGATACAATAAATCGGAATATCGCTCTGAATACCTTCGCTATGCAGGTCAACAGAGGGTTACAGACGATGATCTCTACAACTGTGAGATAGACGAGGGTCTTGGATATCTCCTAGATCACTACAACTACCCTTCTAACAAAGAAGCTCCCACGATTTGGTTCGCCTCCGATCACGGAAGCTGGATGGGAGAAAGTTTTCGCAACCACTACGGGTACCACCTGCACCAGGAGATCGTTCATGTCCCCCTCATAGGATCGAGAGGGGGAGGGAAAGTTGTTGACAATGTTTTCAGCATGAAGGAGGTGAGGAGGATAATCACTGACAACTCCCCCAACATGTCGGAGAGGTACGTCTTCGCAGAGACTCTTTACCCTGGTCAAATCACGGAGAAGCCCGACAACGGAGTACATTCCACTGCCCGGATTATGGTAAGGCTGAACCGATACAAGTACATCTACTCGATGCACGGTATCGAGGGGGACGGGGTGCCGTGTGAGGAGTTGTACGATCTGGCTTACGATCCCAGAGAGAAGTTCAACCTAGCAGAGGCGTTCAATCACGCTCACAAAGACGTGGCAAGGCCCTCGGAAAGTGGGCCGCCGTTCCATCACGTTTCCTCGAGAATTAACTCTAATGTAAAGAAGGCTTTGAAACCAGGTATTCTGCCAAAAAATTCTGGAGATGTGGAATTCAAGAATACTTTCCAGCTATCTGGTTGGCAAGAGATTCACACCATATTAGTGAGACTTCGGAAGCAAGCTAGGGAATATTGGAAGAATACCGGAAGAGGTGAATACTTTCACTTCTAGGTTTGCCAATGAATATCCATAATAGCCGAGTCCCTCGCAAACAGAGACATGGAAGTAGTAATTCTGGTTGCTGGAAGAGGAACTAGGTTCAATGAATACATGCCGAAAAGCATGGTTAGGTTTGGAGAAGAGACACTACTAGAGAGAACGATAAAATTAGTTCGGGGCATTGAGACGGAGATTCCAATCCGTGTAATTACTGGATATGAATCAGAGCAAATTACAAAGAAAGTTAACGAACTTGGAGATAATAATATCAATTGTATTTACAATGAAAAATTTGAGGTTGACCAAAATATAATTTCGACGGTACTCGGGCTAGAAATCTCCGAATCGGATACCCTGGTATTGGAAGGGGACTGCGTGTTCAACACGCAAACTATGGAGCAGTTCATTTCTCACTTGGGAAAGGGCAAGAGCGTGATATTTGCAAACAAAGTGGCTAAGGATGGAGAAAAAAACGCCATAGTTAGTTCGGGCAAGGATTCGTCAATTAGCGGCTACATTATCGGAGAAAGGTCAGAATCGATTAGGCTAGATGAATGGAATGATATGGCCGGAGCGGCAATTTTCTCAAAGAATGAAATTCCCGTATTTCTCAATTGGACAAGAAGAGGAGGATTTGATCCTTCGAACACATACTATTTCCTCCCCCTATTAGATTTTGATGGGGTAGAATTCGAAACAGAAGTGATAAGACTCTCAGAAGGATCACAGACGCTAAGCTTCAATACTCAGTCGCAATTGATTCAAATCAAGGAAGAAATTGGCTTGGAGACTGAAATAAAATTGATTGAAACTAATTTTCTCAAACATGTCGAAGGTTTTAGTGAGAAAAGAGTCAAATGGCTTAGGAAGAAGATAGTTAGTGAAGGAATCTGGAATAAGCCCATTTGCATAGACGGCGAATTTGGAATTGTGATGGATGGGCAGCATAGGATGGAAGTTGCAAGAGAATTAGGATTCAAGATTGTGCCTGCATTGATATTCAATCATGATGAGGTAGAATTCTGGTCTCTTAGAGAAAATCATCAAGTGAGTCAAGAAAAAATAATGGAAAATTTCGAATCTGGAGAAATATACCCATATAAGACTGTTAAATACGGATTTCCAGTGGACGTACCGGCATGCTCGTTCAGCCTAGAGGAGTTAGAGTGAAAAAAATTGGAATTAGGGCATTAACCTGCTTTGTTGATTCGGATAATCTTGATAGAGCATGTGGATTATTGAATCGTGTAGGAATTATAGAGGAAGAAGGTTACAACATCCGGACAAAAAGAGTTTCGTTAATTGACAATAACTTCGATGATGAGAAGATTCGAGAAATTTCTGAAGAGATGGCAACCAATGGGATTTGGGGGTTCTCCGCCAGTTTTGACAATCCTAACGACGAAAATCAAATTAATACTGCTAGAACAATATTAAAGCAGACAGAAAACGGTTTCGTCAATTTCAATATGAGAAATGATGTCGGAATTGACTCTAATTATGTAAATAGTATTGAGGAATTAATTAGGGAAAATTCGAAGGATGATTCGGGAATAAATAATTTCAGATTGGGTATTAGTTTTGGATTGCTGGAGCCGACGCCATTTTTTCCATATTCTCATCATCACTCGGAGGGTTTTTCCATTGGCTTGGAGTATGTTAATCTCATCATGGAAGTAATAAATCAGAACAGTAGAAACTCACTTTCTGATGTGCAGAGAGAGATCTCTCGAGTATTAGAGGAAGAAATTAGGAAAATTGGAGATATTGGCAAGACGATTGAAAAGGAGACAGAAATGGAGTTTATTGGCGTTGATCTATCATTAGCCCCATACCCATATCCGTTGGAGGATCAAAGCGTTGTTGAAATAATCGAGACCCTAGGAAACATTGCCAAATCTAGAGGAGATTTAGATTTCAGATTTGGTATGAGCGGCACGCTGTTTCTACACACCTTCATTACTCAGATAATAAAAAGAATAGCTTCATCACCTGAAATCAGAACTACCGGATTTAATGGAATAATGTATTCAGTATTAGAAGATAGTAGACTCAGTAATAGATTCTCCAGGAACGACGTTAGCACAAACTTGTTGCTTCTCACATCTACTACCTGTGGTTGTGGGATAGATATGGTCCCCATGACAGATAAAGGCTCGGCGAAGGCCATTGCAGGGATGATCTGGGATATCTATGCTCTGAGTAGAGTTCTCGAAAAACCACTCGGTCTGAGGGTCCTGCCAGTTCCCAATTCAAGGGCAGGTGATTTCACTGATTTCAAGCATCTTTTCTTCAGTAACACCAGACTTCAGGACACACGAGGAGGGATTAGTTACCATGATCTGCCGAGTCAGAAGACTAAATCACGAATAGAAATAAACTGATTTGACGGGAAACGGTAAAATATTCAAGATATTTAGGTCACCCATGGGAGACGCTTGGAGCGAATATACCATAGAGACGGCACCTAACAAGAATGATTTGAAAAGACTGGTAAGAAAAATGATGGGTAATGGGTGGGTCCCTATTGGTGGATTATGTATAGACCTGCATGAAGATAACGACAGATACCTCCAGAGTATGGTCAGGAATAAGAAATCTGATTAGAGTGATTGAGCGAATTCAAATCAATTGACTCCCAGACCCTATCTAATTGGACCATTTGATTCAAGGACAATAAATTCCTGCCCAGAGTAGCAATTGAAAAATGGTCGTGCTGGGTTTCAATCGTTTCGATAAGTTTGTTCTTTACAAAATCGCTCTGAAGAATTACTGAAATACTGTAAGATGGCTCCAATATTGGAATGCAATTAGATGTATCTATCACCGTCCCAATAATTGGGTTTTCGGCAATAATAGAGAGGCCATCGGAGAGTATATCAAGTATAATATTGTAGCATCCGCAGCAAATTGATTCTGGAATTGTTCTTGGAAAACAATCTCTTCCAGAAGTAACCAAGTGGAACTTACTCCGATTGTAAAGGTGGCATAATTCCTCCTTACTAATTCTTCCAAAAACTTCAATATTTTTTGTTGCCCAACGATTCTCTAAATCTTCTAGGCCTTCCTCCACTCCGACAATTGCAACCTTTGATTCGGGCCTAATTTCGAAAAGTTGATCGACAATTTCGTAGAAGAGATGCGGGTTTTTAGTCCTTTGAATGGTTGTTCCAGTAAATAATATATCAATATCCCTATTAGCCTTCAAATCAATCTCAAACACAGGAGAAGGGGCCTTATTGAATTTCAATAGTGTTGAATTTGGATACTTCATCTCCAATGTATCGAGATTATTCTCTTCGTCGAAGAGTACTATTGGATAATTTCCGGGTGACACACGCGACCTTACCCTGTTTGCAATCTTAATGCATTCGAGACAATAATTTCTTACCAACTTTCTAATTTCTATGTCCTCAGATTTTGATTTGGGCTTTCGCAATTTTGGTTCCTTGATTCGAGAAAATATAGCTTCCTCATTTAATCTAGAGTAAACTTTCATTATTTCATCAAAATCTGATGTGCCATCCATTAGACTTACGATCCAGTTGTTTATTCGAATATCAAAATGGGGAAAAAATAACGAAGTTGCGGGATAGAATATTGTGCTACGAGGTGAATATTCCTTCATCAGTTTATTGTGAAGATTTGGATAGTTTCCCCTCACAATCATCACATCGGCATCAGAAATCTCGGGCATCATTTTGAGGGAGTTGGAACTCCAAAATACAAATCCTCCATCCGACCTGATTACGCCATTTCGCTCAATTACTTCCCAATTCCTTTTTTCCTTACTATCGTGACAAAGGATTACATGGATATCGGAAATTTCCAAGTATTTGGCCACTGATTTAGCAAAAAGGAAAAACAAATCTTGTTCCATTGAGGATAAAAATTCTCTCTCGGATTTGGTTGGGTTCTTGATTTCCGTGAATTCAGAAGTGAATTTGGGATTAATCCCTCTTTTGCCTTTGCACTCTACTTCCCAAATTGCAGGAGCTTTGTGGAGCAAGATGACTGAGGCCATGCAATTTCGTCTTATACTCCCTTAATATATTCATTCTTAGTCCACGTCTTATGGACGATTCAAGAGACTCTGCTTCAATTGAAGCATTCTTTCAATCATGCGATGAGTTGGACCTCCCATATCTAATTCCCAATGCATACGAATCAACAAATCATAGTTTTCCAAATAACCACTTGGAATTGAGCATACTATCGAGTGCGGATTTAGAAAGATACTGCAATCTTGTCAGGGAGCACTCCTTTGATATTGAATTAATTGGCCGAAGAACTAAATCAATAGTTTTCTGTTCAAAGTCGCTGAATCAAGATTTTTTGCATGTCAAGGGCATGGCATCTATTCTTTATATTAGTGAAAGTGAGCCTCCAAAGGGGTTTGAAACAATAATTCAAGATGGAGTATCAGTGAGTACTGTAGAAAGTCCCATTCTAGTAGATCCTAGGGAAACAATGGGTAGATTTTTCCACCTTCTTCATGAGATGAGGGCCATTGACAAACTGGTAATATCTTGGATTGCTAGTGTGATTTTCAATGATCCACCTGAAGTTGTATTCTATGATGAATCTCTTAGCCATGGGAGAATTGCAGCGACTATGTTAGGATATGAGGGAGAATCACTGAGGGTGCTGGGTAATTAGACTATTCTTGCTCGATATATCTCCAAACTCTCCTTATGGTTTCTTCGAGTCCAATAGAAGCTTCCCATCCGATGAATCTATTGATTTTTGCAGTATCTGGGACTCTCCTCAGCATGTCCTCGAACCCACTTGAGTATGCATCTTCGTATGGGGTGAAGGTGATTTCTGATTTGCTATTTGTTATGTGTTTAATCATTCTGGCTAAATCTTCGATACTTATCTCTTGAGAGGAACCAATATTGAAAACCTCGCCTATACAGTTTTCGTCACTAATTAACCCTAGTAAAGCCTTGATGGTATCTTCAACGTTGCAAAAGCAACGAGATTGCTTGCCACTTCCAAAAACCGTAATTGGGGAGTTGTTAATTGCCTGTTCTACGAATCTAGGAACCACCATACCATAGTGACCAACTTGCCTGGGTCCCACTGTATTGAAGAGCCTGACGACAATCACGGGTAATTGGTGCTGGTTATAGTAAGCAAGCCCGAGGAACTCGTCAACTAGCTTCGAAGCAGCATAACTCCATCTGGAATTCTTACTAGGCCCAAGAACAATGTCCTGATCTTCGTTATATGGAAAATCATCGGATTTACCATATACTTCCGATGTAGAGAAAATGACGACCTTACTGTTAGATTCTTTCGCATATCTTAGAAGCGACTCTGTAATTTCGATGTTGTTTTTTATTGTCTCAGCTGGAAAATTTACCACGTTGAAAACCCCTACAGCCGCGGCAAGATGGAATATTACATCTGAGTCTTCTACTTCGCTTCTCAACAAATCTGCCCCTTCTCGAGAAAGTAAATCTGAAGTGTGATGTGTGAATCGATCGTGATTCATTATGCCGGCAATATTCTCCAAGTTTCCAGTAGATAAGTTGTCTATGCTAACCACCCAATCTCCCCGATCTAGTAGCTTTTCGGCTAGATGGCTACCGATGAACCCAGAGCCACCAGTTAGTAGTACTCTCATATGCTCACGGCAATGGGCACTCATTTCAACTATCGTATACAAAATCGAATAACTCTTCGTAATGCATTGCGCTCCAGTCATATGTCCTCTCTTCGACCGATTGAAATGCCTTCAAACCCATCTTCTGCAATTCTGAAATATTCTTCCTGCACTCATCAATAGTGTCAACTAGTGCGTTCAATGACCTAGGGACTAACCATCCGTTTTCTCCATCGACCAAGACTTCCTCGGAAATTCCAACATTGGTTGTAATCGCAGGCCTTCCACAGGCCATAGATTCTAGGAGGGGCATAGGAGTTCCCTCACTAGAAGAGAAGTTTAGGTACAGATGGCCTCTAGAATAGAAAGAACCCATCTGATTATGTGGAATCCTATTCTGCTTCGAAGCTGTAATCAACTCAACATTATCGAATTTTTCGATAGCCGGGCGAATGTACTCATAATATCCTTTAACATCACCATGGTGTGAAGTTTCAGGATCTCCTGCCCAGCAAATCTTGAGTGTTCCATCTAATTGAGGAAACGGAGAGGGTTTGAATCTTCTTGGATCAAAACCCGATGGCGTGTAGAATTTATTTTTCAGTCGAGGGAATTTTCTCATCAGTTTTTTTGAAGAAAATCCAACAGATGTGAAATTGCTGAGAAGCATTTCTACATCGTCCAATTCAATGCCCCTCTTCAGCCAAGAATTATGTGACTGCACATCGACACAAACTTTCCGTAAGTCTAAGTTTTCGACCAATTTGCCCCTCAATAACATGTCATACCAGAAAAATGCGAATATAACATCGTAGTCATTTCCATCTACCGTGACATTTCTATCAATAAGATCTCTGAAATATACGATTTCAGCATGGTATTTCCTGAAACTATTGACAATCGACTTGGCAATTATGTCATAGGCCCAACCTTCGACATCAGCAATCAATAGGACTCTTCTAGACTTCATTTCTGAACACCATAGAGATTGTTCATCCTCTTAATCCATGTCTTTTGCCCGAATTCTTTTAGAGCATACTTCTTCGACTTCTTCGAGGCACTCTTCATGAATTTACTATCATTAATCATCTCCAGTAATTTGCTAACCATGAGTTCTACAGAACCAGAATCAACAACGATTCCAGTTTCGCCTTCAATAATGCACTCCCTTGCCCCACCGGCATTCGTTGTTAATACTGGAACGCCGGAGAATTGCGCCTCGATGATTACATTCGGCAGACCCTCAATCTTCGATGTTAACACGAGGCAGTCCATGCAGTCCAGGTAAGCGTTGACTTCGGATGAGTAACCAACAATGTGGACTCTGCCATTAAGAGACGTTGAATTATCTACAATTGATCTCGCCTTTTCTAATTGAGGGCCATCACCAATCATGATGAAGTGGGTGTTTTCAATACTATCGAGTTCCTTTCTCAAAGTTGCACTATCCAATTCTCCTTGATCTCCTATGGATAAAGACTGATTTTTCTGCACCCATTCTTCTAATTCAGAGGAGGTTATTTCCGCATCTCCCTTTGAAAGAATTATGTCTGCAATTGAGAGGAATATCCAAGGTCTTTTATCAGAGCTGAACCTTCCAACATAACCAATTACTAAATCGTTCTTTGATATTCCAAGACTCTTCTTAATTTCTGAACTTCTTCTGGTTACCTTTCCGTCCATAGACCTCGTGTTTACTACATTATGGATCATTCCAAAATTATCTTCAGAAACGTTCAGCCATTTCGAATACTCCGCTCTTCCAGAATTTGAATTATGAATCATCTCAACCCCGGGTAAACTCAGAATAATCTTGTAAGCCTCTTTGTATGATCTCCCAGATCTTGCTTGCAGAATTGCTTTCATTTCTGGAGGCAGGGTCCTTCCCGACATGATTACTCTATCGACTCCTGCCAATAGTGCAGCGATTCCGCCATAGACATTGCACCAGTCCTGCCACGTATGTGCAACATTGAAATCGCCCTTATTGTATATGGCAATCAGTGAGAGAATCCTGTTCCTCTTCAGAGGAGAAATATGGCGAAGAATTCTTTCGAAATCTTGTTCACTTACCCATGTTCCGTAGAAATCAGCAGGTTTATTGTACTCAAAAATCTCAATATTGTGTTCCTCAATTTTGGGATAGTAAGAGTTTGTATAATCGGAACCTTTTGGAATGGCGTTGGTAATAAATGAGAAGTCACCAGACTTTACCTTCCCTTTAGCAAGAAAGCCCAGTAACAAGGAGACCTGTCTTTCAGCGCCCCCTATTCCTAGAGTATGTGAATGAATGGCTATTTTCGCCCCCGTCTCTCTCTTCTCTTCCATCATTTTTTCGCTAGGTGAATCCACAAGTTTGACTAATTGTCGAATGGCCTCTACGTCTGAGAAGATTGGTTTTTTGGACAGGTTTTCCTTACAAATACTGTTGGGTTCGATTTCCAAATCCCGTAATGCGCCCCCAATTTTTCTTGTGAGTTCAGATGTTTTGCCAGAACCTTGCATAAGGTGAATATATTTCGCTAGGAAATAGTATGAAACATCAACTCTTTCTAGTGAAATGAAGGATTCACAAACAAATATTGGGACCACTGCTCGATTCGGCTCCATAGAAATTGCAATCTCAATTTCTTCAATGTAATCGTCACAGAGGTGGAAATCATATCCTACTATTGCCAGAATGGCTCTTGATTCGGCAGACCATGAGTGGAAATTCCTTAACTCTTCGAATTCTTCAATCATCCTTTGTTCCTCTCCCAGTTTACAAAGGGAATGAAAGTATCTCGTCAGTTCAGATAAGGTGAAATCTCCCTTTGAAATTGGTGCACGGAAAATCTCACAGTACTCTACATGCATGTTTAGCCTAAATAGAATCTCGGCAACTCTTTTACTCTCCTCAATGGTCAAAGAAGCGATTTTCATTTTTGTGACTTGTTCTATAACGAAATCCCTCTGTCCCAACTCCAACCTGAATCTCAGATTCTGAATCTCGGAGAAAACTCCACTATTTTGATTAAGGTAATTTTCTCCCTCAACAGAATTACCAACAGCCAACAGTGATCTCAACTTGGAAGCTACCATCTGCTTGGTCGCTTTCTCTGCCTTGCTGAATCTCTCAACCAGAAGAATGGATTTCTCAAAATCCCCCATTGTGAATGAAAGGTTAGCCGATCTTTCAAATAATTTCCGAGTAAGAGGATCCGAGCCATCTATCTTTGAAAGATTCAGGATTTTATCGAAAATTGCCCTAATCTCCGGATCATTGTTTCTTGTTTGATTTACAGTGAGCATGCAGGCGAGTTTATCTACATCCCTTGATCTTGAGGTTAGAATGAGTGTAACAACCTCTTTGGAAGGAAACTCTTGTCTGCACAAGGCATCAATGAAATAACTGATTTCTCTACTTCCTTTCTTTATGGAGCATAATCTTACTAAGTATTCGTTTACACTCATTCCTCCAGAATATCGCAATCTTATCTTAAAGAAAGATCTGATGATTTTCACAGAGTCAAGCAGATTTGGCCTCAATTGCTCAATCATTTGAGAGTGTAACTTGAATTGGCCGATTGAATCTAGAGTTTCAATAAATCTCGCTGCAGTTGTCACATTGACTCTTTTTGACATAAGTGGAATTAACATAGCAACTGCTTCTTCGTTTCCAGATTTGATAGCAGATATTGCAAACTGCTCGTATAATTCCGCCGAATTTTCAATTTTATGCACAATGTATGGCTCTAGTAAGCGAAAGGCTAACTCATGCTCCCCTTCTCGGATTAATTTTTTCCCAGAGACCAGAGTATCCTGCAAACGCATCCTTTTTTGACGGTTAAGTGTATCATTTACAAGGCCAATAAATTTTCCCATATGTTCTTTATCGACTATCTCGGAAGACAACCCATTTCTAGAAGTTAGTTCGAAAAGAAGTCTTTCCGATGACTGGATGTCGCCAGAATATCCTATATCCATGATACTTTTAGTAATTCCAGAGACGTCTAACGAGTCTTCCTTAATCATTGAGTGTATTTTCTTCTTTGACAATTCTAGGATTCTCTCTGATTCCTCAATAAGTCCTAATTTCTTAAGGGCTCGACCATAAATCAGGTTTGTCCTGAAGGTCACAATGTCTTTCTTCGAGTCACAGAGATCTATTACTTGTAAATACATACCTGCCGTGTACATCCAATCCACCAGATCCTCGATATTGATGGGTTCTTCAATTACTCCACAAAGACGATTAATTTTCCTTTCCAATTCTTTCTTTCTTTCTAATTTTGTAATTGAGATAATGTAATATTTACAAAATTGGAAGTTCCAATCAAAGAATTCCACATCTTTCAGTAATGAGGCGATGACGGCCCATTCTTTTTCTCTGAACATTTTCTTAAATCTGAGGAAAAGAAAGTTAATGATCTCGCTAGAATCTTCTGAAGAAAACGTGTTTTGTTTGTTCATCAACATGGTTAAGCGTTCTATTTGTTCAGGGTCGGGTTGGTACCCTCGAAACCTACTCAAAACGTCAAACCTCAACCTAGTCAGGTCAACCCTATTTCCTAGGCTATCATCTCTAATGGAATTTTTTTCAATTTGTTCAATAACTGAGTTTCTTCCATCGATGATTGAAGTTTCTAGTAACGAAATAACCGAATCATGACACTGTGGATTATCTACCGCGATTTTTATTACTCCTGCGAGTTTTCTCGGCATCTCCAGAAAATAGCAGAATTTAACATAGTCATTGAAATTTTCGAAGTGTTCAACCAATGCTGAAGCACCGCCCAACGCGTCGGTCTTCCTAAGAAATTTCCTCATGGACGCCTTGGAAATTTTCTTACCAGTCGCATGATATGAGACTGAAGAAAGTGGTACTGCAGACTCTTCTGAGATTTTCCTAAGGTTAGTTAAGGTTGTCAATGCTGGAGGGTAATCTGGGTTTAAATCAAGAATTTCGGAGATCTTTGAGGAAGCCGCATCAATCCTACCCTCTTGGACTAGGGTTCTTGCAATGTTATTCATGGCCTCGAAATTTTCTGGTTCGTGTAGCAATAATGCTTCCCAACTTTCTCTAATCACCATATAATCCAATTCAAGTTTAGTCTTAGATCGGGCATTGAACTTTAGAGCAGTGATACTTCTTGGATTATCAAATAATACCTTCTCAGATATCTCTATGCAGCCTTCAAAATCACCAATCATATATTTTGATCGAATCCAAAAAGATGTTTCGGAATCAGAAAGAGAATTATTGTTTTCACTACAGAGTTTATCGACGATGGGCCAATCTTTGTTTTGTACAGATTTTCGTAGTTCGAAGCTAATAACTTCTTTGCCCGCCACCACATAGTCCACCAAGTCGGCCTAGGGGTTCACATCAAAAACCCAATCATGCCCAAGATTACAAATCAACACCTATTATGAACCAATGAGAAGACGGACGCTCATGAAGCATACAGGAGGCTAACAAAATGGTGCTCAAAGAAGTGATTGGGGACGAAACGATTTGTGTAGTTGGATTAGGTTACGTCGGTCTACCCACTGCAATAGCATTCCACTCAGCGGGTTTTAGAGTGATTGGAGTTGACGTTTCGGATAGAGTCGTTGAATTACTCAATAATGGAGAAAGTCCTCTAATTGATTCTAGCTCCAGTCTCGTAATCCCTCTACATTCAGAGAAATGGATGGTTACAAACGATTTCCAGAAGGCAATACCTGATTCTGATGTGATTCTGATTACAGTTCCAACGCCGGTAAATCCTGACAACAGCCCAGACCTAAGTTTTGTTGAGTCCGCTGCTAAGAGTGTGCTGGGAAATGTTGATCGGACGAAAAGGACTGCTGTCGTACTGGAAAGTACGGTTTACCCAGGAGTAACTAGGAGAATCCTAGGGGGTGAGTGTGAGAGGTTGGGCCTCTCTACTGAGATAGTGACTCTAGCCTATTGTCCGGAAAGAGTAAATCCCGGGGATTTCGAACGAGGGATAGAATCAGTATCACAGATTGTCGGTTGTGATGATGTTGAATTTGGGTTGCGTCTAGAAACATTATTCGGAATAATTACTCAGGAAAGCTCAACTTATGTAGGAAAAATGGAAGTAGCTGAGGCGTCAAAATTGATTGAGAATGTCCAGAGGGACATAGATATCGCATTGGCTAACGAGCTTGCAATGGTTCTCCCAAGGATTGGAGTAGACGTAGAAGAAGTTCTTTCGGCTGCCGCAACGAAGTGGAACTTTCACAGGCACACCCCTGGCATAGGAGTCGGAGGACATTGTATTCCAGTTGATCCTTACTACTACATAGAATTGTCAGAGAATGCGGGATTCCCATCTATGCTAGCATCTTCGTCTAGGAAAATCAATAACTCCATGCCAAAAAATACGGCTAATGAGATTCTAACAATTCTCCATTCGAAAAAGACCCCTAGGATTCTGATACTCGGTTATTCATATAAAGCCAATGTAGGCGACACAAGAGAAACTCCAGTGGAACCTCTAGCCTCCTATTTGAAAGAAGGTGGATGTGAAGTTCTAATTCATGACCCACTAGTAGATATTGAAGAATTTCCTAATTGGGCAGAGATAGTTTCCGAACCTACAAAATGCAAGGATTTAGATTTAGTAATTGTGGCAACATTCCATCAGGAATATAATTTTTCCAACACCCGATTCTGGAAATCGATGTTCTTAAGCATGAAAAGAGCGAAAATTTACGATGGGCGCAGAGTTCTTCCAAGAGAAGACATGGAGTCTTCGGGTTGGGAGTACTACGGAGTGGGAGTACCAAATTCATAGGCCCAAACAATTTTCCCTTGAACCCTAAACAAGTAATCCAGAGTGAGTCTATTTGATGACAGAAAGGAAACCCACCCAGTCTGTTGACCTAGAGTCTCGTCTGAGTACAGATTTGAAACTTGAAAGGGATAAATTAGAGGGAGAATTCTCGAAAAATACGGAAATTATAGCTAATGTAGCTGGCAGGGAAAGAATCCTTGAGTTGGCTTCAATAGGTGAATTTGGAATTGCCAGAAGTCTGATCACGGAACAATTAGGGGCAGAACTAGATGATGAAGGATTGCTAGAGACAATGGCACTTCTAGAATCATATTATGCTGATGAAGAGGGAGAGTTCCCGTGGTGCGAGAGTCTTATTGAAATCTATCCTAGAAATTCGATTGCGGGAGCATTGAGGGACGCAAGAGGTTTTCTCAGTTCGCAGGAATGGGAAAAAGTCCAAGAAAAATCAATAATGATTCTAGATGTAGATGGTGGGAATTGGTTCGCGTTAAAGGCCTCTGCAATATCATATTCTTCACTTGGCCAATGGGATAAAGCTTCGAACAAATGGAGGGTTTTTCGGAATTATAGAGACTTGACCAATAAAGAAGAGTATGATGCAGCGAGATCATCCTACAATGCAAAGAGATTCTCCGAGGTGATTGAAATCGCCTTGAAGAGGAAACGATTTGGTGAATATGAAAGTAAATTGCTGGAATTATTAGCCCGCTCATATTACAACCTAAGGATGGATGAAGAGTGTGTAGATTGTGCGATTCGGATTCTAGAATTAGAGCCCGAAAGTGAGATAGGGCTAAGGAGCCAATCGAGATCTCTCTTCCGTCTAGGACGCTTGACTGAGGCTATTCCAATTATTGAGGAATACTGCAGAATTTTTCCGTTTTCAGTCAATGCTTGGGAGTCACTTATTGAGACTAAATTAATGATGGACAAAGTCGAAGAGTCGATAGAGGCTTGGATAAAACTTCGGAATGAAATTGGCGACGAGCCAAAAAGATTCTTCGCGGCAGTTGAAATCTCTCTAAGATTCAACTGGAGAGAGGAATACCTCAGTATAATCCAAAATGAGGGGAAGAAGTTCAGCAAGAATGCTGGCTTTGCTGAAAATATCGCTGAAATAAACATCAAATTGGGAGACATAGGTAGTGCATGGGGAATTCTTTCTTCAAATGGGATAGAGCCGATGAAATCATTCCTAGGTGAGAGATTCAGAGAAGTAATTGAACTAACAAATACGAATATCGAGGAAATTGAAAATGCTTCAGAATCAGGTGAATCAATGTGGATTACTGAACTAGTGACAAGAGAGATCCTCAGGAATGCCGAGCCTAGGAGGGAAATTAGAGCAAGGAGGAAGAGGTGCCACTTAGTTTCTTCATCGCTGGACAGAGGGGGGGCTGAGAGGCAGGTTGCAATGACTTTGAAGCATATTGAAGGCAATCGAGACTTCGAATGTTTCCTAGCAATACACAGGGTGAAAAATAGACAGGGGTTTGGGACTTACTTTGATGAGTTGGCCGGATTGGAAGACAAAGTGTTTGATTTAGGAAAATTTGACTTCGAAAATGATAATACTCTAGGAAAGGGAATAATCGAAAGGTACTCTGATCTATTGGGACTTCTTGATTCGGGGGCCAAAATGAAAGTGATGCAACTAATTTCTCATTTCGCCAATTTTCAACCTGATCTTGTTCATGCATGGCAGGATGAAACGATTCTGACATCATGCATAGCTGGAGCCCTAACGGGAGTTCCGGTTGTCCTCGGTTCGGCGAGATCTCTGAGACCGGATGAGAAAACTGAGTTGCATATTAGAAAGAGGCCTTACTTGCGAAACTGCTTCAGAGAGATTTTCAATTACGATTGCCATTATCTAAGTACAAACAGCATCGCTGGAAGGAATAGTTATGCAGAATGGATAGGAATTGCTCCGAGAAATATCATAGTAAATGAAAATGGTGTAGACTTCGAAGAGATAGAATCTAGAATGGACAAAGCAATAGTTGATCAAAGATTGAGGGATTTTGGTTTCTCGGAGGAAAACAAGATAGTTGGAGGAATATTCAGACTTGAAGCCGGAAAAAGGCCGAAGTTATGGATAGAAGGATTTGATGAGGCTAGGCAAATTGATCAATCACTAAGAGGGATTATAGTTGGCGGAGGGAGGATGGAAAAATCAGTCAGAGAATGGGTAATTGAGTCTGAACTGGAAGAATTTGTGAAGGTTGTTGGGGAAGTCAGTGACGTTGGAAGTTGGCTATCAATCATGGATGTTTTTCTATTCACTTCAGTAACAGAAGGACTTCCAAATGTACTAATCGAGGCACAGGGATTTGGAGTTCCAGTAGTTTCGACAAGGGTTGGAGGTGTTTCGGAAGTAGTCATTGATGGAGAAACGGGATCTCTAGTAGACACTGCATCAAGCGAATTACTAGGGAAGACAATCATAGAGTTATTTTCCAAGGAAAGTTTCCACGATACCCGAGTACTCTCAAAGAAGGTAGCTAGGGAGAGGTTCTCAGTCTTCGAGATGGCATCTAGAACCGTAGAAATGTATTCACGGGTGCTGTCTCTGCCAGATGGTGAAGGCTGAGGAGGGGAGTGAGGGGTGACTAGGGTTTTCGTAACCGGTGGAGCGGGTTTCATCGGGTCTCACATCTGTGACAGGATTCAAGAAATGGGCCATCATGTTGTTTGTTTTGACAACTTAATTACAGGTTTCATAGACAATATTGAGCATCTGATTGGAAAGGAAAATTTTACTTTCATTAAAGGCGATATCAGAGATCGAGATGCGGTTCAAGGAGGTCTTGAGGGATGCACTCATGTTTGTCATCAGGCTGCATTGGGTTCTGTACCTAGGTCGATTGAAGATCCCCTTAGAACAAATGACATCAACATCTCTGGAAGTCTAAATGTGCTGGTTGAAGCACAAAGAATCTCTATCCAGAGATTTGTTTTTGCCTCGAGTTCATCTGTTTATGGCGACAACAAGGAGATGCCAAAAGTAGAGAATAATACTGGGAATGTTCTTTCTCCTTATGCAGTTACCAAATCTGCGTTCGAAGAATATGCAAGAGTATTTCATGAAATTCATGGTACAAGAACGATTGGATTAAGGTATTTCAATGTCTTCGGCCCTAGGCAATCCCCTAAAGGAGGCTATGCTGCAGTAATACCTCTCTTCATGGATTCTCTGAGCAAGGGGAAAAGCCCAACAATTTTCGGAGATGGAGAACAAACTAGAGACTTTACATATGTACAGAATGCAGTGGATGCAAATATTCTATCACTTTTTGGAGACGTTCCGGGTGCATTTGGGAGAACGTTCAATGTAGCCTGTGGCAATACTCTATCGATAAACAGGGTTTACTCAGAAATCCATCAATCCATGAAGGAAAAACTGGAAATTGATTCTATTGAGTCCATCCATGGCCCTTCACGAAGCGGTGATATCAAAGACTCATTGGCAGATCTTAGCGAGGTAGGGAGATGTCTAGGTTACTCGCCAAAGATTAGCTTCACAGAAGGGATTGAAGAGACCGTAAGTTGGTTCCTGAGCAATTAAGTGTGATTGAATGAGGGTTTCACTAAGTCAAGAAGAGGGAGATATCATTTTCCACCTTGAGGCGGAAGAGGCGGATTTGGAACATCTTAGTTCTTCAAAGATAGGACTCTCGGGGACCATGGCAAAGATCAATCTTGGCGGAATAAAGGTTGACGATATTCATCCTGATTTAATTGGTCTTTCTACTATTCTAATGTGCCATCAATTTGTTGGAAACGAATTGCACCTGCCGGTATTGGTAAGTGAAGAATTTTTAGAGAAGGCAAACGGTATACTTAGCAAGTACAAAATTTGTTCGGATTCAAATCCCGAGATTGCTGCTATTTCCCCAATTGGCACAAGGCCTGGACTAGCATTCAGTGGAGGAGCCGATTCAACAGCAGCATTGAGTGTAATGCCTGGAAACACGGTCCCTGTCTTCATGAATAGGCCGATTAGAGAGGGGTCAATGTACGACTCCGACGCCCCCATAAAGAATTGCGAGTTGCTTAAGCAAATAGGATACGATGTGAGAGTGATTGATTGTGATTTGGAGTACCTCAGGGAACCAGTAGGATTCCCCAGTGATTTAGCTCATGCAATTCCACTGATTCTATTATCCGAAAGCATGGGCATTGGCTCGATAGCGTTTGGAACTATTTTGGAGTCTGCTTACGGAATAGGGCATGAGCACTATATTGACTACCCGCATGGTTCACACATGAGGTTTTATGGCACTCTTCTATCTGCAGCAGGACTAGAAATATCCCTTCCAGTGGGAGGTGTAAGCGAGGTTGGGACGGCGATAATTGTTGAGACATCCCCCCTCGGAGAATTGGCCCAATCTTGCATTAGAGGGAAAAAAGGTTCTCCATGCATGAGATGCTGGAAGTGCTTCAGGAAAGAGTTACTTTCTCTAGCTCTTTTTCCAGGCAAAGATATAGATCTAATGAGCATGATGAGAAATAGTTCAGAAGTGCAGATTAAACTCTCAGCCTATCCGATAAGTCACGAAAATGTTGTAACTTATTCTATTCAGAGAATTGATATTGGCGAATATCCATTTCTGAGGCCACTTAGGAATAGACTTGACACAGAACTTGAATTGTCCTTACTGGATTGTTGGTATTCACCCTCCAAGATACTCATCCCTGAGAGATATAGAATGGCGGTAATGGAAAAAATTTCTAAATTCATGAAGAGAATGTCCAAGGAACAAGAGTCGATACTGGAAAATTGGAACATGGATGATTATTTATTATCGGAAGGGGCAAAAAAGGGACATTCACAATTGACGACTTCATGGCAGGACCTCTAATCTGTAATAGCCTGCGACAGAATCCACTCTGCGACTTGATTGGCGCCATTTTCTCTTTGCAGGAGTTGGAAGTTGTTTCTCATCATCTCTCGAACATCAGATTCTACGATTCGGTCTATTGCGGCTTGGATGATGTAGTCCTTCTTGTCCTTAATAACAATCATGCATCCTGCTTCCTCGGCAACAATCGTTCTAGCGAGTTGATCATCCCTTCCAGTTTTCATATTCGGCAAGCAAATTGTGGGCAATGAGGCTTGTATTGCCTCATGGAATGAGTTGTAACCACCTGCCATGATTGCAAAGTCGAAATCATTGAAGTACCGGGAATTCGGATAATCACGCAATAATCTAATTCTTTCAAACTTGGTTGTAAGTCTGTCACCGAGCATTGATTCCCCAATCACTACGTACACGTTAGAGTGACGGGAAAGTGCATCCAATACCATGCTAATTTCTGAGTTTATGTCATTAATTTTTCCAGCGCCAAGTTGGACATAGCACATTACTGCCTCCGAAGGGACGCCCAATCTACTCCTCAGCCCCCCTCTTGGCTCCAAATCTTCAACATCCATAAGGAGAATTGGATTGCATCTAACCAAAGAGACTCCATGATCGAATTCATCTTCTGAATCAATATCTACTGAATCACCGGGACGAACAACAGCATGGAATTGGTTCACACTATCGACTGGAATATTCCGAGAGCCGGGGCGAAATGAGCCCCTTCGAAGCCAAACCTTTAGCATACTATCTCCTTGACTTCGGATTGCATTGAGCATTCCTCTGTATGGAAAAGAACCATCGAAAACGAATGCTTTCGGCCTATGAAGCGAGAAGACCATGTTTAACATCTCCTCACAAATTGAATTCCAAACATTGGGGTCCATGTCCTTGTACCTATAACGTCCTGAAACATGATAGGAGGGAAAACCAAAATTGGCCAATATATGCAAGGTTGGCATAGTTGTAAAAAAGACGATTTCCGCATCCGGATTTTTCTTCTGTATTTTCTTTGCAACAGCTAATAGTCTAGTGAAGTGGCCAAAACCGACTCCATTTGTAGGAAATAGGACTATGCTATCCCGATTTCCGCCGATTCTACTTCCTATTGGATAAGATTCCACATTATTCTTCTCGACGTAGCCAAGTTTCTCCTTAGCCAGTCTCGCGAGGAGAGCTGGGACTGTGAATGGAAGAATTAACAACTTAACTGGATTACGAAAGGAGGAAGAAATCAAATTCAACAATCTGAAAGATGCAGCCCCCCTAATCCTAGAAAGTTCTCTTTTGTAACGATCTATTTGCAACTTCTCATTTGTCAGCAGATAGAATGAATCACTTTGATTTCCAAGTTCGATTTTCTTTGGCTTCCATGGCAGGAGTGCTGCTAGGTCGTGGTGGATTGGGTGCGATTCTGATATCTTCTGAATAATCCCAACTCTCTCGACTTCAGTCAGTTTCGAAATTTTTTCTACTGCTCTTGCTCTCCTAGATTCTCCCTTTTCTGAGATATCTGAACTTGAAACTAGGTAAGCCTCAAGCCAATTTCCTGAATTGAATTCTGCTCTGAATTGATTTTCGTGATGATCCCTGAGTACCCAACCATAATCACTGGCTTTCCTATAAATTGAAGCCGCTAGGGGGAATTTTCCTTGGCGGAGTGCGCTCCTTGCTGACAAATCAAGAAAAGATGCGTCAGTGAAGAAAAATGAGGAAAATCTGGAACGTCGAAGCGAGCTTTGATACCTCTCCGAATTGTAAGCCCTTCTGCACCACCTGAGAAGTCTGGACTTTGCCCACGCCCCTCCAACCATGTTCTCCGGTCCACAAGTAGGCTTTCAACGGTTATGTGCTATATTGCCAAATATTTTCGCTCAGTTAGTCTTTATCATCGCTTGAATAAAGTAGAATTTTTCTCCATCACTATGAAACTGTGGTGAACCATGGGGAGTCCATCCTTCCTCAATCTTGAGGCTGACCCACGTGCCAAGCTTGTTCGATGCTGATGCGAGGACGGGGGAAGCACTGCGTACCAGAATGTATTTTGAGTTTCCATCGACTTCTACGTCATCCATGGTGACTCGTGAGGGTCCCGGTATTTCTCAGTGACGCAGAAATGATTCCGAGAGAAGTTCTTCACCAAGGTTTGAGTCGGTTCTTCTGCTTTTTCCTTAGAAATGAAATAACCTCGGGCTCATTGACCCTTTTCTGCCGGCTCATTATTGAGAACAGGTAACCAATGAACATAGAAAATCCCCCTATTAAGATTGGTTTGCTAGTCATCCTATGCAATGATCGGGCAAGCATAAATGGCGGAAAATAACCCATTGCGTGAGCGAATTTTCCTGACTCAAAACAACCAGATACTAGACCTGAGTGTGAGCCAGTCCTTCTTTGGTGTTGAGCTTTCGGATCCTGGAATGAATGAGTATCCCAACCCTCCATCTGGGCCATGATATTATCAATCCCGTCCCATCCATCGAGTTCCCTAATTCCGCCAATATCATCGAAACAAGATCTCCTATACGTCTTCAATCCACCTCTTGTATGGTCTTTAGATACTTTCTCTATCACCTTCCTGCCATTGGATAATATAAAACAGGAACCACTTGTGATTCCCAGTTTCTCTGAGTCCAGAAAATTAGAGATTATTTTCTCGAAATAATCTTCGGGCAGAATCATGTCCGAATCTATCTTAGAGAAAAAGGCCCAATCTGATGATGCTTCAGAGAGTCCTAGATTGACTAATTTTGCAATTTGCGCGCCTCTCTTTCTCTTTGAGAGATCATCTACCGGAATTATTGTGATCCAATTGTATTTTTCAGAGGCTTCTTCCAATAAAGACATGGCCTCTTCTCCTGAATTGTGAGAAACTATGACCCACTCCGAGGGAGGTAATGTCTGACTCACCATAGAGTCCACCAATGCAGGAAGAAAATCCAATTCATCCCGGCTTGGGGTAACTACCACATGGAGAAATTCACCATTATTGGCCATAATGGGTGCTGCCCCCCGCCACGCATATGTATAGGGTTTGATTCTAGGAAATCAATGGGATGGTTTGTTTGGTCGCATTCGGATGTCCAAATTGTATTATCCATACTGATTATTGTTCCAATTTTCTATTGGTCTAGTTTGAAGATTTTCAGCAAGGATTTGCGAATGTCAATCGAACAGAGTCTACCAAAGAAGAAAATTTGCGTAATATTGCCAATGAGGAATGAGAGTTCGAATGTGGAAAGGAAGTTGTCATCCATTATCAATGAAATACTTCCTCACGATTTCGTCGAGTTGATCGTTGCAGACTCCGATTCCAGTGACGGAACTGGAGAAATTGCATCAAAATTCCTTGAGGTTTCCGAACTGGAAAGAACCAGATGGAAAATTCGAAGTTTCAGCATTCGGGGCAAGAATGTGGCATTAAATCGAGTCTTGGACGAAGTAGAGGCGGATATCGTAGTAATATCGGATGCAGATGCCAATGTTTCCCCGGGTTGGCTGAAAATAGTACGTTCAAGGATGATGGAAGAAGACGTTGGGGTCGTTTCTGGGGTGGAGATTCAGAGGAGTCCAGAAGATGGTTTCAATGAGTACTACAGGGGAAAATCAAATTGGCTAAGAATTAGAGAGTCGATGATTGACTCGACCCCAGTCCTTGAGGGTAGCATACTGGCTTGGAAAACCTCTGCACTTGGCCGATTCATATTAAATGAGGAAATGAATGCTGATGATGCGCAAATTGGCATTTTCTCAATTAGGAGCGGAAACAGGTCGATTGTGGACGACAGGATTACTTTTGAAGACTTTGAGCGATCTCTAAAGAGGACTTTATTGGAGTCTATTAGAAGATCTCAGGGTCTTTCTATTGCTCTAATAAAGAATGCTGACTTGGCAATAATTAATCCGAGAAAGAAGTCCAGAAGAGCGATTAGAAACGCTCTGTTCCTATACGTAATTTTCCCATGGATACTCTTACTATTCACTCTAAATGCCATGGTGTCATTCTATTCGAGCCCTGAAATTGGGAATAATTGGGAGTTTTTTTCGGTAGTTTCTATCATTGTTACCCTAGTCGCCCCTCAAGGAAGATTTCTTGCCTGGGGCTCGGTGATTTCAATAGTTGCCCATACCCAAGCAATGATTGGGATTAGGTACAACAATTGGGATCCAGTAAGGTAATTCAAACAACGGTGACAGACTTTGCAAGGTTCCTCGGACGGTCAACGTTGACGCCATTCTCAACCCCAACATAGTAGGCCAAGAGTTGAATCGGGATAGCATTCACGAAGGGAGAAAGTTCAGGGTGTGTGTTATTTGTCTGAATCAGTATATCTGCCAATTCAGTCACAGGACCCTCATTATCTGTGATCAAGATGATTTTTGCTCCACGACTCTTGCATTCCCGAATGCTTGACTCCATCAAACTCAGATTTGAATCGGTTGGTGCGATTGCAATTACTGGCGAACCCTCTGAAATGAGCGCAATCGGACCGTGCTTCAATTCTCCTCCTGGCACTGACAAGCAAGGAATGTAGGAGATTTCCATCATTTTCAAGGCTCCTTCTTTTGCAACATATGAAGAAAGTGCTCCTCTACCTATGAAAATCGGTGGCTCGGAATTTGTAATCAATTCGGTTGCCAACGAAATAGAATCATCCATATCCATCAATTGGCTTGAAATGATGTTTGGTAATTTCCTCAATTCCTTGATTATATTCTTCTTCTCCTTTTGGGAAATATCTGATATTGTGAGAGCGAATAATAGACCTACGGCAATCATATTTGTGAATACCTTGGACGAGGCTACTGCAAATTCCGGTCCTGCATGGAGATATGCCCCGTTCCCAGTAAGCCTAGATATGGTTGATCCGATTACGTTGCACAATGAGCTGATTTTGCTACCGAATTTTTTTGCAAGGAAGAGTGCGTCGAGAGTGTCCTTTGTTTCTCCGGACTGGGAAACGCCGATTGTGAGAGTATTGGGAGAACAAACTGACTTGGCAGGGAATTCGCTTGCTATGAATGCCTCTGCACGAATATTGGTCAATCGACGAATATATGAACATATGATTTCCGAGGCATAATAGGCAGTTCCACAAGCGACCAGGTTTATTCTCTCAACTTTTCTGATTTGTTCAGGAGATAGTTCAAATCCGCTTAATTGAGCATTTATGCCATCGGAACTAATTCTTCCACTTAGAGCATTTGAAAGAGACGTTGGTTGATCATGTATTTCTTTGAGCATCATATGGGGGAAATTTCCGGGATCCGCCTCATCATAAACGCCTTGTAGAACTTCGAATTCTGGGATAACTGCGTCTAATTGGGAAATTATCCCCTCCCTAGTTAGTAAGAAGTTGTCTCCATCTTTCATGTATGCTACCTCTGAGCATGCACCGTAGAATGGCTGAACGTCAGAAGAAACAGAGATATTGTCCTGACCCCTCCCTATTACTAGTGGTGCTCCCTTCCTAGAAATTAGAATTCCGTCCAAACCAGTAGCCATGGCTGCAATTGCCCACGAACCTTCCAATTGGGAAATTACGCTGCAGAATGCATCCAGATGGTTTTTTCCATCGGCTTGGGTCTTAAGTTCGTAATCTAGCAGGTGCACGATTACTTCGGTATCCGTCTCAGAGGAAAGTGAAAACCCGAGTTTAGAGATTTTGCTTGAAAGTTCCATTGAGTTTTCGATTATCCCATTATGAACTATTGTTATCTTGCCATCTTCACTACTATGGGGGTGGGCGTTGTAGTCGGTGACACCACCATGAGTGGCCCACCTAGTATGGCCAATTGAAATCTTGGCGCCGTCAAATCTGCCATTCGCTTTCAGTACCAAATCTGAGACAAAACCAGTAGTTCTTTCAGTTTCTATTGGATCCTTGTTTTCGGAGAAGATGGCTGCCAGACCGGCTGAATCATAACCCCTATACTCAAGCTTTCTTAGACCCTCGAGAACCATAGAGGAAGCATGTTCAGAAATGCACCCAAATATCCCGCACATGGGAAATAACGGAAGGAATGGTATTTATCAACACAACGCCGGAAATATTCAATTTCCACGATAATCGTCAACTGCTCTTGCATCGTCGAATAATGAATGTGTAGAAAAGAGTTTATTCGCTATTCTTGTGTGCTACCCACTGATGGTTCTTCTTCGGAAGCTCTTTCCGGGAATTGTTGATTGTGTAGATTCGGGATTACCCTCATGGAAGGAAATAGAAGATCCTTGGATGATTCTAAAGGATGACAAATATGGGATTGTTTCTCAATTGACTGAGAATTCGGATTCAGATGATGGTGTATTCATTCACCCCAGTGCGAAGATAGGAGATTTTGTCCAAATTGAGGGGCCCTGCTACATTGGAGAAAATGCAGAAATCAGGCATTCAGCTTATCTCAGAAGAGGTAGTTGGATTTGTGATGGTGCCGTAGTTGGCCATTCTTCGGAGGTGAAAAACTCGATCCTACTACCAAATTCCAAGGCACCACACTTCAACTACGTTGGCGACTCGATAATTGGATTTGGGGCAAACCTTGGAGCCGGCGTAAAACTCTCGAATATGAGGAATGACAGGAAAGAGGTAATAATTAGCCTAGAAAATGGTGATAGGGTTTATTCAGGCCTGAGAAAGATGGGGGCATTAATTGGCGATAATAGCCAACTAGGGTGCAATGTTGTGACTAATCCTGGAGCGATTGTTGCTCCGTCCTCGATGGTTGCCCCTAATGAAACTGTAACTGGGTGGATAGGGACTAAGTCCTGATAATTCGTAACAAGATGATGAATCCGTCAGTCAATGACCGTAATTTGCTAGTCCCCCCCTTCCGTTGACTCCAATCTACATGGACCTCAATATGCTCTAATCCTTGTCTCCTCGCAATTCCTGCCATTTCAGCCTCGAGATCAAAACCTCTAGATTTAATCTGCATTTTCATTAGAGATTGAGAATTGAACCCCCACAATCCAGTGCACAGATCGGATATTCTTCTCCTATTCCTAATGCTAGAAATGGTTGATAGGACTCTATTCCCGAAGTTGTGAAGTCGACTCATTCCCTCTGGCCTGCCCTGAACAGACAAGAATCTGGAACCGGAAACCAAGTCGGCACCACCCTCAAGAGCTTCCAAGATTTGTTTCACGGAGTCAAATGAGTATGATCCGTCAGCATCGAGAAAGACGACCTTATTGGTTGGATTGGCCTTCCATCTTTCGATTGCCTGTCTGACAGCAGAGCCTTTTCCAGTTGTCTCTTCCTGGTCAATGACTATGTCGGAAAACTCGGAGGCTATTTTCTTAGAAGAGTCACTGGTTCTTCTGTCAATTACGAAGATGAAGTTGACATCATAAATGTCCTTTAGAGAAGAGGATTTGTAGTCACTAAGGAGGAAATTTAGTCCGACTTCCTCATCCTTAACTGGGACAATGATTGTTACTTCGCCCATTATCTGAAGCCGTGTGAGTTCGGCTTTTCA
>Ga0066857_10000140_pt1 | contig 26210 bp, 27 predicted proteins | sample ETNtaG_2_FD_65602 | JGI IMG/M metagenome (GOLD analysis project Ga0066857, IMG submission 65602) | Marine microbial and viral communities from oxygen minimum zone, Eastern Pacific Ocean - ETNP201406SV203 | ecosystem: Environmental > Aquatic > Marine > Oceanic | place: Pacific Ocean: Eastern...
TGGTCTCTCTGTCGGTGTTCGACCCCATCGGGCGCAGCGTTGGTCTCCCCGACTACGCGGGTTCGTTCCTCACCGGCGCCTTGCTGTTCCTGGTGGCAGCCGCGATTGTAGAGATTCGATTGCGGCCGGATCCGCTAGTACTCGCCGGCGGGGTAGGTAGCGACGACGGAGACACAAGGCTGCCGTTCAGAGCTGCGCTGAGGCTGATCCTCGCGAACCCCAAGGCTCGAATGGCAGTGCTCGCGATGATGATCAGCCAGGCCACGATGGTTGGCACCATGACCCTCACGCCGCTGCACATGAACGACGGCGGACAAAGCAAGGGCGCGATCAGCATCATGCTGTTCAGCCACATCCTTGGCATGTACGTCTTGAGCCCCCTGGTCGGTCGGCTCGCCGACCAGATCGGGCGCTACCCAATGCTGGTTTTTTCTGGGGTGCTCTGCGCGGCCGGTGCGTTGTGGGCAGGATTCACGCCGCCCGAAGGATTCATCGGAATCACTGGCGGCCAGACCGTGATTGGCCTCGCGTGGTGTTTCGGCGTCATCGCAGCGAGCGGACTGCTAACAGAAGCGTTTCCGGTCGAGCAGAGTGCCAGCGTCCAAGGCGCCGGCGACATGTGCATGATGGCGTTTGGGGCAGTCGCCGGTATTTCGGCCGGCGCCATCGTGTCCTATCGCAGCTATCTCGATCTCAATTTGGCCGCTGCGACCCTCGGCGTGGTCCTGGTGGTCGCGGTGCTGTTCACCGTCGCCACCACGGACCGGGGCGGCCAGCGCGGGCAAACCGTATTCGCTGTCACGCCAGTGCCCGGTCACTGAGCGTGTGGCGAGCCCGCCGTCTTAGTAACGAGGGACTCGAGTGAACTTTCATCGCTGGATTCTTCTAGTTCTCAGGAGCTGCGCATTTCGTTGAGGTCAGCTTGTGTTTGGCACCCAGTAACGACAACAGCTGTCAAGGCAACCAAAGCCCACCAACGCCGCAGACCGGACAAGCGCCCCATTTTAAAACTCTAATGCTGTTAACGGAGAGAGATTCAGCTCACTGGTTTTGGCGTGGATCATGTATCGCCCACCCTCTAAAGCACGCAGGATCAAATTGAGGGCTTTGTGGCGTTGGAATCCAGCTGTTCCAGACCTTTCGTTCCGGGCTATGAATCGTTGCCTGGGTCTGTGAGTTGCACCATTTTCGCTGCGTCGTCATCCGACTCCTTGGTGAGGTTCCATCCGATGATCAGAAGTACCGCCATGGTTACCCCGGCGACGGTGGAGCTGGTGGGCCCCTCAGGTTGACTCGACGGCGAATCCTTGCTCGTCCCATGCCTGTGTGCCGCCGGTGATACTTCTAGCGTTTCGGTAACCGAGACTGTTCAGGAACAACGCACCGGATAGTGAGAGGTTCCCGCGCTCGCACACGCTGAGCAACGGCGCGCCGAGGTCTTCTGGAAGGAATGCTGCGAGGTCGGCTAGGTCGTCGAGGGGCATATTGATCGCACCGGGGATGTGTCGTTGGTGGTGGGCGTCGGGCTCGCGCACGTCAATTACTAAGGGCTCGTGCTGTTGCCAGAAGTCGTGAGCTGCGTCGACGTCGACGACCAGATTCGAGTTGACCCGAGCGTTCTCGATCATCGAGTCCAGCAGCTGCTCGCGTTTGGTTCCCGCCGCCGGCGCTGTTCCCAGTCCGGCAACATTGCGCAGAATCGATGAGGCGTACTTGAAAACGCTGTCAGGGAACATCACCACCACAACGTTGCCTGGCTCGTCTGGTACCAACCTCAACGCACCCGCCAGCGCCATACCTGAACTGGGCCCTGCGGTGAGGCTCTCTTCTTGGTTGATCCGCTGACACATCTCGAAGGCGAGCTTGTTTTCCACCTCGACGAGTCCGTCGTATTTCTCGGGTGTGAAGAACTCGGTCTGGCTTAGCTGGGCGAGGCTGCGAACACCAGGAATGTCGTGACCCGGGGGCGGATGGACACCAAGTATCTGGACACCTTGGTCCTGTTCCTTTAAGAAGCGTCCCGAACCGTTGATGGTGCCGCAAGTACCTAGACCTGCAACGAAGTGGGTGACAAGACCGGCGGTCTGATGCCACACCTCGGGTCCCGTGGTGCGATAGTGCGCGTCCGGGTTGGCCCCGTTCGTGTACTGGTTCAACATTTCGAATTCGGGTTGCTGCGCGATCTCGTCAGCTCTTGCAATGGCACCTTCAGGTGCCCCCGGAGCGGGACATAACGAATCCTCGAGCTCGACCACATCGACGCCTGCGAGACGCAGAACCGTACGCTTCTCGAGCGGGATCTGGTTCGAGAGAGGAGTGGTTAGGGAATAACCCTTCGCATTGGAGACCATGGCGAGTGCGAGGCCCGTGTTGCCTGAAGTTGGCTCCACTAGCTTTTGAGCCGAACCCACTCGTCCGGACTCTTCCGCGTCACGCACCATGTTCCATGCGACCCGGTCCTTGACAGCGCCAAACGGGTTGTACCACTCCAGCTTGGCGTAGACCTCGGTGTGTTCAAAGGTAACCAGGCGCGACAAACGAACCATCGGAGTGGGGTTGTCGACATTCGACAGCAAACCGAGAACCGAGTCGTAAATACGACGGGAATGGTCATTCACGTCCAACACCTCCGTTTGTCGGGGCAGGTAAGACATAGCCAGGATACCGGTTACCGTTGCGAGCGATCTCTCGACAAACAGTCGATGTTCTACTTCTCTGTGTTCACCTCAACCTTAAAACGGCGGCAAAACTTTCAGATTCGATGATCAGGTCTGAGACGACAATCAGCAAGGTCTCATCGGAAATGCCAAGCCGATTTGTGTCGATCGACTCAGGATGCTTAGATAAGCGCGTTATCAAGAGCGGTGCACTTCCGTGCACCCGGCAACCTGGGGTGGACACCCAAGGTGCTTCCTACTTTGTAGGGATAAGGCCAAGGTCTTCGGACCTGAGCAACGAAGTGTTCCTGAGGATGAGGTTCACCCGCTTCTCACCAATTCAGCACCACCCGATGTCCGCCCTCCAATTAGCAGCGATCTGAGGGGCGACAATGAGCGACAAAGGGCCCGAAAAAACAAGACAAGTCAGCGTCGGACAAGAATCGACGCCAGCTATTGAGCATCAACGTGTTCCCAACTCACGGCCATGCGCCTTTTCGCGTTCCTTGATGCAACAACCGTTGCTGCTGCTCGATGGAGCTATGGGAACTCAACTCTTTGATCGGGGACTACCGCCCGGAGATCCACCCGAGCTACTCAATCTCGTGGACCCCAACATTGTGCAAACTGTCCACAACGAATATTTGCGCGCCGGTTCCGACATCATTTTGACTAACACCTTTGGAGGTAACCGCCATCGGCTTGCTTTGCATGGCCTTGAGGACAAGGTGCACGAAATCAACGGCACCGCTGTTCGCATTGCAAAACAGGCTGCGCTCAAGTTTGAAGCACTTGTCGCCGGAAGCATCGGCCCAGTCGGAGCACTTTTAGCTCCTTTGGGGTCGATGTCCGCCGAGGCTGCTCTCGACGCTTTCGAAGAACAAGTAGATGGTCTCACCGCAGGTACCCGCAGCCGGGACGCAAATAGTTCTATCGATCTGCTTTGGATTGAAACGATGAGCTGTCTTGATGAGGCAACTATCGCTATCGACGCGTGCCATCAACTCTCAGGCTTGCCAGTGGCAATCACCATGAGCTTCGACACCAACTGTCACACCATGATGGGCGTATCGCCGGCAAACGCAGCCAAGGCTTTACTCGACGCCGGAGCTAATGCAGTCGGCGTCAACTGCGGCAACAGCCTGGACGACAACGAATCCGTAATCGCGCAAATGCGCGAAGCTGCTCCTGAAGCCACGCTGATAGCCAAATCGAACGCCGGTATCCCCGAGTGGCAAGGTGCGAAGCTTTCCTACTCAGCAACACCAGCGCTGATGGCAAATTTCACACGTCGGCTGCGAGATTTGGGTGTCCAACTCGTCGGCGGTTGCTGTGGAACGACCCCAGAACACATCGCAGCTATGGGCTCTGCTTTACGAGAAACGGTTTAACGCTCATTCGCCTCACACCCCGCCACTGTGTCTGGGAGGCTGGCTAGCGTAGGTGACTTTGGTCCCTATTTGTTCTAGCCGTTTCTTCGTATTTTCTAGTGCCGTTCACCTCGCGTGGCTATGGAACTTCGCGCGGCTATAGGACGGAGTAGAGGTTGGAACAGGGGAGACGACGGGACTGGGTCTGGTTTGCCGTGTTCTGGGTCACTTTCAGTACCGCCGGCTTTTTCTTGGTCTTCGGGCTTGATTTGTTGCCTGCCCAGTGGGCTCGCGAGGCTGAGATCGTTGATGACGCTTACATCCTTTTGATGGCCCTAGCGGTGCCAATTTTCGCAGGCATCGCGTCAGCGCTACTTACGAGCGTCCTGAGATTTCGAGTGCAGGTCGAGGGCTTGCCAACTGAGGACGGCCCACCTGTTCACACCAACAAGAGATTGGTTCGGTTGTGGCTCGCCTCAACCCTCATATTGGCTTTGATGGTCACGATCAACCCTGGGTTTGTTGGAATTGCAGAACTTCGAGGTGAACCCAGCGCTGACCTTGTCGTGGAGGTTGAGTCCCAACGCTGGTCTTGGAAAGTTAGCTACGAAAATGGAGCTGAGACCTTCAACCAGTTGTACCTCCCTGCCGACAAGAGGGTCCGGTTCGATATCACCTCGCTGGATGTAATCCACTCCTTTTGGGTTCCGGCATTCCGCGTGAAAATTGATGCTGTTCCTGGACGCGTTACGCAGTTGTATGTGACTCCTGACCGGGTTGGGTCTTTTGAAGAGGACTTTAATTTGCGTGTCCAATGCGCTGAGATTTGCGGTCTTGGTCATAGCCGAATGGCCATGCCAGTGACCGTTCTTGAGTCCGAAGACTTTGAAGCTTGGGTCGCTGACCTGACAAAAGGAAGTTGATAGATAATGAGATCCCTCCTGCGAGCTGCCATTTTCGGTGTATCCGGTTATTTGGTTGGAGTGCTGCTTACTTTGTTGGTGCGAGGAGGCTCCTTTAGCGACGAGGTTTGTGTCGTCTTCGGTTACGTTGCCGGTCTCATTGGTTGGCTTGTCGGTATAGGAGTCGGAGACACCTGGATCCGTGAATGGTTCGGTCTGCCAGCGCGAGAACCTGAAGTTAAAGGATGGCGAAAATACGTCAGTTTCTCCGTTGATCACAAGGTAATTGGTATTCAGTACCTGGCGACTTTCATAGTCGTGCTCTTACTTGGTGGTTTGGCGGCAATGACGATGCGTTGGGAGCTCGCTCGAGCTGGTGAGGGGATCCTTAGTGCCGACCGGTACAACGAGGTCATGAGCATGCACGGCATTCTCATGGTTGCCGTTGCGGTCGCAGCGATCTTGGGGGCCTTCGGTAACTATCTAGTGCCGATAATGATAGGTGCCGATGACATGGCTTTTCCGCGGCTAAATGCGGTCACCTTCTGGCTTATCCCCCCTGTAGCGGTGGGCCTGCTGGCAGCCCCCACTCTCGGCAGTTTTGATACTGGATGGACCGCGTATCCGCCGCTGAGCGTGGTGAACGACGGAGGTCAAATCTTATTTGTTCTAGCGGTTGTCACATTCGGGTTGTCTTCAATTCTGGGTGGCCTGAATGTCATAACGACCATTGTCACCATGCGCGCACCAGGAATGAGCTGGGGAAGGTTACCGATCTTCGTGTGGGCGGCTTTCGCTGCTTCGTTGATCAGTTTGTTGACCACACAATTTTTTGCTGCCTCACTTGTGATGATCGCCATGGACAGAGTCGCGGGTACCGTGCTCTTCGATAGTGGAGCTGGCGGGGACCCCCTTCTCTATCAACACCTGTTCTGGTTTTATTCGCACCCAGCTGTTTATGTAATGGTTCTACCCGGGTTCGGTGTGGTGTTGGAAGTCATTACCCACATGGCTAGGAAGCCATTGTTTGCCTATCGAGCGGTGGTCGTGTCTCTCCTCACAATCGCTGGTTTGAGCGTGATCGTATGGGCACACCACATGTTTACAAGCGGTATGGCCGACTACCTCCACGGGCCGTTCATGTTCGCAACTGAGATGATCTCGGTGCCCACAGGCGTGATCTTTTTGTCAGCGGTCGCGACTCTCTGGCAAGGGAAACTGTGGCTTAAAGCCCCGCTGCTTTTCGCCATGATCTGGATCTTCCAGTTCCTCATGGGAGGTGTAACTGGAATCTTCTTGGCTGATGTAGCCACCGACGTGAGCCTTCATGACAGCTACTTTGTGGTTGCCCACTTCCATTACACGATCATGGGCGGCATGCTGTTCGCCTTTTTGACAGGTGTCTTTTTCTGGTTTCCGAAGATCACAGGACGCATGGTCAACGATCGCCTGGCGATACTTTTTGGGATCTGGCTCACTGTGGGATTCCAACTGACATTCCTACCGCAGTTTTGGCTCGGCACCAACGGTATGAATCGCCGCATAGCTGACTACCCCGAACAGCTAGAGGGAGCAAACATGTTTTCTTCGGTATCCGCCTTTTTCCTTGGCGCTAGTTTCCTCTTATTCGTGTACGTCTTGGTAACTGGCGCTCGTCGCGGAGCCAAGGCTGGACCCAACCCATGGAACGCCACGACCCTCGAGTGGCAAGTCTCGTCACCCCCACCTGAACACAACTTTGCTAGCCAGCCGATCGTTGTGGGGCACCCCTACACCTACGGAAATGCGAATGCCCGTCACGCGAGAGTATTGAACGCTGACTCGCTCTCTGAACGGTTCACCTCCGGGCAGGAGGTAGGTCATGAGTGAGCAATTCAACCAAGAGGGGCGACTAGCAATATTGCTGCGTCGTGGTTGGAGCACGGCTCTCGGGCTCGCTGTTTTGACTCTCATCGAGTACATCGTCGCTGCTCAAATTGATTCACCAATACTTTGGCTTCTGCCATTCATCATCTTCAAAGGTGGCCTCATTTTGGAGGTATTCATGCACGCCAGTGATCTAAGAACTCGCGACGAAGGAGTCCACTGATGATCGCAACTTCTTCCAGTTCTCACACCAACAGTGCCGGGGTCACAAACAGACGAGCAGCCAACAGGCTAGGACTTTGGCTATTTCTGGCTTCAGAGACGTTTCTATTTGCAGCCTTCATCTCTTCCCGATTCGTGGTATCGGGCACTGACCAACCCGAACACCTCAATCAGGGTTTGGCTCTGCTGCTCACGCTCCTTCTGCTCTGGTCCAGTATCAGCGCTTACCGAGCTGAAGTAGCAATTTCCACAGACAACAGAAATCTTTTCTTGCGCGAATCGATGACAACTATTGTTTTAGGCGTTCTGTTTCTTGTTGGGGTTGTTTTCGAGTTCAAAGAGGCGCTCTCTGATTTCCCGGCTGGGACCATCTACGGAAGTGTCTTTTTCTTACTCATTGGGCTACACGCTTTTCACGTTCTGACTGGCATTCTGGTGCTGGCGGTCGTGTGGAACCTGGGCAGGGCCGGCCATTATGACTCTGATAACCACTGGCCGGTAGAGGGAGCTGTCAAATACTGGCATTTCGTTGATTTGATGTGGGTCGCCATTTACCCGACCCTGTACCTCTTCGGCGGTTCATGACCAGTTTGCGAAACAGCGAACATCGCCGTAGGGAACACCCAACGAAAATAACCCTTGAGGGGGTCATGGTTGTTGGAGCTGCGACGTTAGTTGTGTTTGTAGTTTGCTTCATCGCACTTTGGATATTCGCTGGCCCGGGGCGAAAGGCCGAACGAAAAGAAATAGTTATTCCCGCGGGGACATATGCCTTAATTGACGCAGGTGAAAATCCTCTGAATCTTCCGGCTAACTGGAGTCTCCGCAGCGGAGACATACTCGTTTTCGACAATCGTGACGAAGTAGGTCACTACGTTGGGCCCTGGTTTTCACCGCGCAACGAAATCACCGAAGTCATCGTCAATGCCTCGGCGTCGGTAACTCTTTTTTGCAGCCTTCACCCAGATGGCCAAATCAACATTGACGTGACTCCGCGTCGATCTGACTGGACTCTTGCTGTATGGCCGAGCCTCATGGTTGGAGTTCCATTTGGGTTAATCCTGTTGATGGTGAGACAGCTGATGCGTCGCCTTGAGGACCCCGAAAGTTTTGGTGACCCGGACATGGAGACCACATCTCTGATGCCTTGACTTTTGGGTAAATGTTGGGGGATTAAAGGGACCTTCGACTCTAAGCGAATAGGAGAAATGAAGGCACAGTGAAAGGAGTTTCACCGGCGTTGGTTCTATCCCGTGGCCAACGCGAACAAAGGAATTCAAATTGAAACGTTCACGCCCCGGTCGGACCATTGTCATCGCAATGGCCTTCGCACTTTTTGTTCCAGTATCAGCTTGTGGAGGGGGTGATGGAGGTTCCTCGAAGGCACCCAGCCCTCAGCCGACAACATCTGAGATTGTCGTCGAAGGTAGCGAGTTCAAGTTTGCTCCATCAGACATGAGCTTTCCCGCGGGACAAGAGGTGACTGTCACTTTCGACAACACGGGAATGGTTGACCACGAATGGGCAGTCTTAAGAAAGGGAACGAGAATTGCGTCGGAAGAAGACTTTGACGAGTCGATGGTTCTATTTGAGATAGAGGCAATCCCTACAAAAACATCTGCAACTCAAACCTTCACCTTCGAGCAACCGGGTGAATACCAGGTGATTTGCGCTTTGCCGGGTCACTTCGCCGCGGGTATGGAAGGAACCTTGACGGTCTCTTAGCGAAGTCTGTTGCCCGGATGATCGACGACTACATCGCAGCTATGCGCTCTGCTTTGGGAGAAGCGGCGTAACGGTCATTAAAGTCACTTGGAGCTACTGAAAGGCTGACCATGGGTGACATCGTTCTCGCGCTCGCAGCCAGTCACGCTCCAGGTCTAGCCGGGTTGTATGCCGGCGCCCCTGAGGACACCAAGGCTGAGGTCGACAAGATGTACGGGGCCATGAGTGCGGAAATCGCGGCCGCAAATCTCGACGTGCTGATTCTCTTCGGTAACGACCATCTGGCCAATTCCAGAGTCCTGGAGTACCCGGACTTTCTCGTCGGCATGGCCGCTGAACACACGGGACCATATGAGTGGTTCAAGCCCTGGTTGAACTGCCGGAACTACACGTTGCAGGGTCGACCCGAGGTCGCCGAGGCGCTGATTTCGGGAATGGCCCGCCGAGGCGTGCTATTCGTCGGCCGCCGCGAGAATCTTCTCTATGACGACAACCTGTCTATCCCTACGGTGCTGTGCGATTTCGACACCAACGATGTCCCTGTCGTTCCTGTTTTGATGAACTGCAACGTGCCGCCAGTACCGGATCAGCAACAGTGCTACGCCGTCGGGGAGGCGCTGGGCGACATAATCCGAAATGACCTACCGAACGGTATGCGGGTGGGATTATTCGGGTCTGGAGGCCTCTCGCACGAACCCGGCGGGAAGCGTTATTTCTTCATCGATCAGGAGTTCGACCACTGGTTCATGGACATGCTTGAAGAAGGTGATCATGAGAAGCTGTTGAATGAGGCAACGCCCGAACGTATGGAGGAGTCAGGGGCCGGAGGTACCGCCGAGCTGTACGCCTGGTTCGTGGTCCTCGGCGCAATTGGCACCAGACTGTGCAGCCGACTCGGCTACACCGCCTACGACAACTTCAAGTGTGGCGTCGGTGCCGTTCGCTGGCAGATGGGAGGCTGATGTCGTTCGAACAGGTCGACAAGACGTTAGTGACCCACGACCTAGTGCAAGATCTCAAGTGGGACGCAGAGCTTCGTGCTCAATTTGAGGCCGATCAGAGCTCGGTGCTTGACCGCTATGCCCTAAAACCCGAAGAGCGAACAGCTATCGACAGCGGCGACTTTCGCACGCTCTACGACATGGGACTACACCCCTACCTCGGGGGCCAGTTAGCCCGACTGATGTACGGCAACGCCGCAGGGCCCGATGCGACGAGGGCGGTCAACCGGCTGATCTCCTCGCTGACCGGCGAGGATCGACCCGACGACCGCACTACAACCTGATCTGATGACAACACGCCGACTGCCGCCCAGTAAGGCGAGGGTGCGCGTCGGGGTGATCGACGCCTCCACGGACCCGCATCACTGATCTTCAGCCACGAGCAGAAGCGAACGATGGTCGACATCAGTCAGAATGGAGCAATGCCACTCCATCCTCAGATTGAGGCCGTCACCGCGTCCATGCCCAGCCGTAGTTTCGCGGAGATGGGCGTCGACGCGGCGCGACGCGCCCACGCCGCTGGCGCGGCAGCCCGACCGAAGGGCCCAGACATGGCTGACGTCACCGAGGTCGTGATCGGCGGCTGTGAGGTGACGCGTCTCCGACCAAAGAACGCGGATGGTTCAGCTGTCGTGTTTTTCCACGGCGGCGGTTGGGTGCTCGGAAGCAGGGTGACCCACGACGGTCCGTGTCGCCACTTAGCGGCGAAGTCGGCTGCCACCGTATTCAACGTCGAATACCGACTGGCCCCCGAACACCCCTTCCCCGCGGCGCACGACGACGCGGTCGAAGTGACTAGAGCGTTGCTGTCTGGCGCGGACGACTCCATCGACGCCTCGCGCCTAGCAGTGGCCGGTGATTCCGCTGGCGGAAACCTTGCTGTGGTCGCTGCATTAGCGCTCCGCGATGAGCCGGCGACGCCTGCCGCACTCTTGTTGATCTACCCCGCCGTCGACGCAACAATGAGTACCTCCAGCTACCTCGAGTTCGCTGATGGGCCGGTTCTCACAGCACGCGAGATGGTCTGGTTCTATGACGCTTATGCCCAGGGGATCGACCCACGGGACCAACGCCTTTCTCCAGCATGGGCGGCGACGCTGGACGGGTTACCGTCGACGCTTGTCATCACCGCGTCACACGATGTTCTGCGGGACGAAGGCGAGGAGTTCGCAAGGGCGATGGCGGACGCTGGTTGCGACGCCAGCGCCTCTCGCCACGTAGGTGTCACTCACGGATTCTTCGGCTGGAGCCACGCGGCTGAGCCCAGTCGCACCGCCATGACACTCGCGGCCGGGTGGCTCTCGGACACCCTCGGTTAACGCCAAGATGCGCGCGAAGAGCAGTCAGCGGTGAACCGCGAACGTTTGTGTGAGATCTGCCTCGCTCAACCTGAAGCGGTGGAGGAGCATCCGTTCGGACCTGACCTCATCGTGTTCAAAGTGGCTCAGAAAGTGTTTGTGATCGCCACTGCACACGGCGACCTCACCATGAGCGTGAAATGTGACCCTGATGTAGCCGAAACGCTGCGCGCCACATATGACTCTGTGCGGGCCATGCGTGTGTGGCCAAAACATTGGAACTGGGTTGATATCAGTGCTGGGGAGGTGGCAGACACCGAACTTGAACACTGGGTAGAGGATTCCTATGACCTTGTTGTTGACAATCTTCCCAAAGTTCACAAACTGCGCCTACAAGGAGAGGTTCGAGGTATCGACTTAGACTCCTCGGCGTGAACGGGTTCGTGGAGGCCTTCCGAGAACAGGTCAGCACAGCATCGTCGGAACCGGGGATGAGTGCGGGTCCGCTGTATTCAGTCGAAGATGCCATGGCGGGACTGGTACCGATACGCGTTTACCGTCCGACAAGTGAGATTGCACCGGTGGTGTGTTACTTGCACGGAGCTGGGTTCATAGCGGGAGACCTGGATTCCCACGACCAGATTTGTCGGCTGCTGGCCACGCAAATTGGCGCGGTGGTAGTGGCTGTGGACTATCGGTTGGCCCCTGAACACCCATTCCCCGCGCCGATCGAGGACGCGTTCTTGGCGGTGGAATGGATCCTCGAAAACGCCACCCAACTCGGCGCAGATAGGACAAGGTGGGCGGTGGTAGGCGACAGTGCCGGTGGAACCCTGGCCGCTGCCGTTGCCCAGCGTTGGCGTGATCGGGCCCACAGTCCGGTAATGCAAGCTCTGGTCTGCCCGGCCTTGGAGCTCGCGGACTTCGATCTCCCCTCACATCGTGCCTACCCCGACGGCGAGGGTTTTACTACGGCGACGATGAGGCAGATGGCCGACCTCTATCTTGGCGATACGACTGACCGGCGAGATCCGCTGGTCTCGCCAACCCGAGCAGAGTCTCTGGCGGGGTTGCCACCGGCCGTGATCATCAGCGCCGAACTGGACCCGTTGCGTGACGACGGAGAAATGTACGCCAGACGCCTCGTTGAGGCTGGGGTACCGGTCATGTCGTTTCGCCAACCCAACATGCCCCACTACGGGGTGTTGTGGTGCCGGGCCGCGCCAGAGATAGGCCCTGGTTTTAGCGTCGTTGCTGACGCCCTCTCGTCGGTTCTCCACCCGCGCTAGCCATAGCTTGGGCATAGCCGTTGTCGCCGCTGACGATTACTTTGCCGTGCTTTTGAAGTAGAACCCTTCGTTGCCGTTGACGGGGCAGATTTAGTAGCGCCACAAAGAAACTCCGACGATGTATGGCCGGTTCATCTGATCCACTGTGCTCACCCTTCTAATTCGGCTCGCAACCTCGGAACCACCTCCTCAGCGAACCTTGTGAGGGAGTCATTCATAACGGAAGGAGCGAGCCCTGGAGGACCCCCCCAGGTCACCAAATCGGTTATGCCGTGACCAGTAATCAGTTCCTTGAGTTCTGTGACGCAATGGTCTGCGGTACCGACCGTCCAGGTGAGAGGATTCATCGGGATTGGTGGTCGCTCCTGTTTGGGTCCGGATCGACTGGCTACTTCGGATTTATGATCCCGACTTGCCTTAATCAATCCAACATAGACATCTCGTCGGTACCGTTCAGCAGCCGCCACGGGTTCCCACTCCCTATCTGGGTCGTCAGTAACAAAGACCCCCCGTATCAAACCGACACGACGGTCACTCGCATCTTTGACCGACTCTTTCCACGGATCGATCGTCAAATGCTTTGGTCCCTGTGGAAGTAGATGAGTTCCGAACGCAGCGGCCCGCTTAGCTCCAGCAGGACTAGTAGCTGCAAGCCACAGCGGGGGACCACCTCGCTGAACGGGATCCGGAGTGACCCGAAGGTCGGAGAATCGGTAGCGCTTACCTTCGAAACTGAATGCCTCACCGCTCCAGGCCAATAGCAGAACCTGCAGCGCTTCTTCGGTAAGTGACACCCGGCGGCTTATCGGAATATCGAATCCTTGGAATTCGTGCGCCGCATAACCCATCCCTACGCCAAGCTCCATTCGACCATTAGAGATGTTGTCGAGAATTGCGAGGTCCTCGGCAAGACGAACGGGATGTCTGAACGGCAAAAGACAGATGTCCGTGGAAAATCTCATACGAGTGGTTTTGGCCGCCGCAGCCGCCGCTACTGGAACAAAGTTAGGTAGATAGCCGTCGCCAATGAAGTGGTGTTCGGTAAACCAACAAAGTTCTAGACCAAGTTGTTCAGCGTGTTCAATCTGCTCAAAGGTTTCCGCATATACCTGAGGCATCGTTATTTCACTTCCATCTGGACAACGAAAGTCGTGGACGATGCCGAATCGCAACGGTGGAGTCATGAAAGCAAGCTAACCCGCGGCACCCGCCTCAAATCGCAAATGGATCTGCGGTTCCAACCGTACCTATGCTCCATGAACTCGATTCCACGATTAAATCGATGAAAAGCTGACTCCATGGCCGCCCTACTCACCACCAAGGCGCGGTCCTCCGTTCGCTTGACCGGCAACAATTCGAGGCGGGAGATTTCGCTAATGCGCCACACAACTGCCCTGATCTGTTTGTTGTTGCTGGGGTCGGCTTGTGGTGGTTCGGATTCCCCTGAGATAGAGGTCCTGGAAGAACGAATTGAAGAACTAACAGAACACGAGGAAGCGTCAACGCCTACCAGCCAGCTACCAGCGGTGTCGACGACGATGCCTGTTGCAACGACAACTACCGCGGTGACCACAACAGGTAGAGCACCATCGACGACAACAACTCCCGTTGACAGCACAACCACAACTAACGTTTCCGAAGGTTCAGAACCGCCGCCAAGACGCGCAGATAGATATTCCTGCATCATCAACGATGCCGGCTACTGCATTTTCACAGGGCAACCGCATCAAAATTTCTTGAAACCTCAGAGCAACGTCATCGTGAACCTCGACGGTGAGGAACTCTTTTCAGTTAGCGAGGCAATAGCGACGAATTCGGTGGGAGAGATTCTTCAAGCAGGAGGCACCCCTGCCTTCGACGGAGATGAATTGGTGAACGGCCCCCAGACTGGAATGACTGAAGACGAAAAGGCGTTTCACCGTGCCATGGCGATCATGTTCGGGATCCGAAACCAGCTGATGTACAACGTTGAAGCGCTAGACACACAGACGTGGGAGTCCTATACAGCGCCCCTCACTGAAAGAAAAATTAAGGAAACAACTTTCACAAATGGAGCGACCCCTAGGGACAATTATTACGGCAGAGATGGAATTCTCGAATTAGCTACAAATCCGAATGGGAGAGATATCCATCACGACGTCATGAAATTCCTAGAAGAGTCGGGCTTGTATCTCCTTTGTCACGTCACCTCGGACGAATTCGCCGAAAAGCTTGCAGCTAACCACCCAGAAGGACATGATCCTTGCAGAGACGCAGGAGTGGTGAGCAAAGTCCCTTTCGCTGAAACCGACTAACTTGCAACGACTATGAACAGACCAATAGTCCTTGTCCACGGTGCGTTTCACGGCTCATGGTGTTGGGACCGGGTCACACCGCATCTCGACGCAGCAGAAGTCACATGGGTAGCACCTGACCTTCCAAGTTGTGCCAAGGCCGCTACAGGCGCGCTACTCAAAGATGATGTCGCCGCGGTCCGAGAGGTCCTTGACTCGCTTCCCGGAGACGAACACGCAGTCATGCTCGGCCATTCTCGAGGTGGAGCGGTCATCACCGAAGCCGGAGTTCACGACAGAGTCGGTTCGCTGGTGTACCTGACCGCTCTTCTCGTCGATGACGGTGAGGACGCCACCGAGCACGTTTCCCAAGACTTGTCGAAAGCTGTTCGCCCTAACGACGATGGCTCTATCAGTGTCAACCCAGGCTGGGACGCGGCGTTGTTTTACAACGACTGCACCGGAGATGATGTTGCGTGGGCAACCAAGCAATTGCGGTCCCAAAACCTTGCCCTCGACGTCGTGAATTCCGAACGAGCATGGAGCTTGAAGCCCTCGATCTATGTGGTTTGCACCCGCGACAAAGCCATCCCCCCTACATCTCAGCGAGCCATGGCGAGCCGCGTCCAGACAACCCTGGAATGGGACACCGGACATTCACCCTTCTTAAACCGCCCTGATCTGGTTGCCGCCCTACTCATCGGGTTAAGCAAAGGCTGAGTCAGCAGACCATAGAAAACATTGCCAACAACTAGGAACCGGGTTGGAAGCCGACCCGAAGGACGGCCATATCAGATCATCCTCAAGTACCTTTAATGACGGATCCGTGGTTCTGATTCGCAACGAATTCGTGTCCCTCGTGGCGTTCTTCGATCATTTTCGATTGCCCGCTCTGTTTACACATGATCCACAGCTGAAGCGAATTCGGGTGCGGTAAGTCACAGACTCTGCATTTGCCGTTCTCATCAAGTTGATCGCCTCGAGGGAGCTCTTCATCCCAGATCCAATGGGTTCGAACTTCTCTATCTTGATCAACTAGTTCGTTCACCGAATACCGCTTCGACATAAACAAAGTATTTCGCAGATCTCCAAGACCCTGGGGAGGACCCGACTCCCAGACCATGTGGACCGATGGACCCAGCGACCTGTTCGAACCGGCAATACTGCTGCTATGACCAAAATTCGTCCTGACACACCTCGCGTTGAACCTCTACCTGAGGTCTTAGAAGAAGCGAAAGAGGCAATGAAGAACTCTCCAGCCAATGCCGCCAACGTCACCGCGACTCTGGCTCACAACGAGATGGTTTCAGCTGGCATCGGCCGGTTCTCTCGCCGGCTGCTCTTCAAGGGAACGGTGCCCCCTCGATTAAGAGAGATGGTGATCTTGCGGATGGGATGGAACTGTCAATCGGTGTACGAATTTGGTCAACACACCCTCTTCGGTCTTGACATCGGACTGACTCAAGACGAAATCTATTGGCTGACTAGACCCGTAGCTGATTATGACTGGCAGCAGGACGAACAAACGCTACTGGACATGGTTGATGACCTGTTCAACGACGACTGTGTGAGCGACGCCACTTGGGGTCAATTGACTCAACTGTTCTCTAGCTCAGACATTTTGGAGTTCATGGCCGCCGCCCTTCAGTATCGACTTGTAAGTGGACTTCTGAACTCATGTGGAGTGCAGCGAGACGAAGGTGTTCCCGGATGGCCAGAAGCGCCTCAGGCGACTGATTGACCTAATTCGCCGCCGCCGCGGCGACTCTGTAGCGGGCTTAGTAGACCTTTCCCACCAAGTCGGCATCGACGATGGCTGAGCGAAGATCTGACCATCCGTCATCGGTAGCAGGAACCCATTTTGTTAGATGTTCCATCCGCATCATTTCTGCTATAGCGGGGTCATCCGAACTCATCGCTAACAGAAGCTCAACGAAGTCTTGGGCGTTACCTTCGCTCAGCATGGGGCTGGACGTGAAAGCACAATGCGCATAGCTCTGAGTTCGCCAAATGGTTCGAATGTCATCACCGTCAAGTCCATGCTTTCGCAAAAGAGGCTGCAGCCACGGCTCAAAGATAATTCCGGCGTCAGCTGAATAATTTACAACCGCCTCGAAGATCGTTCGGTCGTCAACCCAATGCTGCAGATCAGAGTATTGGGTCGCCTCAAGGTCAATTAGTGAGCACTCATTTCTAACGTCTAACCCTTCCGCCAGCAGTTGGCGAACAGGTAGGAGCCACAGTTCGCTTGAAGTCTCCACGCCGAGCGCAAGGTCACGCCCCCGGAGATCTTCGATTGTTTCGACATCGCTGTCGGCACGGACAATTAGCAAACTCGTCACGTTTTCGTCAGTGTCGCGCATAGCTAACGTGCGACAGCCAGAGTTCTGCTCAAGCAGTTGAGCGTGGGCCATTGGAGCGTTCCAGGCGATATCGATGTGTCCGGCAAGAAGCGCCGACGACATCGCGTCGTAGGTCGAGAAAAGGGCGTATTCAACGGGAAATCCTGCCTCAACGAAGTACTTGCGGATGGCGTTCCAAATCAAGACCGCTCTCTTGGGATCCGCTGCGGTAGCTCCTAAGACCAGTGGTCCTTCAGAATTCGACATGGTTTCGTCCTTCATCTGGGCGCCGCCCCTAGTTCAGCACAGTTGAGTTCATTCAGACAGACCGACCGCAGACCCCAGGGACCGAGGGTCCTCAGGCGACGCTTGGTGGACTTGGTGCCCAACTGGCCCTGCCCCTTGAAAAGGTAGTGTGAAGACGAGCCGCGGATGAAGGGAACGCATCTATGGAGTCACGGTTTTCGGCTCGGTTACCGCATCCGTTTTATTCGGACCACGTCCTGTACCACGCCTACAACTGGGGTACGGCTCTTCCCGGCGTCCGGGCCTGGGAGTTCGGCGGGTGGCAAGAAGAGAGCCGTTCATGGGTCGACGGTTGCTACATCCACGCGGGATTGTCGAGAACTGGACCCATCTCGATCAAAGGCCCAGCAGCGGCCGAGTGGCTTGAGAGCCTTGTCATCAATAGCTTCGCGACGTTTCCGATCGGTTCGATGAAACACGCGGTGATGTGCAACGGCGAAGGATTAGTTGTTGCACACGGCATCGTGGAACGGAAAGCGGAGGACGAATTCGAGTCATTCGCGGGTGGACCGCCAGGACGCGCTGATCTTGGCGAACTACCTGACGGTGTCGCAGTCAGACAACTGGATCACTACTTGTTTCAAATCGCGGGACCTACTTCGCTGCAAGTGTTGGAGAAAGCCTCAGGTGAAGATCTACGAGACATCAAGTTCTTGCGTTTCCGTAACACGACAATCAACGGCATCTCGACTGAGATTGGCAGGATCGGGATGACCGGCAACCTTGCCTATGAGCTTCACGGGCCGATGGCTGATGGACCCGCCGTCTATGACGCCGTGTATCAGGCGGGGCAGGAACTTGGCCTGCAGCGGCTGGGGTGGGGCACCTATCTGGTGAATCACATCGAGGGTGGCTTTCCCCAGATGACCTGGACTTTCGCCTCGGCCATGGATCCCAGTCAGCACCCAGAGATCGCCGCGATGTGGAGCAACGTGTCCGGTTCAGTTGATCCCACCGATCGGCGGGCCCGTACCCGATCGCCGGTTGAGGTGGGTTGGCATAACTTGGCTCGATTTGATCACGACTTTCCCGGACGGGAGCCCCTGCAATCTGAGATCGACCACCCTCAACGAACCACGGTCACTCTCCGGTGGCACGATGAAGACGTTCTGGACACCTACGCCGGTCTGTTCGCCGGCGGCGATCGGTACCGACCGATCGAGTTCCCCTACGCGCCTCAACGGTGGCCGATGGCGCACGCCGATCACGTTCTAGTCAACGGCGAACCCATCGGCTGGTCGTCCGGCACAGCGTACAGTTCCCGCTTTAGACAGATCATCTCGATGGGTTGCATCGACGTCGCCGCGGCAACAATCGGAACCGAATTGACGGTGCTGTGGGGCAACCATGGGGAAGCCCTTAAAGAGATCAAAGCAACCGTTGAACGCTTTCCCTACATGACAGAAGGCCGCAACAGCGACCTCGACGTTGTCCCTCCGAACCCCTGACCGATTAAAGCGCTCAGTCGCTTTGTGGTTCCTAACCAACGGCTACTAGTCAGAGTTGTGGTTCATAGGTGGCCTCATCGATCAGCGCTAGCACCTCAGACTCGGATTCGGTGTCAACTAGCCGATCCACCCACGCGTGGAATCGTTGCCCTCCGGCTTCGTTCCTACCGAACATGACGAAGTCCTTCGCCCCGCTTTTGAGGCCCCGCTGAAGCAGAAATCCCGTCGCATAGTCCTCATCGCGCACAACCTTTAATAAGAACCGTTGCTGAGCCTCAATGAAAGGCAGGATCTCCTCGGTCGGCTCGAACGTCGTCAAAAAGGTTTGAGTTGTCGTTGACGTATCAGGAGTTTCACCCGGAAAGAGTTGCGACACCATATACATCCTCCCTCCACCTTCGCCGTTCGGCCCAGCCACGTGAAACGAAGCAATGGATACGTGCGGAAATATGGTCCAGACGCCTGAAGTAAGCGCCCCGATGGACCACTGCGATTCGGGGCTTTGGTCGAGTCGCAGCGCTGAAGAATCGGGGGCGCTCACTCGTTGGTGGGGACCCCAAGCGTCATAGATGGCTTTGTTACACATGTCAGCACCGAAGCTCTCACGGTGAAGAATCGGGAGGTGATAGAAGTCGAGATAACCGTCGTAGGCAATTTTCCAGTTAGGTCCATCAACGATCTGTTGCCCCGTCAAGTAGCAACCTGCCAGCCCTAGGTGCTCAAGCATTTCTTCGTATCCACACAAGTAACGCTCAAGGTCTGGCGTGCCCGCATGGTTGAGACCCACAAATACGAGGCCGGCGCGTTCTAAGACAGGCAATTCGGTTAGGCCGTTGCAATCCATGTCAACTTCGCCGAACCGGTCATGGTCCAAGATTCCGACAAGCTGACCCGAGTTGTCGTAGCTCCAAGCGTGATAAGGACAAGTGAAACGTCGCGTTGTTCCGGCCCCCTCGGCAACGACGCGTGCGCCCCTGTGACTGCACACATTGACAAACGCGCGGAGTGTGTCATCGGCGGCGCGAGAAACAAGAACAGGTACACCCATCACTTCTGTTGAGCGATACGAGAAACGTTCGACGAACTCGCAACTGAATCCGAAGACAAGTGGAAATCGATGGAACAGTGAGCGAAGTTCGCTCAACCATCGGTCGTGATCCAAATAGTGTTCAGCTGGCACCTTGGTAATGGTTTCGGCAAGGGGCACCGTGTCTGCTTTGACATGTGCGATAGTGCGCCGCGCCGCCTCTAACAATCTGTCGTTAGTCACGGCCATCGCCGCCGGAGCTCATCACAGATTCGCCCGTCCAACCAACGTGGTGATATTCACTCAGCATTTTGACTGGTGAAAAAATCGGCGCGAGGAGTGAAGGTTTCGTCATAGACAGGTTCGCTCAGATCACAGCGGAACTTGGCTGTGGTTGTCGCGACGATCCCTAGTTCGCTGATTAGAGCGAGCATCGACCGGTAATTCGGATGTTGGAAGTGCGCGTCAAGTGACGGTTCGTCGGCCCAAAGCTCGTAAACCTGAATGCGGTGATCGGCGAATGGATCGGGCCCGAAGTAGTACGCCTCACAACCCGCTTCGTCGCTTCGAGTTGCCTCTTGGAGCGCTCGACTTTGGTGGACTGCAAGTTCCCGGGTCTCGTTGTCTTTGAAATCAATGGTTCCGGCGATGATGATCACGAAGCAACCTTGACACAACTGGGGGACACTTGAAGACAGTTTCCCAAAAGCGTTCTAGCCTCGGCCTATGTCCGACGATTATGAAGACCTCCGCGAATGCGCGTTGACTGAAGAGCTAGAAAGCGAACTGGTACACAGCCAGAGAGAGTGTGTGTTCATGTGGACCAACGTTTCGGGGGAGGCGTTCGGAGTGGTGATGTCGTATCTGCCGAAAGACGGCGACCTTTGGTTGACCGCGGCTGAACACCGCGCTCGGATTTCGGCGATCCGTAGATTTCCTCGTGCCTCGGTTTGTATCTCCAGCACAGGCAGCCGTATGGGACCTAACAAAACGGTCTCCTACAAGGGAACTTGCACCGTAGTGAACGATGGCGCGACCAAAGACTGGTTCTATCCGGAGTTCTCTCAGTATTTGATGGGCGATAATGCGAGGGCTGAGGCATTTTCCAAATACCTGGATTCCCCCGGGCGAGTAATCATCAGGTTCGAACCGGACTATTCGCTGAGTTTCGACGGTGATCTTCTATGGGAACGGTCACCTGAGGTGCTTGAGTCTTAGCCGCTGCATCAGTTCGGCGATCACTAGGGCTAGATCTCCACGCTTCGACCCCGGGAGCCCGGGCGTTCCGGCACGGTTAGTGTCTCTCGCATGTCTCCGACCATGACCTCGGCCACCGGTTTGGAATTCTTGCGAACCCCCGACGAACGATTCGAGTCGCTATTGGACTGGCCGTTCGAACCCCACTACGTGACCCTCAACGAAGGGCTTCGAGTGCATTATGTGGACGAGGGCACCGGGCCGACCGTTCTGTTGCTACACGGTGAGCCGACTTGGGGTTACCTGTACCGCAAGATGATCCCCGGATTAGTCCATTCGGGTTGCCGGGTGATTGTCCCGGACCTAGTGGGATTTGGTCGTTCAGATAAGCCGAGCTTGCGTGATGACTACACCTACGGACGTCATCTTCGTTGGTTGACTGAAACAATCCAAGCCGTTGAAGGCGCCGCGCCGCTAGGGACTATCACCATGTTCTGTCAGGACTGGGGTGGATTGATCGGTTTGAGTCACATGGCCCGACACCCAGCAACCTATAGGGGTGTCGTCGTATCGAACACAGGTGTGCCCCTCGGACGCGACATCCGGATGAACGACGACGACGGTTTTTCGACGTGGCGCCGATTCTCCCAAGAGGTGACGCCGTTTTTGGCATCTGTCTGTGTTGGCGGTAGTTCCTCCCCACTGAACGCTAATAAGTTCGAACTTTCCGAAGAGGAGCAGCGGGCTTACGACGCTCCGTTCCCCGATGAGGGCTACGTGGCCGGAGCCCGACAGTTCCCACTGCTCGTTCCCACCTCAAGCACGCATCCGAGCGCTCCGATCTGCTGGGAAACGTGGTCCCTTTTGGCTACCTGTGAGGTGCCACTTACCACCGCATTTGCTTCCGATGACGAGGTCACGCGACCTTTGCAAGGTTTAATGTCGGCGAGCGTTCCTGGCGCCGCGAATCAGCCCCATGTGATCATCGAAAACGCAGGCCACTTCATCCAGGAGCATCAGCCCGATCAATGTGTTGACGCGATTTTGGGTTTACTCAAGCGGACAGAGTGATTGGCGCTGCTGTGCGCACCAAGTGACACATCTACGCTGTGAGATAGTGTCAACCAGCGGCTATTGATACGGCGCGGGGTGCCCGATGAATGAGTTTCACGAGACGTTTGCTGCGCAAAATATGGTGCCTACAGCCCCCATCGAAGCCGCGTGGAAGATCACTGTTGCTGCGTCGGACGTCTGGGCAGCAATCAGTGAACCCGGCAATCTCACCAACGTGCATCCGTTTTGTGCAACGAACGACGTAGAACGGTGGCCAGGACCTGGAGGCCGCGACCACGTCCGTTACTACAGCGGCGTTCACTACCAACGCGACGTGCTCGAATGGCGAGAAGGTACCGGGTACGACCTCATAGTGGGTCCACCACACGCCAAGACAGCGGTAGCCACCTGGTGGATCGACCCCAATTCCGCCACGTCGTGCAATTTTGGGATCAACGTCACTTCCTACGTGCGCTCCGACGTACATCGAGAGGCACGCGAAGAGTATGAGGAAACCGTGATTCGCTCCGCCATCCCGCCCTACCTTCGCGGGGTTGTCCAAGGAGTGGCCCACTACGCCCAAACCGGTGACCCCGTAAAGCGCAACCAGTTCGGTGCCCACGACATTTACTCCCCTGAATTCCCAACGCCCTAATGAACGTTCAACGGCACCCCAATGGAGTACGCACCCGACCGGCGACAGTCGCGGACCAATCACAGGTTTTCGAGCTGATCGAACAACTTACCGGCCAGGTAGCGAACTCACGGTGGGTCGCGGTCTATGAGTCCCACCTTCGAAGCGAACGTGGCGCGGTTGTCGTCGCGGAAAACGATGACATGATCCTTGGTGTCGCCACGGTGTCCTACAACCTGACAATTCGGTATGGCGCCGAATACTGCGAACTTGAGGAATTAATCGTCGATGACTCGGCGCGAGGTCTCAAATTGGGCCGCATCCTGGTCCAGCGCGTCATCGACGACGCTCAACAACGCGGTTGCGCAGAAATCGGGCTTTATCTCGTGCCGTCCACCGAGGGCAACCGCGGCTTTTACGAAAAGCTTGGATTTGAGGTCATCGGTACCGAGATGCGTCAAAATTTGAAAGCCGAGTAAGCCGTATCAACCTGAAGCAAGGCACAAATCAGACCGGTGGCTCCGTTGCCACGATTCCCAGGTTCTCCAACTCACTCAATTTAGAGAGCGATACGCCCGCAATATCTACAAGTACCGCCTCATTGTTTTGTCCCAATAGTGCTGCGGGTCGCATTGGGGGCCGTTCTGGCGCCCCAGAAAAATGAATTGGGAGGCGAGGAAGCGTCACCGTACCGACTCGCGGCTGGTCTACGTGCCCAAACGACGACCGAGCCTCTAGATGAGCATCGCCTAGAACCCCCGGAATGTCGAGAACCGGGGCCGCCGCGACCCCCAATCCTTGAAGCTTCTCTGCTAACGCGTTTTGGTCGAAGTCGATTGTCCAATCGCCCAGAGCAACATCGATGCTGTCGTGAACTGCCAACCGTTCCGATCGAGTGAAGTGGACCCAATCGTTGGGCAACTGAGCGACGTCACACAGAACTTCCCAAGCTTGCTGATCGGTGACTGAAATAGCGATCCACTGGTCGAATCCTTGGCACGGATAGACGCCTTGAGGAATGAAATCTTGGTCACGGTTACCCATCAACGATGGCTCCCGGCCACTCATTTGCGCTTCAACGATCACGTCACCGATGACCGATATTGTCGCTTCAAATTGTGCCGCCTCAATAGTGACACCACCCTTGCTCTGTCTGTCCCACAGGGCAATAAGAATTGCTGCAGCCGCGTGAAGCCCAGCGATCGGGTCTGGCCACGCGACTCCGCATTTCCACGGGTGTTCATCCCTATAACCAACGAGTTGTGAAAGCCCAGCATGAGAATCAATTGTCGTGCCGTAAGCCACCCAATTCTCCGCGGGTCCTGACCGTCCATAACCGGGCATCGTCATGTAGACCAGATCAGGCTTCAACGAATGAAGACGATGCTCATCCAACCCAAGTTGAGGCATTACGCGAGGGCTGAAGTTCTCAATCAACACGTCGGCTTTAGTAACCAATCTTTCAAACGTCTCCAACCCTTCAGCCCTACTCAGATCGAGAACGACAGACTCCTTGTTCAACCCGAATTTGATTAGATGACCGTTTCGGTTCCATTGATCTGGACCCTGAATATTGTCTGGATGGAATCGTTGGGCAACGACCAACGACTCCGGAATCTCGCGGGGACCCCTTCCCCAAGGCGCTTCAACCTGGATCACTTGCGCCCCCAGTTCCGCCAGAATTCGAGCCGCTAAAGGTCCGGCCCAAACCTTCGCTAGATCGAGCACTCGGATCCCCGACAGGGGACCTTCTGTCACATCTAGGTCGGGCAAGGGAGAAGGTGTTCCGGTCTGCGACGAGAACTGAAAAGGCGCGCCTGGAACCGACCACTGGCCAGCTTTCTGCCAGAAACCGCGATACTCCAACTGACCGTCGTCCAAGAGTCCCAGGATGGTGTTCGCTGGAGCAGAAGGAATTTGAGCCGCTTGGAATAGCTCAGTGACATCTCTTGCGTTCCGTTCCAACAACCAAGGACCGAGATGCTCGTCTAACAGATTCGGGTGTTCCTGGAAGTCCATGGGCGACTGAATTCGCGGATCGTCAAGCAACCAGGAAAGTCCGGTGATCGCAAGAAGAGTCTCGAGCTGAACATCGGTCGGGGCTGACAGAGCCAGCCAACCATCAGCGCAGCGGTACATGCCGTTGGGTTGACCTTGTCCCGTCCAACGGTTACCCATTCGACACAGGACATCTTTGCCTAACTGGTACCGAACGAAGCTCATCTGATGAAGAGCGATCAGCACCTCATGATGTGTCACCTCCACTAAATGGGTCCGACCATTGCGGTCTCGATCGAACAAAGCTCCCATCGCGCCGACAAAAGCGAAGAGTCCCGCTGCATACAAGGGGTGGGTTGTAGGACCCATCAACGGTTCGCGCTGGGGATCTCCCGTTAGGTAGGTATGTCCCGAATGTGCATAAACAGTTGCAGCCGTACCCTGCCAAGTCGAATACGGACCAAAAGATCCGTACGGCGAGATTTCCACGACGATTGCGTCGGGACCAGCCCCAACCAGCGCCTCATGAAATGAGCCGCTGGGGTCACTTCGAATAATGACGTCGGCTAGTTCCATCACAGAACCATCTGACGGCGACAGTTTCTGCTTGCCTTGATCAAGATAAGCAGATTGGCTTCGGCTCAACCGTGATTCGCCAACAGTCACGACTCGAGCTCCGTTATCCGCGAAAAGTTTCGCGCAATAAGCCCCACCGATCGAACCGACCAACTCCACCACCTTCAGCTGAGCAAAAGGTTTCAGCGCACCGACCATCAGCCATACCCTAGGTTCGGCGGTTGTTCTGTGGGAATCGTGGTGTGCCAGCCCGCAGATTGGGGTGCACAAGTTGATATATGAAGAAGCACGACGCTGGTTTGTCGCCAACTGGGATCCAACGATGTCGGTTGCTGAGTGGTGGCGACTACTCGCAGAATCGGGCTGGGGGTACCCCCACTGGCCCCTCGGACGTTTCGGCAAGAGTCTGAACCACCAAGAGCACCTCGAAGTTGAACGTGCCCGCACCACCGTCGGAGCTTTCGGAGTTCCCAACGACGTGAGTGTGACATTGGTCGCTCCCACACTGATGGAACACGGCGACGAGGTACTCATCAACCGGTACCTCGAATCCATCGCAACTGGTCAAGAGATGTGGTGCCAGCTATTTAGCGAACCCGATGCTGGTTCAGACTTAGCAGGATTAAGGACTTTGGCTAAGCGTGACGGGGACCGTTGGATCATTAACGGGTCCAAGGTCTGGACCACCGGCGGTCATGCCTCTCGAAGAGCCGTTCTCATGGCTCGGACCGATCCGAAGGCGGATCGTCATGCCGGCATTTCGTTTTTCATCATCGATATGCACCAACCTGGAGTGTCAGTGTCGCCCCTCAAAGACATGACCGGAGACGAAGAATTCAACCAAGTGTCGTTAACCAACGCCGAAGTAGACCACCAAGACATCATCGGCGGATTGGGCGAGGGTTGGCGCGTTGCCATGACCATGCTCCAGCATGAAAGAGACGCTGATGCTGTCGGCCATGACGGTGGAGGCGATGTGATCAACCAGGTTGATCTCGATGCTCCCGTAGGTCAGGTGCAGCGCGA
>Ga0066857_10000156_pt1 | contig 24826 bp, 24 predicted proteins | sample ETNtaG_2_FD_65602 | JGI IMG/M metagenome (GOLD analysis project Ga0066857, IMG submission 65602) | Marine microbial and viral communities from oxygen minimum zone, Eastern Pacific Ocean - ETNP201406SV203 | ecosystem: Environmental > Aquatic > Marine > Oceanic | place: Pacific Ocean: Eastern...
CCGAGGGAGTTTCGATCCGGCCTGGGTGAATTAGCTAAGTACCACTTTTTGGGCGGAGAACAACTGGATTCGCTTCCCATGGACGAGCGGATAGCCGCTTGTGTGCAAATCAAAGCAGACGTCGTTGCTAGCGACGAACGAGAAGGCGGTGACCGCGCCCTTCTTAACTATGGACACACTCTCGCTCATGCCCTAGAAGTCGAAGGGCAATTCGACCTTCGACATGGGGAAGCCGTAGCAATTGGTATCGAGTACGCAGCCCTAGTGGCCTATGAAATTGGCCGCATCGATCAAGCGAAGCTGGACGAACACCGACGAGTATTAGATGCCTACGAGTTACCTCGCCAGCTCCCGCCGGGAAGCGACGCTGGCCAAGTTATGGAGCTATTCACTCGAGACAAGAAAGCTATTGACGGGCTCACATTTGTCCTTGACGGGCCTAATGGCCTCGAGGTGGTGCCGAATGTGCCAGAAAAAGTGCTGAGAGAAGTTTTGACACGAATGTGAGTCAGTCATTCGCATTCAGGTCTGGCACCCTATTGATGTGGCTCGACCTGTGATACTTCTCCTCTCCGGACCCAATTTGAATCTTTTAGGGGATCGGGAACCCGACATTTACGGAACCGAGACCCTTCTCGATCTCGTAGCAGCGGCGCGTGATCGCGCTCAGCAAAAGGGCTTTGATTTAGAACATGTGCAGAGCAACCACGAGGGTGACCTGATTGACGCCGTTCACTCTGCTCGCAATCGCGCTGCTGGCGTCATCATCAACCCCGGCGCTCTTACCCACTATTCGTGGGCGTTGCACGATGCTCTTGCAGTCTATGAGGGCCCGATTGTCGAACTCCATATTTCAGATCCCAAGAAGCGCGAGCCGTGGCGACACATCTCAGTAGTTGAGTCTTTGGCAATAGCGACTGTTTCTGGCAAAGGGTCAGCGGGTTATCCCGAGGCTGTCGATATAGCCGTCGACGCAGTACAAACCCATGATTCCTGACCTGCCACTAATAGAACATGACCACCGGCTCGCACGTCTCCGGGCTTCGATGAACTGTCGTTCGGTAGACAGCTTCCTCACATCGGACAGCGCCAGTTTGAGATGGTTGAGTGGATTCACCGGATCCGCGGGAAAGCTTATGGTCACCGACGCCGGGACCTATTTACTCACTGATGGCCGATATGCAGAACAAGCGGAGAAACAAACTCAATCAACGCAAATAGAAATTTTGGTCGGTGGTCTCGATCACCAGAAGGACCTAATCGCCGATTACCTGCAGGGATTACGCACGGTTGCTTTGGAAGCTGACCGCGTCACCTGGCTAGAAGCAGAAGAACTCCGCGAGAGTCTAAGTTCACAAGTGGTTTCAACGCCCGGCATCGTCTCAGATTTAAGACGATCAAAAGAGTCGGCAGAAATCGTTCGGATTGAAGCTGCCGCCTCAGTCGCAGACGGCGCCCTATCGGAGCTGCGTTCGGAACTAGGAAACAAACCCACAGAAATTGAATTTGCTCGAGCTCTAGACCAAGCGATGTACGACGGAGGCGCAGAAGGTCTTTCATTTGAAACAATTTGCGCCAGTGGACCTAACGCCGCGCTACCCCACGCCCGACCCTCTACTCGAGTCATTAAGTCAGGGGACCTGGTAATCCTCGACTTTGGTGCCTTGGTTGATGGATACCACTCCGACATGACCCGCACATTCGTGATTGGCGAAAGCGATGAACGATCGTGGGCCATGGTGAACGCCGTAACCGACGCCCAAGAACTCGGCTATCAGGCACTTCGGCCAGGCGTCGAAGCATCTGAAGTTGATGCTGCGTGTAGATCGCACCTCGCCAACCTCGGGTTAGCAGACCATTTTGTTCACGGAACCGGGCATGGAGTTGGGCTCGAAATTCACGAAGCACCTTGGATTAACGCCCTGAGCGAGACGATCCTAGAAGAGGGTCAGGTAGTGACTGTAGAGCCCGGCGTGTACCGTCCCGGTTTTGGTGGTGTTCGTGTTGAGGACACGGTGTTGATCACAGCGACAGGTGCACGCCGGCTCACTTCGGCCCCCAAAGACCCACTGATTTAACTGGCCCGCCCGGAGGCGACGCCCAATCACTCGAAAGAAACCACATGGCGATCTCCACATCGGACTTCAAGAACGGAATATCACTCGACCTCGATGACGGCCTGTTTCAGATATCGGAATTCCAACACGTAAAGCCGGGAAAGGGCGGGGCATTCGTTCGAACCACGCTTCGAAATGTCCGAACTGGCGCGGTCATAGAGAGGACCTTCCGCGCGGGCGAGAAAATGGAACGGGCGGTCATCGACAAACGCGAAATGCAGTATCTCTACGCCGACGGCAACGACTTCGTCTTTATGGATAACGAAACTTATGAACAACTTCAGGTAGCCCGACATCAGCTCGGCGCCGCATCGGACTACCTGGTCGAAGGCAACGGAGCAGTTCTGCAAATGTACGGTACCGAAGTACTAGGCACAGAGCTTCCAGCATCAGTGATACTTACCGTCGCTCAAACCGAGCCCGGCATACAAGGGGACCGTGTTTCTGGAGCTCGAAAGGCAGCAACGATGGAGACAGGCATAGTCGTTCAAGTCCCATTGTTCATCGAAACAGGCGAGCGCCTCAAAGTGGATACTCGTAGTGGTGAATACATTGAGAGAGCTAACGGGTGACCGACGATCCCTTCGCTCCCAAACCAGCGACCCAACGAAGGGAAGCGCGGGAGCGAGCGATAGCAGTGCTGTACGAAGCTGAACTTCGAGCGGTGTCCGCCACGCAAATCCTCGAAGATCAGGTAGTGGAACTGGACTCGTTCGTTGTTGATCTTGTTGTGGGCGTCACCGACAATGTTGAACAACTCGATGCCGAAATTGACGCGCTTCTTGACCAGGGATGGTCACTGGATCGACTCGGAATGCTGGATCTTTGGATTCTTCGGCTCGGAGTCCATGAATTACTCCGTAACGATGCTCCGGTAGCTGTCGTAATAAATGAGGCAGTCGAACTGGGTAACCAGTTTGGAGCTACAGAGGAGAGCGGACGGTTCATCAACGGCGTTTTAGGGGCGGCAGCGAAGCGGCTCCTATGAAAGAGTTCGGCCCTCAAATATGGTGATGGGATTGGCACGTTAGGGCAGCTAGGATTCACCCCTGACCGTGAATTGAGTCCAGTGAGGCTCGAACGGATTGGAAGGAAACCAAGTGGCCGACCGCGAGCGCCGTATGACGCCCCCTTACGGGGGTGTTTTCTTTGCTCGAACTACCGTCCTTGACGCGGCGCAAGTCCAACGTGCTCTCACTCGTATCAGCCATGAAATCATTGAGCGTAACCAAGGCCTCGAGGAAGTGGTACTGGTAGCACTTCAGACTGGTGGCGTTGAAATCGCTCGGCTGATCTCGCGCCTTCTCTTCGAGATCGATGGAATAGATGTTCCCGTTGGAACGCTCGACGTAGCGCTTTATCGGGACGACATTGGTTTGCGACCAGTCATGCCAGAAGCTGCGACAGAAATTCCGGTCGATCTGTCAGGCAAGATCGTTGTTCTAGTTGATGACGTCCTGTTTACCGGACGCACAATTCGGGCAGCGCTCGACGCATTAACCGACTTCGGACGGCCGCGTTCAGTTCAGCTAGCAGTAGTAATTGACCGCGGCCATCGGGAGCTACCTATCCGACCTGATTTCGTCGGAAAAAACTTACCCACTCGTCGAGACGAAGTTGTCGACGTCAACCCTGAAGGAGTTCTACTAGGGGAGATGCGGAAATGAGCAAACACCTCATCAATCTCGAAGACCTAGAACGCGAGGGAATACAAGAACTACTTCACCTAGCGGACCGTTTCGTGGAAGTCACCCAAAGACCGATTCCTAAAGTCCCTGCCCTGCGGGGCCGAACCATAGCGATGCTTTTCTTTGAGGACTCGACACGCACCAGAATGTCCTTCGACCTTGCCGCAAAAAGACTTTCAGCGGATGTCTTAGAGTTTCCGACCCATACTTCTTCCTTGTCGAAGGGAGAGTCGATCCAAGATACGGTCGAAACAATCCATTCCCTGGGGGTCGATGCCCTCATTATTCGACACAATCTGAACGGCCTTCCCCAAGAAATTGCCGACGGCGTAGGAGAAGCACCATCTGTTATTAACGCTGGAGACGGATCGAACTCCCATCCGACGCAAGGGCTGCTAGATGCGTACACGTTGTGTGAGCATTTTCATGGCAGCGCCGGGCCTCAAGCCTCTCTTTCAGGGATCCACATAGGCATCATTGGTGACGTCAAACACAGTCGCGTTGCGCGAAGCGACGTATACGCCTACAACGCCTTAGGTGCGACCGTGACAGTCGTGGCGCCGAAGTCACTGCAACCGTCTGACCTGACTGACTGGCCAGTGAAAATTTCAGAAGACCTTGATGCTGTCCTGCCGACCCTCGATGTCGTGGGCTTGCTCAGAATTCAGAACGAACGCATGGAAGAAGCGCTCGTTCATTCCATTGACGAGTACGTCGAAAGCTATGGCATGACTGAAGCTCGCGCGGCGGTGCTACGCGACGAAGTGGTGATTACACACCCCGGCCCGGTCAATCGCGGTGTCGAACTAGCCGAAACAGTCCTCGAAAACCGAAAAAATGTGTTGATTAAACAGCAAGTGAAAAATGGGGTGCCTGTGCGAATGGCCGTTCTTTTTCGCCTTCTTGGTTCAGGGGTTGAAATTGATTGACGCATTCGTTCGGCAGTACTGCTTGTTCACCTACATCTCCAGGCAAGAACAGCCAGGTGATTAGGTGAGTAAAGTCCGAGAAGGAGCACTCGTTCTAGCTGACGGCGCAGTGTTCGAAGGAGAGTTGATAGGCGCTGAAGTTGAAGCCACTTCTGGGGAGGTGGTGTTTAATACGGTGCTCAGCGGCTATCAAGAAGTAATAAGCGATCCGTCTTATGCCGGACAGATCATCAACTTCACCTATCCGCATATCGGGAACTACGGGGTGTCCGGTTCTGACGTTGAAGCCCGCCAGCCCTTTTGTAGCGGTGTAATAGTCCGCGAGTTGACGCGACGTCAATCGAATTGGCGTAGTGAAGACAATCTGGATAATTACCTGAGACACGAAGGCGTGCCTGGAATTTCTGGAGTCGATACCCGTCGTCTCACCCGACATATACGTGACAATGGCGCGATGCCGGGGGCTTTCGGATCGGGTTCGGAGGAATCTCTCGCATCGGCAGCCAAATCCGAACCCGGCACCACCGGTGTGGACCTCGTAAGCAAAGTAACGACCCTTGAGCCCTATTCCTTAGGCGATGGCCCTCACCGAATCGTCGCCTACGACCTTGGAATCAAAAGCTCCATAGTTGAGCAGTTGGCCAAAATGGCAACTGTTCATGTGGTGCCGGCCGACACGACCAGCGAACAAGCACTGTCGCTTGAACCGCACGGCGTATTCCTCTCTAACGGTCCGGGTGATCCGACCATGGCTGGGCAAGTGACGGACGCGCTCGATGATTTCATAGGGCACATCCCCATATTTGGAATATGCCTGGGTCACCAAGTTCTTTCACTGGCGCTCGGCGGCAGATCTTACAAAATGAAATTCGGACACCACGGCGGCAACGTCCCCGTTCGAAACATCGACAACGGAAGAGTCGAAATAACAAGCCAGAACCACAATTTCGCAATCGAGTCGGGGTCGGTGCCAGGAGTGACCGAAACCCATGTTTGTTTGAACGACGGTGCTCTTGAGGGCCTCCGAAGCAACGATGTTCCAGCCTTCAGCGTGCAATACCACCCCGAAGCCAGCCCAGGTCCACATGACTCCCGATATTTGTTCGGACAGTTTTCGGACCTCATGACGTCGTTTCACGGAAAGATCAACTAATGCCTCGCCGTGACGATATTGAGAGCATTCTCATCATTGGCTCAGGACCCATCGTGATTGGTCAGGCCTGCGAATTTGACTACTCAGGTACTCAAGCCTGCCGAGTGCTACGCGACGAGAGATATCGCATCATCCTCGCGAACTCCAACCCAGCCACCATCATGACCGACCCTGAATTCGCCGACGCCACCTATATCGAGCCACTTGAGGCTGACGTTCTCACAGCGATCATTGAACGGGAACGACCAGACGCCCTCTTGTCTACCTTGGGTGGACAAACCGCTCTCAACCTTGCGACCGAACTCGTGGAAGCCGGTGTTCTAGATCAATACGGAGTCGAAATGATCGGCGCCAGCAGCGAGGCCATAGCGACAGCTGAAGACCGCGGCCTCTTCCGACAAGCGATGGAAGAAATCGGTTTGAAGTGCGCTAAGTCTGGGATTGCACACACGATGAATGAAGCGATGGCTGTGATTGACGACATCGGCCTGCCTGTGATCATTCGCCCCGCCTACATCTTGGGTGGGAAAGGGACAGCTTTCGCCCACAATCTCGGAGAATTTGAACAAGTAGCCGCCCGAGGGCTAGACGCCAGTCCGATATCAGAAATTCTCATCGAACAATCGATCAAGGGATGGAAAGAATACGAGCTTGAGGTCATGCGAGATCATGCCGATAACTGCGTGGTGATCTGCTCCATCGAAAATGTTGACGCCATGGGCGTCCACACGGGCGATTCCATCACCGTTGCTCCCGCTCAAACCCTTTCCGACGTCGAGTACCAGCAAATGCGAAATTCTGCTTTCGCGTGTATTCGCCGGGTCGGGGTCGAGACTGGCGGGTCAAATGTCCAGTTCGCGGTTCACCCCGAATCAGGAGAGCAAATTGTCATCGAAATGAACCCTCGAGTCAGTCGGAGTTCGGCATTGGCTTCCAAAGCAACTGGCTTTCCGATCGCAAAGATAGCGGCGAGGCTTGCCGTGGGATACCGCCTCGATGAGATAACCAACGACATCACCGAAAAAACTCCAGCCAGCTTCGAACCCACCATTGACTATGTAGTCACGAAAATCCCGAGATGGGCTTTCGAGAAGCTCCCCGGAGCCTCCGGAGTTCTCGGACCCCAAATGCAATCGGTAGGGGAGGCCATGTCGATCGGACGGACATTTCCCGAGAGTCTCCAAAAAGGCATCCGCTCACTTGAACAGGGTAGGGCTGGACTGAACGCGGACCCGGGCGAAGACCAGTTTCTCCACGAAGGTCAAACGGACTTACTCTCAGCCATATGCGTTCCTACGCCTGACCGCGTCTTTCAGATTGCAGAACTCATGAGGCGTGGCGTGTCGCTTGACGAAATTCATTATGCGTCTGAAATTGACCGCTGGTTCCTCGATCAAATGCTCATCATCGTCGAGGAACGGCTACACCTGGAGCAGTCCTCATTCGCTGACCTCACTAAATCAGAGTGGCGGCGGGCAAAACAACTCGGGTTTTCGGACGCACAGTTGAGCTACCTATTCCAGGTCGATGAGCTCACGGTTCGGGCTTCTCGTATAGAAAAAGGGGTCCGAACAACTTTCAAAACGGTCGACACTTGCGCCGCTGAATTTGACGCTCTTACTCCCTACCATTACTCGACATACGAAGACGAAGACGAGATACGTCCAGGAAGTCGACCTCGGATGATGATCCTTGGATCGGGCCCCAACCGGATCGGACAAGGAATCGAATTTGATTACTGCTGTGTTCACGCGAGCTTTGCCCTCGCAGAAGCCGGCTACGAAACGGTCATGGTTAACTGCAATCCCGAGACCGTCTCGACGGACTACGACACCTCCGACAGGCTCTATTTCGAACCGCTGACTCTTGAAGATGTACTTAACATCGTCGACGCAGAAAAACCCGAAGGAATCATCGTCAGTCTTGGCGGCCAAACCCCTCTAAAGCTGGCGTCGACTCTGCCTGAAGGACTTGTGCGTGGGACCTCACCGGACTCTATTGACCTTGCCGAGGATCGCGAACGTTGGAACTCGCTATGCGCTCAGCTAGAGATCCCGCAACCTCCTGGCGGAACAGCCGTAACCTTTGAAGAAGCGTCCGCCATCTGCGAACGAATCGGATTCCCGGCGTTGGTTCGGCCGAGTTACGTTCTAGGCGGTCGAGCAATGACGATCGCATACGACCTCGACGAGTTGCAGACGGCTATGACAGAGTTGGCTGCCTTCGGAGGCCTCGGTCGCGAAGGGGGACTTTCATCTGATCGCCCAGTACTCATCGACCGCTTCCTAGAAGATGCAATCGAAGTCGATGTTGATTCGATTCGAGACAGCACTGGCGACTTCCTCCTCGGCGGAATTCTGGAGCATGTTGAAGAGGCAGGTGTTCATTCGGGTGATAGTGCTTGTGCTATCCCACCGCCAAACCTCTCACAGGAAACACAGAAAGTAATCGTTGACTACACGAAACGACTAGCGGAACGTCTCGAAGTGATCGGTTTGTTGAACGTTCAGTTCGCGGTCAAACAGGGACAAGTTTTTGTTATTGAAGCGAACCCCCGAGCCTCTCGAACTGTGCCCTTTGTTGCAAAAGCAACAGGAGTCCAGCTTGCGAAAGTCGCCGCTCGGGTTATGACGGGGGAAACTCTGAACGAACTGCGTGCTTCGGGAGTGTTACCCGAAGCCATCCGGGACGGACATGTCGCCGTCAAAGAAGCTGTGCTTCCCTTTCAACGCTTCCCGGACGTAGACACGGTTCTTGGTCCTGAAATGCGTTCAACCGGTGAGGTAATGGGAATCGACCGAACCTTCGGATTGGCCTTCGCTAAGAGCCAAATCGCTGCGGGTGAAGGGTTGCCCCTCGGTGGAACGATTTTTTTCTCGCTAGCAGACCGAGATAAAGAACAGGGACTCGAAGCCGCCAAAGGCTTTGTAGAACTCGGCTTTGACTTAGCTGCCACATCGGGAACAGCTGAACTATTGGAGCGATCTGGTGTGAAAGTCGAAACCGTGGTGGCGAAACTAAGTGAAGAAGGCCGCGAAATTAGTGCTGGAGTTGACGCTGTTGAACTCATCGGAGCTGGCCAAGTCAAATTGGTTGTCAACACTCCACGAGGGCGTGGACCGCGCAGCGACGGTTACCGAATCCGGTCCGCGTGCACCGCACACAAGGTTCCCTGTCTGACGACGGTCGCCGCAGCTCGCGCGGCTGCGGTCGGGCTGAAGGAATGGATGTCCAACCCATTAGAGGTACGACCACTTCAAGAATTCCTCGATCCGCAGGTGTCACTGACATGACCTCAACGGATCACTCCGTTTACATCGGATCGGTAGCGCTTCCCAACCCAGTTATGGCTGCATCGGGAACAGTTGGTCATGGAGCGGAACTTGCCGCATACATCGATCTATCCGACCTCGGCGCTGTAGTGGTGAAGTCACTTTCAGCCGAGCCCTGGCCTGGCAACCCGGCCCCGCGGCTTCACGGCACAGCGGCCGGAATGATTAATGCAGTCGGCCTTCAAAACCCTGGTCTCGACAGTTGGATAACGAACGACCTACCACGACTGCTCGACCACGGAGCGCGCGTCGTCGTGAGTATCTGGGGCAGAAGCATCGCCGAATACAGAGAGGCCGCATACAGACTCGCAGGGGTTGACGGCATCACGGCGATGGAAGTGAACGTCAGTTGCCCCAATTTGGACGGGAAGGGCGACATATTCTCCCACGCGCCCGACACCTGCAGAGCCGCAATAGAGGCCTCACTAGTTGCAGGTTTGCCCATATGGGCGAAGCTGAGCCCCAACGTCACCGACATCGTGCCGATAGCGCGAGCAGCTCTCGATGGGGGAGCAGAGGCCCTCACGCTCACCAACACGGTCTTGGGAATGGTCATAGACACCGAAACCCGTCGTCCGGTTCTAGCCAACGGCGGCGGCGGGTTATCAGGCCCCGCGATACGGCCAGTCGCGGTGCGAGCCGTGTTCGATGTTTATGCCGCCCTCGGACCCACCCCCATTATTGGCGTCGGAGGCATCGCCGCCGCTGAACACGTAGTTGAGTTTATGAGTGCCGGCGCCTCAGCTATTCAGGTAGGTACTGCCCATTTCGCTGATCCCAAGGCGTCGAGGCGAATTCTTCGCGACCTAGAACGTTGGTGCCGACGAAGGAGCGTAATCTCAGTGCGGTCTCTCACTGGAGCAGCCCATGAGTCCGAGTGACATCTCTCCGGAAGCGCGTTCCCGTCTTGCCCTTGCACTCGACGTCGATGATCTCGTTGAAGCAGGTCGGCTCGGTAAACGGATGCTTCCTTGGTTCTCGGTAGCAAAAGTTGGGTTGGAACTATTTTCGGCGTCTGGCCCTGAAACCATAGGAATTTTTCTCGACCAAGGATATGACGTCTTTCTAGATCTCAAATTGCACGACATTCCGACAACCGTCGGAAAGGCTGCTCGGGTCCTGGGAAGTCTAGGCGTTTCCTATGTAACGGTTCACGCGTCTGGCGGACCACAAATGCTTTCCGCCGCCGTTGAAGGCCTGAGCGACGGATCGGCCGCGGCCGGATTAGCGCCTCCGATGGCGCTCGCTATATCGATCTTGACCTCTGAAACGGACGCTCCCACCGGTCTCTTGGAGGAAAGGCTCGGCTACGCGGTTCAAGCTGAATGCGGAGGGGTTGTTTGCGCAGCCAATGAATTAAGCGAAGTAAGAAGGCTTGCACCCGAACTTTTGTCAGTGGTTCCAGGCATTCGACCAGATGGGGTCGCATCCCATGATCAAGGTCGACCGGCTACCCCGAGCCAAGCCGTCGGTCAAGGAGCAGGGCTTCTTGTCATCGGAAGAGCGGTGACAAATTCCGAGGACCCTGAAGGAGCGGCCGACGATATTGCCAACCAAGTAGCTCAAGCGATCTAAGGAAGGGGTTGCATGTCTCGCCCCGCCATTAGACTCGTGGGCCGTGCCCAACCCGCCCAACCTTTCACCTCAACAACGCGAAGCAGCTCTTGAGAAAGCGGCAGCAGCGCGGCGAATTAGAGCGGAAACAAAAGACCGGCTGAAATTAGGATTGGTGTCTTTCGATGAGTTGCTCAACTTGGCAGACAAGAACGAGCTTGTGGGAAAGATGAAAACACTTGCAGCACTTGAATCCATGCCGCGACTCGGAAAAGTTAAAGCGCGGCGACTCATGGAGCAAATAGGCATTGCTGATAGCCGTCGACTACGCGGCCTAGGCGAAAATCAGAGGAGTCAACTCCGCGCTTTCTTCGCGGGTTGAATTCTGTCGGCGAGACGTGAGGGTGCGAGTGCAGTGACCCAAAATAGCGACCCAATCGTGTTTGTTGTATGTGGAGCGGGCGGGGTTGGTAAAGGAACAATTGTCACGGAATTAATCTCGCGAGACGACAGCCTGTTTCTCAGTCGGTCCTGGACAACTCGGGCTCAAAGATCCGGCGAAGCTGACGACGCATACGTGTATGTGACCGAAGAACAGTTCGAGGCTCGCGTCGCGGAAAACGGATTTTTCGAGTGGGCTAACTTTTTTGAGCATCGATATGGAACGCCTACCCCCTCGGTTCCCGAAGGTCGCGATTTGGTCCTTGAGATTGATGTTCAGGGAGCCGTAGCTGTTAGAGAACGTGAACCAGAAGCAGTTGTCATCCTGGTCTTTCCGCCTAGCCGAGCAGAACAAGCCGACCGGATGAGAAAGAGGGGAGACAGCGAATCCCACGTCGCTCAGCGTCTAGCTACCTCCGATGCTGAAGAAGAGGTTGGGAGAGAGCTGGCGGACTTAACAGTCCTCAACGGTGAATTAGACGCAGCGATCGAGGTTATCGAGTCGTTCATAACCCAAATTCGAGGCCAACGTCCACAACGATGAGATCTCTATCGGCCGGAACCGCCGTTCGAGCGCCTAAGGCCGCTGATAGGATAGTGGGTCCGTTCGGATCGCTTTAAACTTTCAGAGGTAGAGCAGATGTCTGAAGATCAAGACACGATGATTACCCCCGGCCTTGAGGCTCTGCTGAAGAAAGTAGATTCAAAGTTCACACTCGTGAGTCTGGCCGCAAAGCGGTCCCGCCAACTCATCTCTTATGACCTTGGGTTAGGCGACGGCGGCGGAAGTGAAGTACCTCCTCAGGTAACGAGCACCGCACGTAAGTCGTTGTCAATGGCGTTCGAGGAAATCCACGCCGACAAGATTAGTTACGAACGCTTTGACCCGGAGGAACGGGCCCGTCTCGAAGCTGAGGCGTTAGCTCAAGCGGAAGCTGACGCAGCTGCGCTTGAGGCTGTGCCCGACGAAGAGTAGGTCGAGGATTATTCGATGCTGGCCAATCGCCGCATCGTCCTCGGGGTAACTGGGGGAATTGCCGCCTACAAGGCGGTCCTCCTATGTCGGATGCTGGTGGACGCTGGAGCACATGTGATCCCCGTCTTGACCGAGAGTGCTCAGCGATTTGTCGGCAAAGCTACTTTCGACGCGCTGGCATCAGAACCGACGCGAACATCAATCTTTGACGATCCTGACCCAATCCCGCACACGACGCTCGGACAAACTGCCGATTTGATAGTCGTCGCTCCTGCCACGGCGCGAAGTATTGGTAGCTACGCGAGCGGAATATCTGATGATCTGCTTACCGCCACCCTCATCGCAACCAGAGCACCAGTAGTGATCTGTCCAGCGATGCACACAGAAATGTGGGAACACCCTGCTGTGCAAGACAATTTGAAACTCCTCGAACAACGAGGTGTGCACGTTGTTGGTCCGGAGGACGGACATCTCGCAGGAGGCGACCTAGGAGCTGGCCGCCTCGCCTCGCCAGAGGCGATTTATGAAGTGATCGAAAACACCCTGTCGAACGGAGAGCTCCAAGGTCGGACCGTCCTGGTAACCGCAGGAGGGACACGAGAGGCTATCGATCCAGTGCGTTACGTGGGGAATCGTTCCACAGGAAAACAAGGCTACGCGGTGGCGGAGGCGGCTAAAGCTCGCGGCGCGAACGTCACTTTGATATCGACCGTTGCCGCGGTGGCTCCCAACGGCGTTGAAGTCGTCCGCGTAGAATCGGCAGCGCAAATGCATGCTGCGGTGCTGGAACGATCCGAGGCTGACGTCATTGTAATGACAGCCGCCGTCGCTGACTTTCGGCCAGTCACAGCTTCTGATTCGAAGATTAAAAAGGTTGAGGGACCACCAAAACTCAAGCTGGAACCAACCCCCGACATTCTCGCGGAGTTGGGGGCGCTGAAAAAGCCCGGTCAGGTCATCGTCGGCTTCGCAGCCGAGACAGAAGATCTGGCGTCGCACGCTCAGAGCAAACTGGAACGAAAGAATGTTGACGTTATCGTGGCAAACGATGTTTCGGCCCCAGAGGTCGGTTTCGCCTACGACACCAATGAAGTGACAATATTCGTTGCTGACGGATGTCAACGCCACGTATCACTCAGATCTAAACGACAAATAGCTGAAGAAGTGTTGGACACCGTCGGTCAAATACTCGTTAGGTGAAGTGAGCCACCTTTCGGTGCGCTTTGTCGCCTAGCCTTAAACCGTTCTGTCGAGGAATCAGGAGAGACGGCGTGAGTCGATGGACTTTCACATCGGAGTCGGTGACCGAAGGTCATCCCGACAAAATGGCTGATCAGATATCTGACGCCATCCTCGATGCCATGCTTGAGCAAGACTCGGCAAGTCGAGTTGCTTGCGAGACCATGGTTACTACGGGGTTGGTAGTAGTCGCGGGAGAAATCACCACCAGCGGTTTTGTTGACATTCCCTCCGTTGTTCGGGAGACCATCAACAGCATTGGCTACGACCGAGACTCCTTAGATTTCAACGGAAGTACATGTGGGGTCATGCTGACCCTTGACGACCAGTCACCAGATATCGCTCAAGGGATAAATGACTCCGAAGAAGTGCGGAGTGGCAACGCAGGCGAGGAAGACGTGTTGGATCGCCAAGGAGCTGGCGACCAAGGGATGATGTTCGGCTACGCGTGTCGAGAAACCGAAGCATTAATGCCGCTTCCGATACATGTCGCACACCGGATGGCAGAACAACTCACCGAAGCTCGGAAATCGGGACAAGTTCCATACTTGCGCCCAGATGGCAAAACACAAGTTTCATTTGAATACGAGGATGGTCGGCCGACGAGACTAAAGACGGTGCTTGTTTCAACGCAACACAATCCCGGCATCGACCGTGATGGCATGATTCGTCCCGATCTAATCGAACACGTCATTCGACCAGCCGTACCTTCTGAGTTCGCGGACGATGATTTCGAAGTATTCGTGAACCCCACTGGCAACTTCGTCGTCGGAGGACCTGTCGGGGACTGCGGACTTACGGGTCGAAAAATTATTGTGGATACCTACGGGGGTTATGCCCGACACGGCGGCGGTGCCTTCTCAGGAAAGGACCCATCGAAAGTGGATCGGTCTGGGGCTTATGCGACCCGCTGGGTCGCAAAAAATCTCGTCGCTGCCGGCGCGGCTGATCGATGTGAAGTCCAAGTGGCCTATGCAATCGGCGTTGCTCGACCTGTTTCGGTTCTCGTAGAAACGTTCGGGACCGAGAAGTTGGATCCCGAACAAATAAGCGGGGCGATCAACGAAGTATTCGACCTCAGGCCAGCTGCGATTGTCCGAGACCTGGACCTTCGACGACCCATCTTCCAACCCACCGCCTCTTATGGTCACTTCGGTCGTGATGCATCTGATGACTTCTTCACATGGGAACGAACTGACAGGGTCGAAGACCTACGTTCTGCTCTCGGTCTATAAATTTCTTCCTGAATTCTCAGCGTCCCACCCTTCGAGCAGAATTTCGTTGTGTCCCGGGTAGTTCGAATCCTCCCTGACGAGCCCGCTGTAGATAGAGACTTCGACTATCTCTTGCCAGACGTGCTCTCAGACTCACCTGGATGCCCCCCGATCCAGGTGGGCACGCTGGTGCGAGTGGATTTACGCGGTCGCCGAATACGTGGCTGGATCACAGCTGTTGACGTAGATCCGCTGCCCGGAGTCGACTTGCAAGAGATAAAGAAGGTGAGTAGCTGCGGACCGCCACCCGCTGTAGTTGATTTAGCTGCTTGGGCCGGTAGTCGTTGGATGGGTAGCCGGGTCCACTACCTGCGAACAGCAACCCATGATCGCGTCGTGTCGTCAATCCCTGACCTGACTCACCGACCACATGCCGTGTCACCGGAGAACAAGCTGGCCGAAGAAGCTTTCCTTCGTCGAGGCGCTGTAGTTCGTACCCCTCCTAATAGCGACGATTTTTCTCTTGCTGTTGCAGCGGCCTCCTATGGTCGAGCCCTGATCCTCACGCCAACTCTTGCCAGGTCGCAGCGGCTTGCTACCACGATGAGGAGAGCAGGCATACAAGTAGCAGTTTTTCCTCGGGACTGGGGGGCGTCGGCTGCAGGAGCAGTCACAATTGGAGCAAGATCAGCGGCTTGGGCTCCGGTCGACAACCTTGACGCAGTCCTAGTCCTCGACGAACACGATGAGTCATATCAACAAGAATCTGCGCCCACTTGGCACGCAAGGGATGTCGTGCTCGAACGAGCCAAACGTGACGGAGCTAGATGGGTCATAGCGTCGCCCACACCATCGCTCGAAGCCTTGACCTGCGGAGCTCCACTGCTGACCCCAGACCGCGCTGTGGAGAGAGCTGGTTGGCCGATTTTCGATGTCGTTGACCTCCGTGACGAGCCCCCGCTAGCCGGATCGTGGTGTTCAGAAACACTGTCCCGGGTCCTAAGAGACAATCAGAAGGTTGTCTGCGTCCTCAACCGAAAGGGCCGCGCTCGCTTCGCTTATTGTCAGCAATGTGGTGAACTCGCGCGCTCAGAAATTACGGGTCGAGCCTTAGGTTTGGATGGCAACCGACTCATTCACCCAGTCGACGGCGATGACAGACCAGCCGTATGTCAATCATGCTCTTCAACAAAATTCCGTCGCGTGAAACTCGGGGTCACAGGTGTTGCCGAGGAACTGGAACAAATAGCGCGTCGACCTGTCGGGGAAGTCAGTTCAGATAGCGAACCCTTAGCCACAGAATTTGATCTATATGTTGGAACTGAGGCTGTACTCCACAGGATTGAGCGAGCAAATGTGGTCGTCTTCCTTGACTTCGATCAAGAGTTGCTGGCGCCGCGATACCGAGCTGCAGAACAAGCTATGTCGTTACTTGTCCAAGCTTCTCGAGTAGTGGGTCGACGCGAAGACGGAGGAAGAGTTCTCATTCAGACTCGCATCCCGCAGCACCCGGTTTTGGAAGCTGCTCGAACAGCGGATCCCGGCTCCTTAGCGCGCACAGAACTGAAGATCCGTCGCGAATTGCGTCAACCACCAGAAGCTCATTGGGCAATCATCTCGGGCAGTGCTGCAACAGAGTTTGTTCGACGCATAGGGAATCCGGATGGACTTGAAATCCTGGGTCCGAGCAATGATCGGTGGCGTATCCGTAGCGTCGACCGTGAACATCTGGTTGCCGCGCTGAGGTCTGTCGATCGCCCACCGGGAAGATTACGCATCGAGATCGACCCGCTGAGAGCCTGATTGGTCGACACCGATACGCTGGGATCATCATGAGCTACCAAATCCGAGTCTTAGGCGACCCAGTCCTTCGGCAAGAAGCGCTCCCAATCGAAAACATCGATGGGCGCGTGGTCCGCATGGTCGAAGACATGGTGCCAGTGATGTATGAAGCCGAGGGTATTGGTCTGGCTGCTCCCCAGGTTGGGATTCAGAAGCGTCTCTTCGTGTATGACATAGGTGAGGGTCCGCAGACGCTGGTGAATCCACAAATCACCGAATCTGACGGGGAGTGGGCCTTCGACGAAGGTTGTCTTTCCATACCCGGTCTGTCCTTTGAAATTATTCGTCCAAAGCAAGTCCATCTAGTGGGCCGAGATTTGGAAGACAACGAAGTTTCTATAGAAGCCGACGAGCTGCTATCACGCCTTTTTCAGCACGAACTTGACCATCTCGATGGGATCTTGCTATTGGATCATCTGGACCGCGACCAACGCAAAGCTGCTCTCAGCCGATGGCGCGAGATACAGTCACTCCGCGGTGCGGACAACTTGAGCCCCGGAGGGCTTTCATTATCGTGACGACACGGTTACCCGCACCTCCCGAACGTCCTCGTTCCGTCGTCTTTTTTGGAAGTCCAACAGCCGCAGTACCAGCGCTGACAGCCCTAGTTCGGGCTGGCTTCGACGTTCCTTTAGTCGTTTCGATGCCGGACCGCCGCAGAAGTCGGAGAGCGAAGCCATCTCCGACGCCGGTCAAAGAAGCGGCCCGTGCACTTGGAATAGAGGTATCTGAAGAACCAGCAGACGCGCTGACAGTAGAGGCGGACTGCGGTGTGGTGGTGGCATACGGCAGGTTGTTCACCACCGAACTGCTGTCGCGGTTTCCGATGATCAACGTCCATTTTTCGTTATTGCCGAGATGGCGCGGAGCCGCGCCGGTGGAGAGAGCCTTGCTTGAGGGCGACGAGAAGACTGGCGTTTGCATCATGGGTGTCGACGCTGAACTAGATACCGGCCCACTGTACCGACAGCATGAAATCAACATAGGGCCCACAGTGACCGCAACCGAACTGCTCAACCAACTGGCGGCCCTCGGGGCGACCGAACTGATAGCCGCTCTAGAAAATGGCCTTCGCGACCCAGTTCCTCAAATGGGAGAAGTAAGCGTCGCAAAAAAGATCTACCGAGAGGATCTACAACTTGACTGGGCTCGACCCGCGAAAGACTTAGACAGAGTGATCCGAGTGGGCGGAGCTTGGACCACCATGGACTCCACCGTGCTCAAGGTTCACGAGGCGTGCCCAGTTGAAGGAACGGCCCTGCCCGGGTCGCTCAGCCAAGACTTGGTCGGAACTGGACGAGGCTTATTGCGGTTGCTAGTTGTTCAACCAGAAGGAAAATCCAGATTAAGCGCCTCGGCGTGGATCAACGGTGCTCGGCTCGGACCTGACGCGTATCTAGGCACGTGAAAAAGCTAACTAGTAGGCAGGTAGCGGTTCACGCGTTGACCGAGATCGAAGAGGGCGCCCGCGCGAATGACATTCTTGCGTCGTCCTTGGCTTCCACAGGGGAAGGGCTAAGTGCACGCGATCGAGGGTTCGTGACTGAATTAGTCCAAGGAACGACCCGCATGCGCCGAGCGATCGACCACGTCTTGCAACCGTTTCTCGGAAGAAAACTGGATCCCGATGTCCGTGCTGCTCTTCGCATGGGAACGCATCAGTTGATACACCTTGGCACACCCCCGCACGCCGCAGTAAATGACACCGTCGCTGCTACAGCCAAAAGAGCGACCGGGTTGGTCAATGCGGTATTGCGCAAGGTGTCAAGCGTTCACCCTGAATGGCCGAACGAGGCGACTCGGTATAGCTACCCGGATTGGATATGGGATCTCTTCGTCACTACATGGGGTCAGGATGGGCGAGCGTCACTTATAGCGATGAACTCACCTGAGAGGCCTTCTCCTCGACCGGACGGCTATATACAGGGACGAGCATCAAGATGGGTAATTGACGAGGTAGATAGGGCATCGCCAGAGGGAGGCTCCATCGTTGACCTGTGTGCGGCCCCTGGGGGGAAAACCACTGCCCTCGGAGCCCAGTGGATGTCCCCCATAGCGAACGAAATAGACAGGTCGCGAGCTGAAAACCTGCTCGGAGTAGTCGGCCGGTTCCGGCCAGAAACGGCGGTAGTGATAAGCGATGGCACCTCCGCTCCATTTCGCGACGGATCCTTAGACGCTGTGCTGGTAGATGCCCCGTGCAGCGGACTTGGCGCGTTAGGACGACGCAGCGATGCTCGTTGGCACATCTCGGAATCGGCGATTAACCGGCTGGTATCCACTCAAACAGCGTTACTTGACGAAGCGTTCCGAATGCTTCGCCCAGGAGGAGTTTTGAGTTACAGCGTGTGCACGGTGACTCGCCAGGAAACTATTGAAGTGTCTCAGGGCTTTAGGGCTTCACATCGAGAATTACTGAATCTGGCCTTGGAAGGAAGCCAGTGGCGACCGCTATCTCAAGGGGGGATTGTTCTCCCTCACGATTTCGGAACGGACGGAATGGCGATGTTTCAATGGAAACGCCAATAGGTGATTTCCACCGAGGAGTAGACCATGCGCATTGGATTGATTTCGGATACACATATCCCTGAGGCTGGCCCCGACCTCTGGCCGCAGGCGTACGCAGCGTTTGAGGAATGCGACGCCATCCTCCACGCGGGAGACATTTACGACGTTTTGGTGATCGACAATCTCCAGCAGATTGCACCGACATGGGCGGCTCGGGGCAACGGTGACGATGGATCGTCGGGACGACTAGTTCAACCTGACCACCCCCAACTCGCTCCCTCCTGGGTTCACGAATTCGATGGTGTCAGCGTCGGATTGACGCATCACATGCCGATTCCAGAGTTGCCAACCTATGGAGTCGGTGACGCTATAGATCGACACTTCAGCGGGGCTGACCTCGACGTCGTGGTCTACGGCGACACTCATGTGGAGCACATCACAACCATTGACGGCGTCTTATGTGTTAACCCAGGGTCACCTACATTTCCGCACAATCTTTCTGTTCAACTAGGCACCGTTGGGTTTCTTAACATCAGTGACGAGAAAGTAGAGGCCTCAATATGGCGACTTACCGACGACGGCATCAAACCATTCGATTGGGACACCTGGGGGCGACCCTGGTGACGGTTGACTAGCGTCACATATGTTTCTGTTGTCTCACCAAGGGAAGTAGAGCGATGGACAAAACAACATGGTTGGCTGCAACCATTGAAGAACCGGTGGACTCATTAGAAGAGATCGTCGATCCTCACCATCATTTGTGGGATTTTCCGACTGGCACATACCTCCTCCCGGAATTACATCTAGACACTGGTGCTGGTCACAACGTGACGCAGACCGTTTTCGTTGAATGTGGGGCGGGATATAGAGATCAAGGGCCCGAACATCTTCGACCCGTGGGCGAAATTGAGTTTGTACGTGGGCAAGCTGAACTTTCTGCCGAACAAGATGGTGCTGAAATTGCAGCAATCGTTGGTTTCGCTGACTTGACACGAGGGGAGGCCGTAGAAGAGGTCCTAGAGGCTCAACAGGCGGCTGGCGGCGGCCGATTTCGAGGTATACGCCACGCGAATGCGTGGGACGCGAGTGACCAGATTCGTGAATCGCATACCAAACCACCCGCCGGTCTACTTGGCCATTCGAACTTCCGCGCAGGCTTCGCCAAACTCGGCGAAATGGGGTTCAGCTTCGACGCATGGATGTTTCACCCCCAAGTCGAAGAGTTGGTGGACCTGGCAGCCTCCGTGCCAGAAACCCCGATTGTGCTGGACCATTTAGGTGGTCCTCTGGGAATTGGACCCTACGCGGGCATCCGAGACGAGGTGCGAGCAACGTTGCGACCAGCTCTCGAAGCTCTGGCTCAACATGAGCAGGTGGTGGTCAAAGTAGGTGGAATAGGAATGAGTATCTACGGAGTTGGCTTGAATCGATTTCCAGAAGCCCCTACCTCAGAACAGGTAGCAGAATTATGGAGCGAAGACATACGGCATTGCGTTGACACATTCGGACCCGAGCGCTGCATGTTTGAGAGCAACTTCCCGGTTGACAGGCAAGGCTGTTCCTACACCGTTCTTTTCAATGCGTTTCAGCGAGTTGCAGAAGAGGCAGGTTGGAGCAATGTGGAACGCGCCGAACTGTTTTCGGGAACCGCCCGCCGATTTTATCGTTTGAACCCATAAAGCTACGCCAGCGCCCGAGCTTCAATCCTCTCGCTTGTCGTTGCGACATTGGAACTCTCATGACCGGAAACCATGCGCCACTTAGAATAAAATTTCCCCCACTCAAGAGTTGATCCGGATGACGAACTGAGTCGACGCCCGCTCTACCGCATGCCGAAACAGCTATGGACAAGTCTGGATTCCACTCAAATTAGGCCTGCAGGAGACTGACTTAAGCTGGCCCATTGAAACGCGTCATGGCCATACAGAAGTCGACAACCATGTCCATCTCTTAACTCTTTTAGGTTGCGCATCGAATCCAACTGCATCTCGTGATCAAAGCCAAACGGTGGCAGAAGCATCTCTTCAAGCACCTCTTTCCAGTAGACGCAGTCACCCGTGAGAATGACAGGTCCGCTTGCTAAATTCACTCGAAGAGATTGATGCCCGGCCGTATGACCCGGCGTCGGGATACAAATCACTGAACCGTCGCCGAAAACATCGTGAGCGCCATCGATTTTCAATACGTCGTGACCTAGATCAAAATCAGCCGGGTTATAGACCTCATGCTCAATAAGTTTCGGGTGATGCCCGGACCTCCACTCAGAACGCTGCACGATGATTTCGGCATTAGGTACCAGGGCCGTTCCGCCGCAATGGTCGAAATGGAGATGACTAAACACGATCTTGTTCACTGAAGAAGGATCTATCTCGACGTCCTCGAGACGCGCAGAGACCCTGTCCGCGGGATTGAAACGTGATGCAAATTGGCGAGCCATCAACGGGTATCTTGCGGCCACGCCATCAACCAAATCGTGATGAAGTCCCGTATCAAAGAGGAGAGTCTGCCCGTTGGGGTGCACAACTAGCCAACTAGGAATTGGCAGATCAACGTCGCCATCTGCGTCGGAGACGACCGATGACGCTGCAGTGGAAAGCCAACCGCACTCAAGCGGAACTAACCGGAGGTCAGTCATTGCGAACAGTTGCGGTTCCGAGACGGAGAGACCTTCCTGATCATCCTCTAGCTCCGTTCGCGTTCCCAGAGTCGATCAGTTAACCGGCCACATCGTTCCTGGATCGACTCCAAAGCGTCGCAGATCGCATCTTCCCTGTAGCGCTGACCAACGACCTGGACCGCTGCCGGACGTTCATCAATCAGATCCATCGCCACCACCCCAGCCGGCAAACTCAGGTAGTTGATTGCCATGGAGTATGCCGATGCTTCAAGAAAGTCTTTACAAGCATCGAAGCTTTGGAGGTCATAGTCCCAATCGTAAAGACGGTTCATATAGAACGGCGTAAGAACGAGCGGATAGTCAGCCAGAAATAGGTTCCAGTCCCGCATCATTCGGGTCCGATCCCCAAAACCGTTTATGTAGTCCTCGAGCTCAAGGAGTTCACCCATCTGAAAGAAGTAGTCGAAGGCTGTCTTGATGTCTGAGCTTCCATACTCATTGACCTGTGGCATGAGCGCTGTATTCATTTCGGTTGTTAATGTTCGAAACCAGTCTCTGAACGGTTCTTGAATCGATGGGGTTTCAACTTCGACCACTCGATAACCAGCATCGGTCAAGGCCTCCGCCGCCCTATCTATCAATCTGAGGATCCCGTCGTGGATCGGATAGCCACAAGGATCTTTGGTTACGGCAACCGATATCGGGTCCGTGAACGAAGGGCCCTTCCATGGGATCGGAGGGCACAAAGGATCACGTGCATCAGGTCTGATCATGACCTCTGTAGCGAGTGATAGATCACCTGCGTCGCGCGACATGATTCCCTGCACTGACATCACCTGAGAGAGAGGACCCCGCTCCGCTGCGGCGCTGGAATTGAACGTCGGGATCCGATTATTGGTCGGTTTCACCGTTGTGATCCCGTTTGCGAGTGCTGGAAACCTAAGAGATCCACCGATGTCGTTTCCGTGGTGCAGCGGACCAAATCCAGCGGCTGCGGCAGAGCCGCCCCCACCCGACGAACCCCCCGGGCTAGCGTCCTCGTCCCAAGGGTTATAGGTGCGACCCCGTAACGGGTTCACCGTGGTTCCACGCATCGAGAATTCGGGAACGTTGGTTCGACCGATGATGATGGCCCCGGCATCTCGCAGATTGCGGACTAGAGGAGCGTCCTCCGATGCGATTAGGTCCGCAAACGCGGGCACGCCGTTCGGCGTCGCTTGGTCAGCGACATCAATGTTTTCCTTAATTGTTACCGGCACTCCGTGGAGGGGGCCGGCGGCATCGCCACGCGCTAGGCCAGCATCTGCGTCGGCAGCAGCGGCCAGAGCTTGTTCGGGAAATTCAACGGTAATAGCGTTGAGGTCAGGATTCTTCGCTGCGACGCGATCCAAAACGCTTTCAACTACCTCGGTTGCGGAGAAATCTTTTTCTCGAATCCCCTGGGCTAGATCTCTTGCACTCAACTTCCACAAATCTGTCATTGTTACCCTTAGAGACCCTCTCTGAGTGGCCGATGATCGGGGAATTCCGCATCCCTGTTCTCAGTGCTGGCTCTGAACGCTTCGGCCATGTCATCAGTGTCGAACATGGCCGCATTCCAAGTCGCAATGTATTCAAGTCCGTCGGCGACTGAGTGATCGCGGCCGTAGTTAAGGGTTCTCTTGGTTCCCCAAATGGCCATAGGGCTCTTTGACGCAATCTCGCCAGCTACTTCGAATACGGCCTCCAGCATCTCATCTTGGTCACCGTAAATTTCGTTGACAAAGCCACGTTCTTTCGCTTCTTCCGCTGACATATTCCGGCCCGTATAGGCGAGTTCGCGGACCACTCCTTCGGGCACAAATCTTGGCATCCTCTGCAGGGTTCCCACGTCCGCCGTCATTCCAATGTTGATCTCCTGAATACAGAAGAAGGCGTCTTTTGTTGCATAGCGGAGGTCAGTAGCAGAGACCATGTCAATTCCTCCACCGATGCAGGCTCCTTGAATCGCCGACAAGATCGGAAGACGACTTTCTTCCATGCAACTGAAAGTGCGCTGGAGTTGTAGCGCTAAAGAGCGGAAACCTGCACGTTGTCGGCTTCCGTGTTTTCCCTGTTCTTGGTTACTCACGTTGTTGTTCCCAGCGAAAACGCTTAGGTCCATTCCTGAGCAAAAGTGTCGACCCTCCGCAGAGAGAACAATGACTCTCGCGTCGCCGCCAGCCGATAGTTGGTCAACAATTTCCGGCAACTCTTGCCAGAACTCAGGAATCATCGAATTTGCGCGCTCAGGTCGAATCATTCGCACATGCGCTAGGTGGTTGTTTGTTTCAACTTCGAAGCAGGTATAGGTCACATCTGGACCCTAGAGCGCGCAAGAGAATCATGCGACCTTGTCGGTCGGTTCTGGCAATCAGCCAGACAACATGACGCCCATCACCAAAGCCGCTAAGGATGTGAGAAAAGCAAGCCCCGCGCTGGCACCTCGGACAGAGGCTCTGTCCGTCGTTTGATGCAGCCAGGCCCCCGCTCCTGAAATAGCGACCAACAGCATCTTTATGCCTAGCAATGCGTTCCAGCCTGCGCTGGTGTCAGGCAAAGAAACCATGTTCCAGATACCAGTGAAGACGGCAAGGCCAAAAAATGGCCACGCGATGCGTCCGAACGCCTTGGCAATGCTCGGCAGTGCTTCGGGATGTGTTCGCCGGACCGCTGGAACCAGCGCACCAACCACAATTTGTCCGCCAACCCAGACGCAAACCGCCACGATGTGCAGCAAGACACGGACGGTGTCAACGTCAAATGAAACATCAAGCATTATGAACCTCTTATTTTTTGACGGGTTCGTTCAGCCCGTTCGTTGAATCTTAGGAGAATGTGACTTGCATTAGGGGCTAAGAATACGCGCCATATTGTCGGCATAAAACTTGTCGAGTACCTCTTCTGACATTCCATCCAGAGAAGCTTCGAACCGTCCGAGAGGGTTTCTACCGCCTTCGATATGGGGGTAGTCGGAAGAAAAAAGATAAAGGTCAGGGTTTGACTCTCGGATCATCGCCCCCACATCTTCAAACGGGTAGGGCGTAAAGGCCATCTGGCGTGAAATCAATTCCGACGGAGGGGTTTTCAGTGCCTCCAGATCAGGTTCTGATCGCTTCCAAATCTGAGCTATTAGGTCTAATCGACGAAGAAGTGAAGGCACCCACCCAGCGCCAAGTTCCACCACCGCGCCGCGCA
>Ga0066857_10000162_pt1 | contig 24386 bp, 10 predicted proteins | sample ETNtaG_2_FD_65602 | JGI IMG/M metagenome (GOLD analysis project Ga0066857, IMG submission 65602) | Marine microbial and viral communities from oxygen minimum zone, Eastern Pacific Ocean - ETNP201406SV203 | ecosystem: Environmental > Aquatic > Marine > Oceanic | place: Pacific Ocean: Eastern...
CCGGGATAACCCGGTGCATCACTGTCAACCGCGGTGAGAAGGCTAGGGTCCTCTGGCTCGGGCATCAGTTCTAGATGCGGGATTCCACGCATGTCAGTACCCAGTGGAGCGTTGTGGTAGTAGTATTAGAACGGGGCGATGACTCGTCTACCTGGTCTTTTTGTGAAGTAGAGGAGGGCTGCAATTAGCATAATCAGGAAGGCGAATGCCAAGTACTTCAGATTGTCATTCTCATCTGAGCTTGTCCATAGTTGAGCCTCTAAGACGCATGATGCCTTGCCCTCTGAAGAGGGAGATTTACATGACTGGGATGTTTCTTCAAGCAATTCTCCATCTATAGAGAAAATGATGTAGTACTTCTTTGACTCATCGAACTGGGTGAAGTCCATGGTGATGAAGAAGGTCGATTCGCTCATTGCTGAGATGGACCCACTGGAGGTTGAGTTGACCCCCACTGCATCATCGCACCTAATATCTGAGCAGAGTGTTGCGGACAGAGTGACGCTCTCCGCGTCGACGTTTCCGCTGTTGGATATGTTTACTGAATATGTCTCGATTTCACCATAGGTCGCGAAGTCACTCCCGAGGAGCCTTGTGGAATCACCCACGATTGAAAGATCCGGAGAGTCCATCACCAAGACTGTAGAGGCCGAGTAAGAGTTGTTATTCTGGTCAACTACGCTGAAGGAAATCTCCTCAGTATATTGAAGGGGTAGTTCTGGCTCAGTTGGGCGAACGAGGGTGAAGGTAGCAGTGCCATCGGAGAATGGAGAAGTGGGTTGGGACATTGGCCCAGCAACTTCCCACCAGTCGGAGGAGTCGAAATGGAAGTTGAACATTTCATCTGAGTTTCCGGTGTTCTTGAATTGTATCTCGATGAACACGGCGGTTTCATCGTTGTTGAAGAAGACGTTTTCGGGCTGATTGATTTCTATGCCACTTGATGCTGGAATGTCTACTCTCAGTTCTACTTGTGTAGAGTATCCCTGACTCGTGGACATCTTAATCAAGACTTGATGCCCATCGGGGAAGTGGTGCGCGACCCCAACATTGGCTGGAATGACTCGGACAGATAGCGTCTCCGTAATGTCAGAGTTGGATAGCCCCATTTCGAATTTTGCCGATTCCAACCATGCACCGGTTGAGTTCTGGAACTCGACCTTCCAGTCCGTTCCGTCGGCACCTGGAACCGTTCCAACTGCTGTGTATTCATCAAATGAATTGTGTCCATCGTAATCTATTGAAATGTCGAATTCAGCAGTCTCATACTTGCATCCTTCAACTGAATTTGTTGAGAAGCCTTGGCCCATTGGGAAGTCGTCTTCCCAGTCTTTATCGCCGTCATTGTCGTCATCATCATCGGAGTTATCACCGATTCCATCACCATCGTTGTCTGAGGTCTCGGTGTCGTCGTTAGGGAAGGCGTCCTCCCCATTGATGACCCCGTCATCGTCATCGTCGTTGGTACAGGTTAAATCAACCTCTTGGACCTCAATTCTATCGGAATCTAAGACCGTGGCTATGATATCCTGCTTCGAGACTCTATCGATGCTGAGAGTGTTGAGGGGGCTTACTTGGCCTGCTCTAATTGAGACACCTTTTCCTCCCGAGTAAGACACATTCCTGCCACTCTCGTCTAAGTCGAAGGTGCTGGATGTTTGTACTGTTCCCGGCGGTAGTAGAATACTGAGAATTCCATCACTATCTAATTCCTCGGACCATGCTATGAGGCCATACTCGATGACCAAATCATAATCCTCCACCTCAGTTAGGTCGTGAGAAACGCCATCAAAGTCCAGCCAACTGGTATCTAGTCTCAGGACCCCACCTTCGGTGAGTTTGGATTCGACTGAGCCACCATCGACACCTACTTCTAGAGACTCGAGAGATATCAGAGATTGACAATTAGAATCGGCAGAGGATGTTGTGGCCATTACAACCCAACTACCAGGCTGAAGCATGATAGACCACTCTCCCAATGAGTTACCAGAAACAGAAACCCTGTCCCTTGCTATTCCATGAGAGGGAATCAAATCAACATTCCAATTGCCGCTAGTGATGCAGGTTTGGTCCAGATAGGAAATGGTGCCTGAGACTTCGACTTCGCCGGCAGAAATCTCAATATCCTCGTCGACTGATGTTTCTCCGATGTTGACTTGCACGGTCTGTGTTCCGAATCCTTCCTTCTCGACGGAGATATTCCAAGAACTCTGCGCGGGTAGATATGTGGACCAGTCGCCATCATGACTTGTGATTAGTTCGTAACTCTGTAGACCGAGTTCACCAGTGATGTTGACAGATGCATTTGCGAGGCCTTCGGAGAATCCCGGCGAGTCATCGTCATCGAGATCCCAGAATACCTTGCCGCTGAGTTTGACTAGTTTCTGAACAGTCAAGTACACCTGATGATTTGCGCCCACGGTGACTCCAGATTCGACAAGAGAGGCGTTCTCTAGGAGAATCCTTACTCCGTCTTGGTTGGTTTGGTTGATCTCAACGTTCCACAAACCTGGAACTAATCTTAGCTCTAGAGCCTGGTCCAGTCCAGCGACAGATGCTACGAAGGATCCTAGTCCTTCCTGAGAAGTTACCGTGAGATCCATTTGGTCCAATGTAGCGACTTCTGAAGTAGACTGAAGGAACACAGTTACTGATGCGAGCTCTGCAGTTTGGAAACTCATGCTTGAACCAGCAGATGATTGTGATACTGAAATCGATCTGCGAAGTCCCTCATAAACTCCAGGGCTGGACTCGAACTCGTCTACAATTACGAGCCATTCGCCCTCGGTGATGTACTCCAACAGCAAACCTTCTTCGTTGGTTGTGAAGGTCTGCACCCATCCATTCTCGATGTTCTCGAGTTTGACCTCATGGTTGTTGAGCATTTGTCCTTCTGCCGGGTCAAGGACACTCTCGTTCCTGAAGCTGATGTTGACCAACCACCTAGGCTCGAATCCAACTGAGCGCTCAATGGTGGAAGGCTCGATTTCAACGTCGAATACCTCATTCGTGTCATAGAGAGTATCGAAGGGTTCGTTTGCTGATGAGTTTGCCCTCTCTACCACTATTCTGTACTTACCTGGTTCAAGGGAGATTTCGGCAGTTCCCGTAGAAATCCACTCATCCCCGTCTTCTGAGACAGAGTATCCGGCTCCGTTAGGTGAGAGGGGTTTTATCTCGAAGGGATAGTTAACTGGAGTTCCGTTTGATGCGTTGTTGTCCCCATCATGGTCGATGAAGAAGTCAATCTGAACAGTGCTGTTCTCCAGAGGCAAGAGAAGTAACTCTACTATCGAATCAAAAGAGGTGTTGATTTCCTTGACCACCGAACTAGTGCCCATGTCTCCTGCATCCAGTGTGAAAGACCAATTACCGAGTGGGAGGAGCATGTCGAACCGCCCGAGATTATCAACCTCGACCCTCCAAGAAGCGTTGGTGCTGCCGTCTAAGTTGTTTGCTAGAGCGAACACGGGAGACCATCCCGAGAATCCTTGATTGTACGTGTTCCCTTCGCGATTAAGGCTAACCTCTCCTAGCACCATTGTGGAATCGGTGAGTTCTATTGTGATTCTTTCCATCCCATCTGCGACTTCGAATTTCGTCCCATTGGAGAAGAATCCTCCGGCTCCGACCATCCTCTCGACTGTTGCTTGAACGAATGCTCCATGAGGAAGGACTACACTAAATTCTCCGATTGAATCTGTAGTAGACTTGAGCGTGAACCCATCCCACTGGAAAATTACCTCTTGGTTGGAGATTCTCGAATCTAGTTGTGAGTTAGATCCATCCTTGTCCGGTTTTTCAATTACTATGCCAGTTACTTCCTGGCTGATTAGGAATTCGAATGACTCGTTGACATCTATGACTCCAATCGAGATTCGCTGCCACAGTTGCTTCTCATCGCTAAGTGTGTGATTGAGAATCCAATCTCCGGGAATCAACTCGGCGTAGTATGTTTTAGAGACGTTGTCGAACTTTGCCGATACTGGAACCAGCGTCTGGTCCTCTGGGATGAATTGCAATTGCAGATCGTCCACACTTGTTCCATCATCCTCAAGGGTGAATGTGATGTCAGACGTCCTGGGAACTTCCGAGGGGAAGGATGCAAGTGAAGGTTTGCCGGATTCGAATGTGAAGATTTGAGAAATCTCTGCGAAGCCATCATCATCGATATCCACCTCTGCTATGTATGATCCAGGGACAATTGGGCCAACTTCGAAAGATCCACTCTCGTCAGGGACTGCGAAGCACGGCTGTGTGATGACTTCCTGACACTCATTCTGTGCGTCCACGCGGGAACCGTTAATTGAGTAGATTGCAATCTCACTGGACAGGGGTTGACCTGAGAAGAGAGTCACGGTCCCTTTGATGGCCCCTCCAGAGATTGAAACTGGAACCTGGCTCTCGGACGAGCTTAGAGGGATTACAAAGGGGTTGGGAAGTTCGACGGGTTCGCCTTCACCGAAATCAACGGATACCACGTATTCCCCGGGAAGAGCATCGACAATGTGGAAAGATCCAGATCTGACCATTTGGCCACTGAACACCCCATGGCCGAAGAAAGTTCCAGTTCCGTTTACTGAGCCGAACGATGAAAGGTTCTGCGAAGAATCTGTTACGAAGGTTCCTGAGCCAATGAAGGTGGCTTGGGAGAGTTCCCTAGTGAACTCGCTAACTCCTTGTGATGTGAACTTCCCCGAACCGTTTACTGTTCCATCGAGCAGGTATGTGCCATCCTCATTGGTGCATGCTTCCGAGCCATCTGGGACCGAAGATCCAGAGCAACTTGGGAAGTCACCCGAGATTGTCCCATCTATTGAGCCCTTACCTGTGAATTGCCCATCGCCCGTAATGCTGTGATTATCGAAGATGACTTGGATATGGGTGCCGGTGAACTCTCGAACGGATACTGCGCCCATGCTTTCTACAGTCCCATCTCCTAGGAATGTGACCTCGCCCGTTCCGGTGAATCTCAGATTATGCCCCTCCATACTGCCATTGGAAGTCATTGCTGAATAGGGCTGGATGGAAACCTCTTCCGAAGAGGGAGTTAGTACAACTTGCGCCGAAATAACTGGTTCGCCATTGAAGTCGAGTTCACCTGACCAAGATAGGATTCCCGATGCAGTTGATGGTGAGACGGAGATAGGTGCCTCAATCACGGACTGGCCATTGCTGTGTCCATCCGAACCAGAGATGTTAACGATGGTCTCGGAAAGCCATGTGGATCCGTACACGTTTCCGAGAATTCCAGTGACTGGGTTCACAACTCGATTCTGTGAGTTCTCTGTGAAAAGTTCTGACATGGTGTTTCCTGAACCCGACATTAGCAGTGATCTGGCTGCATTCAAGTCGGGATCACCGGAGAAGGCGGAGACTCTGATCTTTCCAGCGGGAGCAGTGAATGAGAAGTACCCGTCCTCGTTCGCCTGTGTGCTGCCAATGGGAATCCAGTATGTCCTAGAGTCATTGTCCACTACATTGCCATCTGAATCTGCTGATTCCTCACCACTGAATGCATCTCTCTCAATCAATATCCTAGCATTTGGCACTGGCCCGATTCCCTCTAGGGTGACAGTTCCCTCCAGAGTTGCACCACTGTAATACTTCAGTATCTTGACGTTCCTGTTAGAGTCGTAGATAGACCCGCAGTATTTGTCCACCTTTCCTGTGAATGTGAAGGAAGTTTCACTGGTGGTTGAAGAGGCTGCCTTGCTAATGGATATTTTCTCATCGTCGACATCGAAGTTGCCGGGAGACACCCCCATTTGAATGACTTCATCTTCCGTCTGAGTCATTTTCCAAGGACCGCCGGATTGAATCTGAGACCATCCATTCGAAAGAGTACCTGTGGATGATAGTGTGACGTTTGACAACATGGAGGAGCCCTCCACTGTTGATGCAGTTCCTGTGATCTGGATCTCTTCGCAATAGGATCCATTTGTCGGATCGTACCAGTTTGAAAGTACGAAGTGATTCATCATCGCTCCTGGCAGGGCCATTGCTCCCTGCAAGTAACTCCCGGGAGTTCCTGTAATTGAATTAGGCAAAATCCAAGTTGAGGGCGTGTCAGCATCACCGATTTGGCCACTTACTGGAGGTAGGCCCAGAGTAGATGTTCCGTAGCCGACGTATGTTCTTGCAATCATTGTATCGAAGAAACCGTCTAGGTGCTGGTAGTGCATGTCGGACATCTGAATCATGTCCGCCCCGGACGATGATCCGGATGCCTGAGCCTTCAAGTCCTCCAAGTATTCAACTTGGTAGTCCTCAGGGGTCAGGGACCTTCCATCGGTGGTCTCGTATGTGGTCGTGATGTAGGAATCGATGTCGAGACCGGAGAGGTGAGTCGGGGCGTGGAAGATTCCTGTAGTCTGGCCTCTGTGGTATGATTGGTAGTCCTCGTAGTACTTTCCACCGAGTGGGTAGAGGCGGTTGTCAACAGCAAAGTATCGGATTTCGTGATTCCTAGAAGTCGTGCTCCCATGAGACTCATCGTAGTCCGAAACCTCGTAAGAGTCAATCGAGGAGATGCCATCGTAGATTTGGACAAGATCATCGAGCCCGAATGCTGTGATTAGGAATGCCCTTGCCATCCCGAACCTCGCATTAGTCCTATGAAGCCCGGTAGAGACGTCGTAGTAGTCATCCATTATGTCACGCGTGTACCTGTATCCCGCCAGATCGTAGTGATCTGCATCTTCGAAGTCAAGAAATTCGACCACTGATGAGCTCCCACGTGCCTCGTCGAAGAGGGAACTCGCCTCGGATTCGTTGGTTGTGGGATCGCCGAATGGCTCGCCATTGACCAGTACAATAAACGTCTCCAAGCACGAGTCGGGGCAAGTTAGACCGTCAGAGTCTAGGGGGTATCCCTTGAGTAACTCAGCGGCACCATATTCGTACACTACTGCCATCGAACGATCCTTGAGGAAATCTCTGTCGTTGTCCCCAAGAGCGTTAGAATTGATTGCTACAAACTCTTGGATTTGTTCCTCGGACATGTGTTCTCCCAGTACCGTGAGGAAGTCGTCGCTAAGTTCGCCTCCGTTGATGCTCTTGTCACCCATTGCCAGAGTGGCGATGAACAGTGAAAGGGTGTCTTCCTGGCCTCCCGAGAGAAGCATTGCACCACTGTTTGGGATTCCTGACTGGAAGTTGTCTGAAACTGTTGGATGCTGTCCAGAAGATAGTGCCTGGAATCCGTAGTCCCACCAAGAAACGAAAGCGGGTCGATCGCTGAACGGGGTCTCGCTATCCTGCTGAGAGAGCCATTCGTATGCCTCGTTCCATCCCTGAGAGTTGAAACTTGGGCCAAATGTGCCCATATACCAAAGCCCTGTGTCGCTTGGCTGATACTGTTTACTATTCATTACTGAGAACAACCCAAGCAGATCTTGTCTCAAGATATCAGGAACCATGTCGTATATGCTCTGGTCGATTTCGCTTGCTGACTGATCACCTCTGGGAATTCCTGAGTCGATTCCGTATGTCGCGTGTTGTGATGTGATGAGGAGAAGGACCATTATCATGGCAGGAACTCCTGGACGTGCCTTTGTAGCGGGCCAAAGAGACCTGAAACGAGTCCTTGGGGTGCCAATACCAGAGTTCCTCCACACCTTTGTGAACCCTGGTAAGCTTGCTGACCCCCAGAGCATGGAGATACCGATGCCCCCTACGACTGCCATGGCTGGTGTGGCGTTGATGATGAATCTCCCAGCAGACCATGCCATGTAGGTAGCGATAATCGTCCAAAGACCCAGGAGAGTTAGTGCGGACTTGTTCTTTCGACTACCTCTCCACAGTAGTAAGAATGCACATCCGATTGCGATTAATGCAACGATTGGTCCATAGGATGCGAACAGAATTCCTCTCTCGGGGGCCTGAGCCTCTCCAATCGTCCCGAAGATCTTGTTCTTGGAGAAGTAGAATCCTCCTGTGAACAGGATGTCCCACCCAGCGTATATCTGCGCCTCTTGGAGAATGAAAAGCAATGCCAGTATGGAGCCAAACAACGCGCTTCCCCCCATCACTACGAGTAGCCATGGCTTATCCCTGAATGCGCTAGAGACCCACCCCATGGCGAATGTAAATCCAATGATGTAGAACATTGGCTGCATTCCACTGGGGGCGAATAGTAGGTTCATGCCTGGCCAAGCATAGAATGGAGCCGGAATGAGGATTGAGACAATCATCATTTGAAGTATGGCAGAGGTGAACTGGAGACTGTCCCTTCCCTTGAAAATATTAATCACTACCTGGAATGAATATGCTAGGAACAGTACACCTGGGCCGTAGACGAAACCCTTCCATCCAAGAGCCATGATTGAGAATGCGATTCCTGCCATAGTGGCGTTCGCCATCAATGAAGGGTTTCTCTTCCAAGTCTCCCTCATTCCCGCAATAATGTACAGAGGGTTTGTACTAGTAGACTTGAAGACCTTCTTGTGATCGATTTCCTCAATGGCCCTAATCCAGAAGTAGAATGCGAGAGCTAGGAATAGCATCGCGAATGAGTCGTGGTCGGACATTGCGAAGGTGGAGCGGCTCATATGACCGGGCATTAGGGCAATTAGCCAAGCAGCAATTATCCCTGCCCTCCTGTCATGTGTGCGTGAAGCGATTCCAGCGATTGGAAGAACGATGAGGGCCCCATATACCGCTGGGAGAGCAGCCATTGACCACCATACTGCTTCTTCGGGAGGAATCTCTAGTAGCCAAGACAGTGCGATTCCGCCCAAAGCCAGGGACCATGAGAATAATGGTGGCCTCGGGTTGATTCCTCCTGCTGGGTATGCTCTATCGTGATCGAAAATCAAGTGGCTTCTTTCGGCTATCACGTAGTCAACTACTCTCTTCATGTACCAAGGATCAGATCCTCCAGTCATATCCCATAGGCCAGTACCATTCGCATTCATTGCTGGAATAACGTTCCATGCTGTTCTGACAAATAGAGCAATTAGGAAAGCGGAGGAAATCATCACGATGTAGGAATTGTCGTCCCACCAAACTCGGAACCCACTCCTCTCTCTCTGTGGTGCTATATCTCCGAAAACCCCTCTGGATGCAAAGAAGAGAGTGAAGAAATTCGCCCAGAACCACAAGAAGAACCATGTGAAAGAACCGATGAAACCATCCTCTGAGAATAGAGATGGAAGTTCATTACCGATCTCATGGATATGGCCGATGGTGTACAGAATCCAATTTATGGCCAGCAATGATCCTAGTACGTGCCATCCTTCGGCTCTGAAGAAGGCGTGGATGAATATTACTAATGCAGTGAATGAGGCCCAAATCACTCCGATATGGCTTTCCTTGGAGAAATCCTGGAGGGTGTCAATCTGCACGATCCAAATCAATGGAATCGTGAAAACTGCAAAAATAAGTAACGAATACACTCCCACAACCGGATTCTCCCTCCAGGTTGGGAGAGGAGACATCAGGCGACCATTTCCTCTCTGCTCAATCGGGCCACGAAGTCCGACCATTACGGCGAACCCTAGTGAGATGGAGGCTAGCCAGAATGAGAAAAATGTACTACTGATTGATTCCCTAACAGTGTCGATGACTGCAAGAGAGTCGTTTTGGGCGATCAATAGACCGCCTGCGAAGAACGCAGCAAGCCGCATTCCCAGAACCACAGAAAGGAAGACCATGGATTCCTCGAACCTTTTCGATTCATTGAGTGCCGCGGATACAAATCCGACGAAAACGAATGTTGCAACAAACAAGTGATTGAAGATATCTGAACCGACTAAAACATTAGCGAGGATGCTGATGATTACCATGGAAATAGTTAGCGAGGCTACTCTCAAGGCTCCAGAGCCCGTAGGAACCAACCAGGAGGTACGCCCGATGCAGGCGGGGAGTAAGACAGAAGTGGAAATTATCATAATTCCCAAGAAGAATTCGCTATCGACTTCCCTGCCCTCCAGAGAGGAAGCCGTGATTGTCAATACGAGTAGGGCAAGAGTGATTGCAACTGGGGTAATTAGGTTGTTAAATTGGGCAACTTGAGGGGCATCTTTCTCAACTTCCATCCCATCCACCGGACCTATTTGCTATTAACTCAGCATCGCGCCGACCTAAACGCTTGTTTTAACCGTTCGTAGAACGGTTGAGAAAAACGGCCCCCAGATTGGTCAGAAAATAATCACCGGAGGGCACGGAAACCGATGTCATCTCGATAATGAGAGCCTTTCAGGTTGATTCCCTGAATAATCTGGTATGAAGCCTCCAAGGCCTCACTCAGACTAGGAGCTATTCCAGTAGTTGATAGCACTCTCCCACCAGACGAGATTAGTTCTCCAGATTCTGCCCGAGTAGCCCCAGCTAGGTGGGTGAAGCCAAGCACTTGACCTTCATCTATTGCCGAATCCCATCCTTCGATAATTCGGCCAGAAATCACATTTCCAGGGTATCCCTCTGAAGCAAGCACAACCGTGGATGCGTGGACATTTCTGAATTCAACATCGGTTTCTGCAAGCCTACCCTCCGCAGCCGCAAGTAGTGCCTCTCCCAAATCAGACTCGAATAGGGGTATCGTAACCTGAGCCTCGGGGTCTCCGAGTCTTACATTAAACTCGACCACACTAGGAGATCCTTCTTCATCGATCATCAGACCGACATAGAGGCATCCTCTGTAGGGGATCTCTGAGTTTCTCAGATAGTGGTGCATCGGCTCCACTATCTCTTCCCTAGTTCTAGTCAATACAGATGGAGTGGCGACCGGAGCAGGTGCGTAGGCACCCATCCCACCAGTGTTCGGACCAGTGTCGTTATTCCCGACCCTTTTGTGATCTTGGCTCGCTGGCAGCATCACGAACCCAGACTCGTCCATTATGACAAGAACAGAAGCCTCCTCTCCAGATAGGTGTTCTTCGATAAGGACGAAACCGTCTGATTCTATGCCAATTCTTAGAGCCTCACATGCCTCTTTACGAGATGATGTGACAGTTACTCCCTTGCCACCTGCAAGGACGTCACGCTTGATGACCCATGGAGAATCGAAGGATTTCAGACAACCCTCTATTGATTCGAGATCCTCAACCTTCTCGAACCTACCCGTTGGGATACCCAATGAATCCATCACCATCTTCGCATGAATCTTGGACCCTTCAAGTAGAGCCCCTTCTGAATGAGGCCCGAAACTAGGAATTGATTCCTGTCTTAATCTATCTGATAACCCAGCCACCAGAGGACCCTCGGGGCCAACCACTACTAATGTGACTCGCAAGTCGGAAGCGAGTTTCACTATCCCTTCAATATCAGTAGTTAATACACCATGGTTGATTGCCACCATGGATGTGCCGGCATTCCCAGGAGTGCAATGGACGACTGAAACCGATTCACTCTTAGAAAGACCCAGTGCCAATGCGTGCTCCCTGCCGCCACTCCCAACCACTAAGACTTCCATGCCGACCATGCATTGCGCTCGCTATTCCGGTGATAATGGATTGCACATGTCGGGTTTCCTAGTAGGGAACCGACTTCAGACCAAGTCGGAAGCCTATGATGTTGAATGACCGGTGGAGAATCGGAGTAATCAGGAGAAGAATAGTCATTCCCAGAAGGAGTTCGGAACTTCCAACAATCGAAGGTGATAATAGCAATTGGCCGAAGACGAAGGCTGATGCAGCGAATGGTAGTGTATCGAGAAGCGGGGCCTCTGAGCTGACGCTCCCCTCTCTCTTATGCCCTATTCTTCTCTTGACGAAAGATCCTGCCGAGTCCCCGACCATACAACCGAAGCCGAGAACGCAGCCCATTGCGAAGGCAGTCATCGAACCTCCTCCAATGTAGAACCATGCATCCGAGACCTCAGAGGCACTGGTCCCATATGTGGAAAGAGGGTCTAGGAAAGGTGCAGAGCCCTCGGAGTTGCCATCTGCTATGGCATGTGTCAGGACACACAGCAGACCACCCCCGATTGTGCCTCCGAATAGCCCGTTCCATGTCTTTCCATCTCCCAGAATCCGATTTCCATCAGACATTACCCGTCCCCCATCTATGGTAAAGACCGGAATCCCCGTCAAATCTGGAATCCACTTGCCTCCAAGCATTGCTGCAGTGTTTGATAGGTATCCTGGCAGGTATAGCCAGAGAACCAAGAGAGGGGCAATGAACGGGTCATCCCAAGGCAGTGTATCCGTTGACATGAATCCCGTCAGATATAACTGGAGGATGAACCTTCGCACGACCAAGATTTAGGTTAATCATTGGATTTGTTGAGCCTGCAGGGGTGATATTCATGTCCCTCTTTCATGACGGGTTGACAATGGACAGAAGAAATCCAATTATGATGTGCCTCCTACTATTGTTCTCAGTAGCAATGGCCCCAGCCAACGCCGTTGCGGAAGGAGATGACATCATCATAGAGTCAAACATGACTTGGTCGAATGACATGACTCTCTCTCAGAATGTCAGAGTGGTAAATGGCGGATCACTGACTTTCCTCAATTCCCAAGTAAACATTAGCCACGGAGTGACTATCCATGTCGACTCAGCATCCTCTTTGGAGTTGGAAAATTCCGACTTTAGTTCAAGCCAGCCCCCATCTGGATTAGCGGGATTCGGGTATTGTGACGAGAGTAACAGATCATCAGTATTGGCCTCCACCAACTCAATCCAGAATGTTAGGATGTATTTGCGACCGATTCAGGGTTTCACTCTTGACGGCGTAGTGGCGCATTTTGGGAATGAAACGAAGGAACTGAGTGGAGATGAAGATTTCATCCACCTAGGAAATGGCCCCCTCGATACTTGGGTAGGTCTGACAGGTCCGCTTTGCCACCCCATTTCCCTTAGCGAGGTTAGTGTCGAAAGAGGAGGCCAAGAGAGAGTCTGGGCTGATGCTGCTGATTTCCCCCATCGAAATATGATGGTGAATGGTGAACCTGGTTTCACTATTGATATCGATGGGTCCATGGAAGCAAGCGCCTCTTCCATCTTCGGAGGGCAGATTTCCTCGTCTGGCGTGCTAAACATCAACGATACTTCTCTAGACAGGGTAGGACCCATCCTATTGACTAGTAATAGTTCATCGATTCATCTGGGAGGCACTTCGCAATTCTCAAACAGCACAGACGACCATGATGTCAGAGCTGGGGCTTTTTCCCCCATTGTCTGGGGAGATGATGTTAGTGGGTCAGGGGGGCTGACGGACAAGTGGGAAAGGAGGTTGTCGGGACAGAGCCTATCCTTCGATGCGATGTTCGTAACGTACGAGATTACGGGAATGCACAAATTCCCAAGTTACTCAAATTTCAGCAACGAGATGGGAGTATCATTCATCGACGGTGGAAGGGAGAGGGTTGTAGAGATTGCTTGGTCCGATGACAACACTTGGGAGGATAGTTCAGTTTGGAGTGAACAAGCGATAGTCAGGATCATTGATTACAGGACAGCATGGAATCCAGAGGAGTCGGGAATTGGAGATTATGGAGGTGGTCAATTCGAACTCGGTTGGGAAGTCAATGTTGCAGTCGAAAGTGAGATACCAATGGTCGGGTGGGTATCGTTGAGTGTGATGGGAGAAGATGGGTCCCTTAGCGAGGCCAAGGTTGGTGATTCGGTTGACGTGGAGGCGGTGATATCTAATTCTGGAACTGCGGCAGCGTCCCTAGCAATCAATTGCGAAGATGTCAGTACCAATACAACTGCACAAATCTCGCCCTCATTCCCCAATGCTCTCATAGGGCCAGGAGAGCAAGAGACGATATCTTTCAGTTGGAGAGTTTCAATTGCTGGTGACGACTCAATCTCATGTAGGATTCTGACTCCCACTCAACTAGTTGACGATCTGTCATTCGGAGGTGGTGAGATGTCGAGCCAAGGTGTTTCGTGGACCGAAACAGATGATGATGAAAGTTCCACGCTGATTCCGGCCCTGATTGCTCTAGTCATTGCAGCTGCGGTTGGGGGGTACTTCCTATTCTCAATCTACAATGAGCAAGAAGAGGTTTCTGAGGAAGAATACCACCGTGATGCAGAAGACTAGGTTCAGAGAATCCCCTGGGCCATCGTCGACTTGGCTATCTTCAGAAATCCTGCGATATTTGCTCCTGCGACGTAGTTTCCTGGCATGCCATATTTCTCGGCTGTATCGAATGCGTTTTTGTGGATGTTAACCATTATCGCCTCGAGTTTCTGATCGACCTCCTCCCTAGTCCAGCTCAGTCTGAGGCTATTCTGACTCATCTCCAAACCAGATGTTGCTACTCCTCCAGCGTTGCTGGCCTTACCCGGTGAGAATAGGATGCCGTTCTCGTGGAAGATCTCTATTGCTTCAGGAGTGCAGGGCATGTTAGCGCCCTCGGCCACAGCAATGGCACCACTGTCGACTAGCATCTGTGCCTCCGCCTCGTTAATTTCGTTCTGAGTAGCACAAGGCAGAGCGACGTCAACATTGGTACTCCAGAGATCGTTGTGGTTGGGCTCTGGTTTTGACTCGGTGTACTCCACACCATCAAAGTGATCTGCATACTCCTTGATTCGTCCTCTCCTGTTGTTCTTCAGGTCCTTAATCCAAGCAAGCTTCTCGCGGTCAATTCCTGCGGGATCACAAATGTATCCGCTGCTATCGGACATGGTCATTGGCTTTCCACCCAGGTCCAGCACCTTCTCGCAAGCGAACTGGGCTACATTCCCAGATCCACTGATTGCTACTGTTGCTCCGTCAAACGACTTGCCCTTCGTGGCTAGCATCTCCCTAGCGAAGTAAACTAATCCGTATCCCGTAGCCTCTGGCCTGACTAGAGATCCACCGTATGAGAGGCCTTTGCCGGTTAGTACTCCCGCTGTGAATTCGTTTGCCATTTTCCTGTACATTCCAAATAGGTAGCCGATTTCTCTGCCTCCCACTCCGATGTCTCCTGCTGGAACATCAAGATCCGCTCCAATGTGCCTCCATAGTTCACTCATGAATGACTGACAGAATCTCTTCACCTCTGCATCTGACTTGCCCTTGGGGTTGAAATCCGATCCTCCCTTTCCACCCCCCATTGGCAAACCAGTGAGGCTGTTCTTGAACACCTGCTCGAATCCGAGGAACTTCAGGATGGATAGATTCACGCTTGGGTGGAATCTGAGTCCTCCCTTGTAAGGTCCTATTGCGCTGTTGAACTGGACACGGATGCCGCGATTGACGTGTAGGTTTCCCTCGTCGTCGTACCAAGGGACTCTGAACTGGATAACCCTCTCGGGCTCCACCATTCCATGGACAACGTCCAGAAAATCCGGGTTCTCAGAGATTACCGGTCCGAGGCTGTCGAGAACCTCTTCTACGGCCTGATGGAACTCCGGCTGGTCCGGGTCTCTTGCTTTCACTGTCTCGTAAACTGTTTTTATCGCATTGTCCATTTGGTCACCAACGATTATGTTGACCCTGATGTCGGGCGGACGCCCCTCCCTGTACTCCCCTTTTCAATGTTCCAAGTGAGAAATCAGGAAAAATACGTTATTCAAAGAGAATTTGTTTGGCGATTTCAGCCACTCTGCCCTCGTTTCCCGATAGAGTCATCACATACATTGCTTCTTGGCTAACTTGTCTCTTCCTTAGTGCCTCCGCCATTGGAGTGACTTCCTTGAGCCATCTCGTTTTCCCATCGTCACCGATTACCTTTATGTCGACCTGGGCCATTCTTGGTTCGGATAGAAGAAGCTTGACACTGGGAACATCGATTGCCACATATCCTGGTTCGAGGCCTGCACGGAATGCTATGTCGTCCTCCAACTCTCTCCTAGTATTCGAGTCGTTCGCTATCGATGCTAGATGTTCTATCTGCTCAGGGCTCAAATCGTCCTTCCTCCGGGTCAGGCATACCTTGAGCAGATTTCGATACTTTAGTCTAGTAACCATGTCCCTCGAAAAACCGCCTGCCTTGTCTAGTGCCCCCCAAATCTCGGCATCGACCCTCCTCTGAAGATCGAGAGAGTCTGGAAGATCGTCGGCAGCCCTCTCTACCGCACGCGAAAGCATCATTTCAGTCACGCGTGTTACTCTGTGGAAGTAAACTGCACTGTACATTAGTCCCCTTGCCACAAGCATCCCCTCTAGCGCAGATAGCCCCCCCTGTTCGACAACAATGTCTCCGCTCTGGGAACGAAGGCACTCAATTAGTCGGTTGTGGTCAACTATCCCATGCTTGACACCAGTGAAGTGAGAGTCCCTGAGAAGGTAATCCAGTTGATCGCAATCGACGGGACCGTGAACGAGTTGAGCCAATGTCCTATCCTCACCAGAGAAGTCGGTCCTTCCTTCCGTCCAACTTAGCAATGACCTCTCTGTTCCTGAAGCATCTGGCCCGGTAATCAATGAGGAAACTAACTTGGGATCGAGCCCGTTGTCCTCCAGGATTGAGGGAATAGATCTCCTATCATCTATTGAGTCCCCCTCGCCCTCAACGATTACGTCGTACTCTCCAAGAATGATTCCTTTCGTAACCTCCATGTGATCCATTCCTCCTCTTTCGGCGAGAATGTGCTCCAAGGTATGCGAATAGGGGCCGTGTCCTACATCATGCAGCATTGCAGCAACTTGCAGGGTGTCCTTGTCTGAATCATCAAGTGCAAGCGAATCCGCCATTCTTCCAGCAATGTGCGAGGCTCCCAATGAGTGTTCGAACCTCGTATGGTGAGCGCCAGGGAAAACCAAGTGAGCCAGACCCAACTGCTTGATGTGGCTGAGCTTGTTCATTTCTGGAGTAGAAAGGAGCTCTCGAGTAACTCCGTTCAGTTTGAATTGGCCATGTATTGCATCGTTGATGACTTTCACGAGTGCACCAATGGTTGCCAGACACCCATGTGCCTTGAATCACTCGTTAAAGGCGAGAAACAGGGTCTGCCATAATCTAATTATTGTATTTCATTTGCATTTCAATTGCAATACAATTATATCCTGTATGCGTCTCTCGCAGACTCAGGAGGAGCAAGAGGTGCCCGGCAACAGTCCAATGGTCTCGCTTAGAATCCCAGAGGATTTCCTCCTAGAACTGGATAGACTCGTGGGCTTCGATGGGATGAGAAACAGGTCCGATGTCATTAGGGAGGCAGTGAGGAGAATGCTGTCTACACCCCTCTCGGGAAAGGGAGACAGGATCGAAGTGGACCTTGGGCCGGAACTATCTATCAGACTCAGAGACTACTGTAAGATCGTCGGAGAGCCGGCAGACGTAGTCCTTAGGCAGTCTGCCAGGGAGATGATCCGCAAGGAGATGATCGAGGGGGCCACCGTTGTGAACCTCCTGAGAAAGCGCATGGATGAACTGCGCTTCAGACACGATGAGGATTCAAACGCTTAGGAGAGAGAGATATGGGCGAAGTTGGGGTGCACACAAAAAACTCGGGGGAGCGGCGTGTCCGCTCCCCCAACCACCAATCAAACGATGAAAGGAGATTCGGTAACGGACTTAGGAATATTAGGGACAGGGCGAAGAAGCTTAGCAACGCGGTTGGTTACGACCCCAGTGAAGCTCCTCGTATCCCCAGGAAAGCAGATCAGAGTTAGAACTCAACACACACACCGTCCCGCACCACGCGTGCGGGGCAACCCGAATCTTCCCAGATGGAATGCTATAAATTGGGATGCAAACTTATGGACGGTCAATTTCCCAGTACATCTCCATGTCTGGTGAAGGAGCGGTCAATAGCAGTCTTTTCTTCGCTCATGAGACTCCTAGAGAGTCGCAAACAAGGATGATTTCGGATGGAATTAAGGCATTGAAAGAGAGGGGTTTTCTGCTTGCAGCAGCTCCAACTGGGATAGGGAAGACTGCTGCTGCCCTGGCTTCTGCATTATGTGCGACCAATCATTACAGCACGAGTCCTGAAATCCCAAAGATACTGTTTCTGACAGGAAGACAGTCGCAGCACAGAATTGTAGTTGACACAATTCGAGAGATCAACAAGAGGCTTCCTCATGGATTCTCTAGGGTGAAACTGATCGATATTATTGGGAGAGAAGGGATGTGCAAGAATGTGGACAGGGCCACTGGAAAATGCAATTGTGAGTCAGGTGTAACCGAATCGGAGAGAAGGTTCCTGAGATCTAATCTGGAAGAGTTCATTCATTCGGAACCACGACACGTTGGCCAAATCCTGAAACGGGCAGAGAAGGCGAGTGTGTGTGCATGGGCGACTGCGAGAGAAGCCGCCAGATCCACGAACGTAATCGTTTGTGACTACAATCATGTTTTCGTCGAAGGTGTCAGAGAAGCTTCGCTTCCAGTAATGGGAGTGGAGTTAGAAAATACCATCCTTATCATTGACGAGGCCCACAACCTACCGGATCGAATTAGGAATGGCCTAGAGAGGAGAATTACCGAACAAGTCTTTCAGAGGGCGCTGTCGGATGTAGAAGAGTATAAAGAAAACCTGGAAAAACGTGAGAGAGAGCTTGATATTCCAGAATCCAATCAGCTTAGAGATGCTAAATCTCTAGAAAAACAAATCAAGGCATTGAAGGATGATTCTGGGATGAGGAGGTGGTTCGAAGAAAAGAAATCAGAAAATCAGAAGTCCAAGGGCGATGACATCAGAGTGGTTACTCAGGACTTCTTAGATATCATTTCACAAGCGATAGAGGGAATAATCGAGGAAGACTCTGAGGATGTGATTTACAGAATCAGGATGATGATCTCGAGGCTATTGGCGGTAGTGATTGAAGAAGATGAGGACCTTGATGAAGAAGAACAGAATGAATGCACTCGACTGGCAGAGATTCTGGAGATATGCATAAGATACCGGAAAAATCCAGCATTGGCCCTTGTCTTCGATGAAAACCTGGAAGATCCCAGAGTGACCAGTCATCTTCTGGATCCGAGCGTAGTTGGTGAGCCTATCTTCGAACAGTGTCTAGGATCGATATTAATGTCAGGAACCCTATTCCCCCCGGAAATGTACGCAGAGATCCTCGGCATCCAGAGAGATCGGGCTACTTGCCACGAGTATTCGTCTGGATTCCCCCTTGGAAATAGACCAGTACTGATTGCGAGTGACGTGACTAGCAAGTTCACAGAACGAGAAAGTAGTTTCTCGTCTATAATTGACCATGTAAAATCTGTGATTGACAATACAAAGGGGAATGTAGCAATCTTCGCGCCCAGCTATTCGATGCTTGATAGGATTCATGGGGAGTTCGAAAAAATTGGGTGGTGTCGAAAGAAAATCATCAAGGAAGAGCAACGAATGAGCAAAGCGAGGGTTGAGGGATTAATCTCGATACTCTATGAGCAGAAGAACATGAGGGGTGCCGCGCTTTTCGGAGTACTAAGCGGGAAGTTATCCGAGGGTGTTGACTACTCTGACAACGTCCTGAATGCTGTGGTCTGCGTTGGCCTCCCACTACCACCACCAAGCGCAAGGCAGGATGCCCTTTTGGAATACTATACGAAGAAATTTGACAGGATTAGGGCGTGGAAGTACGCAAGTCTCCAGCCTGCTGTAAACAGCGTACTGCAGGCTCTTGGTAGACCGATAAGGAAGAAAGAGGACAGAGCCATTGTAATTCTCTTGGAGAAGAGGCTGCTAGAAAGGAGAGTCAGCAATTGCATGCCCGAGATGCAGAAGATGCAGACCTCAACACCAGCCAGAACAGCAGAGCGGGTCAAGGCATTCTTCGAGATTTGAACATCAATGGGTTCATGCGAGTTGGATTACTGGGCGTTGCATGGAGTGGACGAGGGTCGATGTCCAATCCGATGAAGCCATCATCGATGGAGTAGGCGGATTATCTGATTTGAAAGTGGGGCTGGATACGGACGCTGAGTCAATGCACCAAGAGTTCCTCAAAGCCCTTCCCCATCTCTCGGAGATTCAAGAGATGCATGAGGCAGTGGTCTCGGAAATCGAGTCCAGAGCACTCAGCGACTCGGTTTCCACGTTGGGAGAATTTGTCTCGGAGTTCGGAGGCGAGTGGTCGGAGTCAGAGATTAGGCTCCCTTTGCCATCGGCCATCACGAATAGAATCACTATCGACACCAAGAGAGAAGAGGAGTCAGAGATTGTTCGCATTATCTCGCCAGAGAGATTTGGGGGCTTGCTGAGGTCATTTCGCCTCCCAGAGGGGAGGAGCGTATCTGGAGCAATCTGGGAAGGAGAAGTTATCTCAATCAAGTTGGACTGAACTACTCGTCCATCTCAATTTGAAGTAGATCTCTCTTAGGAATTTCCTTCATAGCCTCAATCTCCTGCATAACGGACGAAAGCGCGAGTTGGGCGTTGTCCCTATGAGAGTCCCCTAGGACGTGGCTTGAGTACCGAGCCTCCTCAAAAATCCGATCGAGTGAGATCAATGATGCCTCGCTGATTGGCAGAGCTTCCCGTATCGCGAACTCGAACTCTCTAACGGTCTCGAAATTCCTACGGAGGAAACCTCGACGCATCAGCACAGAGCACAGGTTCTCGTAGCACAGGAAAATCGCACGGCGGTATTCATCCCCAGAAGCCAGCATTTCCACGGTCTGACCGAGAACCTTGGCGAGTTCCCTGATAGTTGACTTCCTCTTTGTGTTGAATGCGAATGCACCGAGGGCGATGGCGATGGCAGCAACTACAAGGACTCCAATGCCCATTGCCGAGCTTTCAAAGAAGGATTTCCCCTCTGGCTGCTCGTATGCTATAGAGACTCCCGATGAAGGGAGTAGGGCGAGGCTTCCGGGGTCGATGAACTCGGATTCAGAGCCCAACATTACGCTGAGTAGCCCCCACCCCTCAGGTGGGAGGGACTGTTCTGACAGGGCAGGCAGTGGAGCCATTGACTTGAACTCGTACTCAAAGACGCCATCAGCCCCAGTCAACTTGGAGACCGAGAAGTGCGTGGTGGTGCCATTGACTAGGCTGGCAGTTAGAGAGAGGCCCTCCAGAGGGGCCCCGGTGTCCCTGGCAGTGGCGTTTACGGTACCCCTGATGACTCTCTGGCCATTGGAGAGATCGATTTCCGAATAGACGAAATCTACCTCTACCATCACCAATATCTCTATTTCCTTGTATGCACCATTCAGGAACCTCGTCTGATCAGAGTCCACGACTATGGTGATGACGTTCTCCCCTGGATGCATGAATTCCTGCGCCTTTGCCCGAATTTGGAAATTCATCGTGCTGGGATTATCCCATGGCCCCAATGCAATAGGAAGGTTTGAGTCTCCCCAAGTGAGGCTCATGGAAAGGTTAGCGAAGATTGCGGATTCGCCCCCTAACTCGCGAATGAGGCCCTGAATCATGATGGAGTTGGACGGGGATTCGTCTCCGCGAACAATTGTGTTTGTGATGGGAAGTATCTCCACTACGACATCCGACAATGCAAAGACTGGTGAGATTGCCTCGGTTGGGAGGTAGAGGAACTCTCCGTCGTACTGGAATGAGATATTGTGTGCCCCTCTGCTCAAAGAGTACTGCACCCTATGGGTGAAGGAGAAGACTCCACCCTCTTCCGTAGAAATCGATTCGAGTGAGACCCCATCCAGTAATACAGAAATCTCCCTTCCTTCTAGACCCAACTCAAAGCCAGTGTCCGATTCGAATAACCTACCAGTGAAGTTCCAATGGCCGCCTCTGGTAACGTACGTCTGTTCTACCTGTAGAGAAATGGAAGTGTGGTACGAGACCGTGAAATTTGACTCTGCGCTGCTCTGCCTGTAGAACCCCTGAGCAGGAGAGATTGCGGAAATCGAATGGTTGCCGACATCCATAGACTCTGGTATCTCCCATTCTAGAGACCAGTTGCCGTTGTCCTGGCTACTGGTTATACCCGCTAGGATGCCGTCCACGAAAATCTCGATAGTTTGGCTACCCAACCAACCATCCTCAAGGTTGTCCTTTACGGAACCTGAAATCACCATGACATCCCCTACTGCCACAGGACCTATCGAGTCCATTGCGACGAAAACAGGAGCGTATACCGTGAATACGACGGACGAATTGGATGGTAGAATGAAATCCTCTCCAGCGAACTCTACCTCGATGAGCATCGGCCCCAATGGCATGTCGGGAGCGATGGGCACGAACCCAGTGAATGATCCATTCTCATCAACCGATAGCCCAGTGAGATCCTGTCCGTTTACGCTAAGAGATATTTCCCTGTTTGGGATGGCTCGGCCAACGCCATCAGTTAGCATCCCCTCTACTATAGCCACTTCAGTCCTGTCAATGTCAGCTGGAGAGGTGGAGATTATCACCTGAGAGGGTTGTGTTACATTGAACACCATTGAGTCTGAGGAAGGCAGATAGTATTCTGGGTTCAGAGAGTCTCCCTGTCCCATCGGGTCGACCCAAGAGAAGCCACCGAGGAAGTCGATGCGAGCGAGGTGTGCCCCGAAGTCCATATCTGCAGGGATTAGGTACGTAATCGACCACTGACCTGTGGACGCATTGGAGAATGTGGTGTATGCCGGGCCCACGTCGATTCCGTCGATGTACAAGTGGATTAGTCCCCCACTGAGGCTTCCGTCTTCCATCAACAATTGGTCCCTCTCATCCAATAGTGAGCCGACGAGGGTGACTGACTCTCCCGCTATAGAGGGAGAAGATGCTTCCTTCAGGACGAGTTCGGTGGGTGCCAGGACAACTACTCGTGTCCAGGTCTCGTCACCCAGCAAACCGATTGTGCCATTGATTCCTGAGAATGTGGCCGTGACCACCATGGGACCAGGGTCTCTGTCGGGTCTGACGAGGATTGTCGCTGAAGCAGACCCATTCGAATCTGTCAATCCGCCCCACACAGTGATGTTGTCAATGCGAACCACTATTGTCGCGGAGGAAACCGGCTCGCCGGAGTTGTCCATTATGGAAAGATCGATGTCAAATGTCTCCCCCCTGATGGTCCTGTTATCTGGGTCCAGGTCATTTGGGCTTTCTATGGTCAGAACCGAGTATCCTCTGCTGTCGAAAGTGGAGAATCCGGAGGCCGATGAGAAGTACGTCACTTGGGGTGTGAAAGATACGTCCAATCCGTGGGGGCCGCGTGGGAAGGAGAGGTCAAGTCTTAGCTGGGCGGACCACGTTCCGTCGGCATGGAATGAAACCTGAGAGACGGTGAAATTGCTTGATTCAGCGTCAATTGAGAAGGTCAGTGTAGGATTCAAAGGGTTTCCTGAGGTGTCAGATAACCCGGTCCCATTGCTGGAAGTCAGGGAACCGGTCACGTTGAAGAATTCCCCTGGGAGAGGATTAGCGGTAATTGGATCGATTACCATGGTCGTAGAAGAGCGGATTGTAATCGTGTTCAGGATTTGGACTGCTTGGTGGAGGTCCTCGGAACCGTTGAACACGAAAGTAACGTTCACGAGGCCCAGCGGATGGTCGTGAGGAATGTCGAATTCGAAAGCAACGCTCCCATCGGATGCCGTAACTTCTGGGTCCAACCAAGTATCATGGAAACGAACAAAAACTTCGAATCCTGAGAGAGGGGCTTCATTGTTGCTGAACTCGATCAGCCTAGTGGTCATGATGGCCGAATTCCCCCTATCGACGATGGTATTGACGAATGGGTTGGTGTCAATGAACTGGGACACACCTACCACGAGTATTGATGCATCTCCGTTTCCTGTGAGGTAAAATGGGGTCGAACCGTTTACGACGCTCACCACTACAGTCCTGTCTCCTCTCAGGACTCCATTGCCCAGAGTATCGGTGGGGACAGAGACATTGAATCCCCCTGACATATTGGTAGTGTGGTTCTCAATCAGGAGTTCATCAGGTTCGTCCAAGAAGAAGACGTTGATTCCCACGGGACCCTCTACGGTCCTATTCAAGTCTGCTGAATCCATTACCGTTCCCACGAGGGTGAAATACTGCAGAGCGGTTACTTGAGTGGGTATCGATGAGATATCTATCGTGCTCGCAACCTGGACGGTGAGGTTCATGAAGCTCTCATTCCCGAGCCACCTGCCTGCATTTTGAGTGCTGAGTGAATCAGTTATGTCGTCAGGGGCATGTATGCGAATATCATAGAATCCCGGTGGGGCCGATGCCGGGATTATTGGGTCGAATGAGACTAGCCCCTCTGAATCGGTGATTCCTGATTGGAGGAGGTCCTCAAGCGGACCTCCCCAATCGAAATAGAGGTCCAATGCCACTCCAGACAGTTTTGCACTGGGATCCTCCACGTCCGTGACTACTGACTGGAGAGTCAATTGCTCGCCAGCAGTGACAATCGATGCTTGTGGGTCGGTCTGTACGACGAACTCGGTCTGTACGCCAACCGGGATGGTTGTTGGTTCGCCGGCGTTGTAGTAGCTACTTCCCATTGGAGGGTTGCCCGAGAAGCTCAGGGTGACGTCTATTTCGTACACCCCAGAAGGGACTCCAGAGGGAATCTCGAATGAAAGGTTGTAGGCACCGGTCGTCTCATTGACCCATCCACTAGCGATATTGTAGATTGTTGGAGAGGC